>Ga0207421_10002363_pt1 | contig 23395 bp, 20 predicted proteins | sample SodLakKL_010_SED_4_FD_187542 | JGI IMG/M metagenome (GOLD analysis project Ga0207421, IMG submission 187542) | Alkaline sediment microbial communities from Lake Tanatar, Kulunda Steppe, Russia - 8KL_010_SED (SPAdes) (version 2) | ecosystem: Environmental > Aquatic > Non-marine Saline and...
TATTTACTGGTGCGCCCGGCAGGATTTGAACCTGCGACCTGCTGATTCGAAGTCAGTTACTCTATCCGGGCTGAGCTACGGGCGCATAAAGCAAATGCCGGATACGGATATTTAAGCACATCCGGCAAAGAAAAACAATCCTTTCATGTTTCAACAATATTGTACCAAGCAACGACGTCCCTGGCAATTAACTGTGCGCCAATTCCTTGACTTCTACATAAAGAAACCGGCTCATGTTAAAGGCCCTGCCAGGCAGGGCCGCCATTCCAGGATAATTACTAGTACATGACTATAATTGAGTTCCTCATTATTATTCTTTGAGCACTGCTGTAAACTCTACCTCAACCAGGGCCCCGACGGGGTTGGCGCACTCCACGCAGCTCCGGGCCGGGTAGGGTTCGTTAAAGTAAGATTTGTAAACCTCGTTGAAGGCCTTAAAATCGCTCATGTCCTTCAAGAAAGCGTTAACCTTGACAATATCATCCACATTACCCCCGGCTGCTTCAATGATATTTTTCATGTTCTCCATGACCTGCCTGGTCTGCTCCTTGATATCGCCTTCCACCAATTCAGAGGTGGCAGGGTTTACCGGAACCTGCCCACTGATGAAAAAAAGGTTGCCGATTCTAATTCCAGGAGAGTAAGGGGCGTTCAGTTTTGGGGCGTTTTCTGGAAATATAGATTTCTTTTCACTCATTACAATCCCTCCATCTCTCAAGTAAATTGCACAATTTATTTAAACCCAGCCCCGTTTCTTGACCGAAGCTTCAATTTTCTTCAGGGCATTAATCCAGGCCGCCATGCGCATTGATACTTTCTTATCCCCGGCCGTAGCTGAGGTGTTTTGATAAGCCCTGGTCATCCAATCTTTAAGCCGTCCCCTGACCCGCTCAAGATCCCAATACTCATCCGTGAGCCCCTGGATTCTTTCAAAATGGCACACAATCGCTCCTCCCACGTTGGCGACAACATCGGGTACCACCGCTATCCCTCTTCCCCCAAGCTCATCTTCCGCTTCCGGGGTTACCGGACCGTTTGCTGCTTCAATGACCAGTTTGGCCTTGATCCTGGATGCATTTTGATCCGTGATCACACTCTGCACCGCGGCGGGAATTAGAACATCCACTTCCATTTCCAATAGTTCGTCATTAGAAATAGGCTTTGTGCCCGGAAAATCAACCACTGAACCGGTTTCAGCCACATAACGGTCCAGTTCGACACAGTCAATACCGTCTGCTGAATGGATGGCCCCGTAGACATCACCGACAGCTAAAACCTTGTAACCGCCTTTCGTTAAATACCTGGCCAGAACCGAGCCAACCTTGCCGAAACCCTGCACAACCACACTGCACCCTTCTGCAAAACCAAAATCCTTGATGGCCTGCTCGAACACATAATAGACACCGAGACCGGTAGCCTCATCGGTGCCGAGGGTGCCGCTGACCGCTGTCGGTTTATCGTTGATTGCCGCCGGGCTGTGGTAGCCGACAATAGATTCATATTCGTCGAGCATCCAACCCTGGGTCTTTTCACTGGTTCCAATATCAGCGCCGGGCACATCCACCCAGGCCCCTTTCATGGGCAGGTGGCGCATATAGCTGCGGGAAAGCCTTTCCAGTTCCCATTCGCTCAATTCCCCGGGATCGACAATAATCCCTCCCTTGCCTCCCCCGGCGGGAATTCCCCCAACACCATGTTTGATTGTCATCCACAGGGCCAGGGCCTTGCATTCGTCAATGGTCAGGTTTGCGGTAAACCGGGTCCCATCCTTAAAACCTCCCAGGGCATCACACCAATGCACTCTGTAGGCGGTAAAAATCCGGACTTCACCGTTATCCATGCGCATGGGGAAAGTGAACTCCATGGTCCGTTTCGGTGTGCTTAGCAGTTCGGTCACTTTGGGATCAAGGCCGGCCTCTTCGGCCGCCTCCCGCAGAGTATATAAAGCAGTAGTGAGCGGATTTGCACTCATAATTACCAACTCCTATCAAAAATATATAAATATGCTCCCCGTTTGTTTGTATATTACTTAAGTTGAAAAAATCAGCAGTAGCTGCTGTGATGATTTAGTTAACAGGAATCATGCGGTTATTCCCATATAATAATTTTATACCACTCCACCGGCAGGCTTACAACCTGCCGGTGGAGATTGCCGTTAGTGTTTGGATTAAATCAGAATGAACTGTGCGTTCACAACAGCCATGCGCCTTGGCACAGGCATTCTTAATATCAGGGCTATACTAAATGCCTTTTAAACCGGTTTGGGTACGGACAGATCGTCCCCGCCCTCTTTCATGACCAGCCCGAGGCCCGAGCGCTCCACCCATTCAATGCAGATCTGGGCAATCTTGACCCGGTGCGCTGCCAGATGGTTAATCAGGCCGTTATCAACCCAGGCATTATACATTTCTCCTTCTGTGCGTCCGGGTTCAATCTTGAAGTAGACCGGTGCGCTGACCCGGGCAATATCCGGGCACTCATGGAAACGCTGGAAACCACCCATCGATTCAACCAGGCTGACGTAAACATCCAGAGGCAGCTTAACAGTGCTCCTGATTGAAGCCAGCATGGGCAGGGTCAAGTCCCCCAACGGGTTAAAGCTGTCAGCGCCCATATCTTCAAGCAGTTTGCCGCCCAGCGGGCTGCCGTGTCCGGCAAATACCGACACCTTAAACCTCACATCATCAGGGATAACTCCGTCTTCCCTCATCTTAGTAACCAGGGCCAGCAAGCCTTCATCGGGAATCAGGAACCCCCGGATCCCTGCTTCCAGGCAGCGGTCAAATTCTTTCAGCCATTCATAAACCTTGTCGCTGCCCCGCAGACGCATCCCGGAAACGTACCCTTCAGGGGTAACATACTGCCGACCGTTGTCCCAACCCCTGCTTGGAATGGGATTGATTATCACTTCATAATTATTTTCTGCCGCTACCCGGGCGTATTCTTCCAGCTCTTTCTGATCCATCAGGGCCGCCCCCCGAACCGTAGAAATAACCCGGTGAACGGGAACTTTTCTCTTTTCAGCTTCTTTAGTCATAATTTCCAGGTTTTCAATAGTTTCCATGCCGGCAATTTCAATCCGGTAGTGAGAACCATCGGGAAAGGTATGCTTCGAGGTGGGCAGATCATAACGATCCCGCAAAGGGAAAGCGGTTTTTTCCTGGATATACTTCTCAATCTTATCAAAGGACATCTCAAACAACCTCCAGTATTATGATTTTTTAGAACCTAAACTATTGATAATCGGCTTAAATATAGTTTTTAACTATATTCGTCAAACAGTTTCTGGAAATCTTCCAGGCTGTCTTTACGCGGGTAAACATGATCGTCGGTCGGGAACTCCTCGTTCTTAACTTCCGAGATATACTGCTTGAAAGCATTGGTGCAGGTTTCGGCTATGTTGGCGTAAACTTTTACGAATTTCGGGGTAAAAGCCTGGAACTGACCCAGCATATCACCGCAAATTAAAAGCTGACCGTCACATTTGACTCCGGCCCCGATCGAATAAACAGGGATATCCAGCTTCCTGGTCAAAAATTCGGTTAGCTCCGGGGCAACCGCTTCGACCAGTATTGAGTAAGCTCCCGCATCCTGGACCGCCAGGGCATCTTCAATCAAGCTGCGGGCAGTCTTGACATCCCTTCCGGTTGCCCGGAATCCACCCAGCTGGCCGGCGCTCTGGGGCGTAAGCCCAATATGGCCCATAACCAGGACTCCGGCCTCGTTAATAGCTTTAATCCGGCTGGCCACCCTTACTCCTCCCTCAAGCTTGATGCAGTCCATATCCGCTTCTTTTAAGAACCGGACAGCATTCTTGACCGCATCCTCATCGCTGGTCTGGTACGAACCAAAGGGCATATCGCCGACAATCCAGGTCTTGGGGGCGCCGCGCCGCACCGCCCGGCAATGGGAAAGACAATCCTCCATGGTCACCGGGATGGTATCCTTGTAACCAAGCAAAACCATGCCCAACGAGTCGCCAACCAGGATCATATCCATCCCAGCCTGCTCGGCAAACATACCCATGGGAAAGTCGTAAGCCGTTACCCAGGCTACTTTCTCGCCTTCCTTTTTCATCCTGATAAAATCCAACACGTTTTTCTTAGACAAGATCCTTTCTCCTTTCATCAGTTATTCTCATCTATTCACAAACCCGGCCGGCAAAGACCGGACCATGCGAATCAACCTTCTAATCCTTGATAATAAGCTCAAGGGGATAGTCATAAACATGCTCATACCCGTCCGAAGTCACCTGCACACTGGCATCTACTTCGAAGCCAACTTCGTCATACCAGATGCCTGGTATCAGGTGCAGCATCATGTTGGGCTCCAGGACGGTTTTATCACCCGGGCGGATGCTGATCGTCTGTTCCCCCCAGTCCGGGGGATAGTTGAGCCCGAAAGAATAGCCGATCCTGGATTCCTTTACCACCGTTGAATGAGCAATCCCTTTGCGCCAGGCTTCCTCCACTTCTTCTACGGTAACCCCCGGTTTGATCGTTTCCAGGGCCTTGTCCAGGCCTTCTAAGACCACGTTAGCGGTATCAGTTAAAAGCCGGGGCGGGTTTTCCCCCAGGAAAATAGTTCTGGCAATCGGGGCGTGGTAACGGCGGTAAGCCCCGCTCAGTTCCAGCAGCACCGCTTCATTTTCCTGGTAGACTTTTTCTGTCCAGGTCAGGTGGGGAGTCTTGGTAGCTTCCCCGGCCATCATCAAAGGAACTATGGCCGGGTAATCGCCGGCGTAGTCTTCTGTCCCTGAATACTGGGCGTGCGCTACAGCCGCGGCGGCATCGCATTCGCGCACCCCAACATTGATAGCATTTTTTGCGGCGTCCATAACTTTTTCTGAAATCAAGCCGGCCCGCCGGATAAACTCAACCTCGGCTTCAGATTTAACCACCCTGACCCAGTTGACCAGGGCATTGGCATCGCTGAACTTAGCCTGCGGGAGGGATTTTTCAAGAGCTGCATAAGCGCTGTGGGTAAAATAAAATTGATCCATCTCCACCCCGATTACGCCTTTATCCCAGCCCTTTTCTTTGATCACATCGGCCACGAATTCCATGGGATGCTTTACGGTAGACTGCACATAATCATCAGCGTACTCACGGATATTGTCTTCGGCCAGGTACGTAGTCAACCGGGCCCCGTTGGCGTCCATACCCCGGCCGAGCCACATCGGTTCACCTTGATCTTGATGCAGCAAAACACACTGGTGAACATAAAAGCTCCAGCCATCGTAGCCGGTTAAATAATTCATATTGGCCGGCTGGCATATGACCAGCAGATCGATCCCCCTGCCCGCCATTTTTTCCCTGGTTTTTTGAACCCTGCTCTGGTATTCTTCCCTGGAAAAAACTCCTGGCATAATTACTCCTCCTTTATCCTGTTTTTTATCCCGTCCAGAAAAAAGCCTTCCTTATTTATTTTGCCCTGAAACCCTGGCAAACCCGTGCCCGGTTCTAAAATATCCGGGGAGGAATTAAGGCTTTTTCCGTTATGCTTACATAAAACCTTCAAAGCGCTGCTTAACTACAGCCGAATAAACATAATTTATCATGGTAATGTAATCGAATACAGGCAGGCCCGTAGTATGCTGGACGGCCGCGCCATATGGCGCCAGGACGCTGCATTCGAAAAGCAAAACCCTTGTTTCAGGCACCTTTTCTGTCAACTCCCTGGCCGCTCTAACAACTTCTTCTTCCACCTTCGAGCTGTCCAGGATCCCTTTTTCTTCAATAAAGGCATCCCGGAAAGCTGGGCAGTTTTCCAGGCCGCGGACAGCCAGCTTTTCCGGCAAATCGGCCCCGCAGATCTTTAAAACCTGATCATTAAGGGCCCCGGCGTTGGCCGTGATAATCCCAACCTGGTCTTTTTCGCCGATCAGGCGAACAATAAACGGCACCTGCAGAAGGCTGGACATAAAGGTTGGAAGTCCTACAGCCCGGGCTATTTGCTCCTGGTAGAGGGCCATAAAACCGCAGTCGCCGGTGATTGCCCTGACTCCGTTAGCTTTTAATTCAACAGCTGCTTCAATCACGTCATCAACAAGGGAAAGATCGTGATTAAAAATGCGTTCCACACTCAGGCCCGGCACCTTTTGAAAGCGAACCGGGAAACTGTAGGTGCTGGCGTTGGCCACATCGCCTGGGATGAACGGGGCAGAGCTATCAAGCAATATAATGCCTATTGCTTCACCGTAACTGACCTGCCCCGGTTTTGCCCGGTAGAACAAAACGTGACCTCCTTAAAAACTTGCTTGATATTAATCTATTAACGCAGTATCGGGTATAAACAAAGCTATGTCTGGAAAAGCCACCAGCAATATAGTAACCAGGATTAAAATTATAATAAACGGCGGTGTGTGTCCGATCACTTCCAGGTAAGGCCGCCTAAAAATGAGCTGGGCAGTAAAAATATCACAACCAAATGGAGGAGTAGCAGAACCAATTGCCGCCTGAAGGGTAACTAAAACCCCGAGCAACACCGGATCCACGCCGGCTTGAATCACGTAGGGCGCAAATACCGGGCTAAGCACATATATAGCAACAATCGGATCAACAAACATGCAGGCCACGAAATAAGAAACCACAATAATCAAGATGACGGTTAAATATGATGGATCGGCTCCGAACAAAGGTCCGAGAATCTGCTGCGGGATCCGTAAAAAACTCAGCAGCCAGGACAGGGCCTGGCCGGCGCCAACCAGTATAAAAACCACCCCGGTTATGACCCCGGTCTGTAAAAAACTGTCCACTAACCTGTTAACTGTTAAAGAACGGTAGACAATCAGCTCTAAAAAAAGGGCATAGGCCACAGCTGCAGCTGCCGCCTCAGTGGGGCTAAAAATACCTCCATAGATCCCGCCGACAATAATGGCCGGAAAACCAACAACAGGAAGGCCATCTTTAATCGCAGCCTTTCTTTCTTCCCAGTTAGCCTTCGGAAGCTGACCAATATTTTTAAGCTTGGAATAGAAGAAACTGTAAACAGAAAACAACAAAAATATGAGAATACCGGGCCCAATCCCGGCCAAAAAAAGCTCTCCGATAGAAGTGCCGGTAACCACCCCGTAAACAATGAAACCGATACTGGGTGGGATGAGAAAAGCAATGTCGCTGGAATTGATAATTAACCCCAATGTATAGGAACTGGGATAACCGGCATCTAACAACATGGGACGCATAGTTCCGCCGATTGCTGCCACTGTGGCCTGGGTTGAACCGGAAACTGCTCCAAAAAGGGTACAGCTGGCATTGGTAGTAATCGGAAGACCGCCGGGAATATGGCCGACAAATGATTTAACCATGTTAATCAGCTTGCCCGCCGCCTGCCCGGAGGTTATGATCGACGCTCCCAGGATGAACATGGGCACCGCCACCAGCGCCGGTGGCTTTATCCCGCTAACTACTTGCTGCACTAAAACATGCATATTGAAATCTGGCATAAAGATCCAAAAATAAAGAATCAATGATCCGAGGATCACAACCATAAAAGGAAAACCCAGTAATAACTTGCTTAACATGCTAGCTCCCAAGAATAGCAACTATTTCTCACCACCTTTCATACTAATTATTATCCTTCCGCTTCATACTCGCTCTGCTGTTCTGGTGATAGCCAGACTTCATCTTCGTAAATATTTTTAATAATTGTGCGAACATACTGGACCCCGGCCATAAAAAATCCCACAATAACAATCACAATGATCATCCAGTAAGGTATCCGCAGCGAAGAAGTAACCTGCATGGTCATCCTGGCCGTCGCCACATAATGATAGGCATAATAGGACATAAAAAACATGATAAAAGCACTGTAACCGGCGATTACATATAGTGCAATTTTTTGCACTTTGGGGTTAAGCGCATCAAAAATTGCCCCCATCCGGATATGCCTGGCCTTGCGGACGGCGTAACTTAAACCCACGAAGGTAATAATAATTACCAGGATCATAGATAATTCTTCAGCATAATATATGCTTCTGAAGAAATTCCGGGCTATTACATTGGCTATAAGCAGGGCGGCAAGAATAAAAACCCCAATACTTAAAATCGCCACTTCAAACCAGTCTAAAACCTTACCGACAGTTTTGAAAAAAGCATCCATATGATTAACCTCACTTTTAAAAACCCTGCAGCGGTTTTTAATCCGCTGCAGGGTTTGCTTTCGGTTTATCTGCTTTTATTCAATTCCTAACTCTTCTTTCGCCTGCTCAATATCGCTGACCAGGGCATTATAAATTGCCTCTGCGTTCGGTCCGCCATATTCTTCGATGAAAACTTCGTGTGAGGGCATTGCTGCTTCCCTGAAACCTTCTTGTGCCTCACCGGTAATTTCATTTACTTCAATTACGGGGCGGGCTTCCAACATTGCCTCCAGATCCCCTTCATGACGCTCGTTAATCCAGTCTGCTGCCGGGAGAATTGCATCAGCCCACCATTCACGGTGTTCCTGCTGGACTTCTTCCGGCAATGAATCAAAGAAAACCATGTTTATAGTCGGAATGCCAACAAAAACCTCGGCATAAATCTGGGTAAAGTAGTCCTGCTCCTCGTAAAAGTCCATACTCTTGATCGCAAAGAGCGGGTTTACCTGGCCGTCAATCAAGCCGGTTTGCAGACCGCTGTATACTTCCCCGTAATCCATCGGCGTGGGAGATGCGCCCAGAGCCAGATACTGTTCATTTAGCATATCAGAAGCCATAATCCGCACATCGTAGCCCTGCATGTCATCAACAGTTTCAATTGGCACATTCGAAGTCATCCACTGCCAGCCTTCAAACATAATGCTTAAAGGCACCAAACCTTCACGGCGGTAGCTTTCCTCAAGAATATCCATTGTCTCACCGTTCCTGACTACCCACTCCATGACTTCCCAGGGACGCTCTTCCGGCCAAAGGTAGTGCAATCCGAAAACCTGTGCTTCAGGGACAAAGGCCCCGATCCAGGCAAAGTCGGAAAACACGTATTCCACGACACCCAGCTGGGCCAGTTCGTTAATGTCACGTAAGTCGCCAAGGGTTCCCATGGGATAGACATCAAGCTGGTACATACCGTCAGACCACTCATACATGTGATCGGAGAAGTTTTCCGCCCAAACGGTCATGAAGTCGCCTTCAATTTCTTCTGAGGCTAACCTGGCTTCAATGACCTCATCAAGGACAGGCTCGTCTACTTCCACTTCCTCATCCACTTCTTCATCCGGTTCTTCTTCCACCGGTTCTTCTACCGGCGCTTCTTCGCATCCTGAAAGCGCTACCAGCCCAAAAGCAAGCACTACTACCAGGATTAACATAAACCATAAACTGTTCTTGCTGTTCATTTACATTCCCCCCAAAAATTAAGGTTAACTACATAATCAACGTTGTCAGCATTTCTTTACCATCTGGTCAAATCTATTATTTTTCTGTGATCACCTCCCCTTCCTGAAAAAACCTGAGCGTAAATGCAACTAAAAGTTCTACTCCCAGCGGCAAGCTGTCTTCGTCGATATTAAAGCGTGGATTATGGTGCGGGTAATCGCTCTGTTTATTCTTATTTCCCGTCCCCAGGAAAACAAAAACACCGGGAACACGGGCTGAAAACTCGGAAAAATCTTCACTGGGCATACAGGAGAGGTCCGTAACCAGGGTTTCGTTGCCGGTGATTTCACAGGCGCAAGCAGAGGCCAAACGGACCAGGTCCGGATCATTGACCAGGGGGATGTTTTCCCTGTACCAATCTACCGTGCAACTGCAACCATGCACAGCACAAACTTTTTCAGCCAGCTGCTTTAAACGCTCCATGGGATTCTCTTGTTCGTAATCAGGATAGAGGGTGCGGACGGATCCTTCCAGTGTAACCGTATCGGGGATAACATTGGCTTTAGTCCCTCCTGAAATGCGGCCAAACATAATTGCCGTCGGCTTTTGCAGGCTGATTTCACGGGTCTGGATGCGCTGGGCTGTTTGAATGATATCGGCGGCGGCGATCATGGGGTCAACAGCCGTTTCCGGGTAACCGGTGTGACCGCCCCTGCCCTGTACGGTGATAGTGAAAATCTCCAGCCCCCCCATTATTGCCCCCGGTGAAATTCCGAGTTTGCCGGTTTCAAGAGGAGACCAGATATGCAGTCCCATGGCCGCATCAACAGGAGGATCGTTTAATACCCCTTCCTCAATCATGGCCAGAGCCCCGGCAACCTCTTCATTGGGTTGAAAAACCAGCTTTACACTACCCTCCAGATCACCCCGCACCGCATTTAATATCTTTGCCGCGCCAAGCAGCATGGCCATGTGGGCATCGTGTCCGCAGGCGTGCATCACCCCCGGACATTCGGAACAGTAGGGCAAATCATTGTTTGCTTCATCAACCGGAAGAGCATCCATGTCGGCGCGCAGCATCAAGACCGGATGGCTTGATTTCCCTTCTATCAGACCTACTACACCGGTTTTGGCCATTCTTTTAGTTTCTATACCAAGCTCGCGCAGGTAGGCTTCAATTTTCTCTGCAGTCCGGTATTCTTCAAAACCCAGTTCCGGATTGGCATGAAAATCTCTGCGCAGGTTAATAACTTCTTCAGTTATTGAGTTTACCGTCTCTTTCAGGTGATCCATATTCCTGCAGCTCTTTCCCGTGAGTGGCTTAATGACTAAACAATCGACAGTGGATATAAAATTTCTATTTTTTTCTAGTAGACATACTTATTCGAGGAAATATTTTGATCTCCTGCCGGATCTCAAAAAAAATTTCAAAATAAAATACTCGATTCCTATATACAGAACTATACGGACACAAAAAAATATAGCACCCGCTATATGGCTATATTTCATGAATATTTTTTTCAATTATTGGGCGATTTATTATTGCCAGGCTGGTTATAATTACTGCTTGCTGTTGTTGGAACCAAAAAAAGTCGATAACTGTTCGCAAGCTTCTTTAAGCCCTTTCTGGCAGCTCATGATCTTATTCTGATCCATCCGGAAAGAGGGCCCGCTGATACTGAGTGCGGCAATAATTTCATTAGTATAATTGTATACAGGCATGGCGATACAGGATAAACCAATTGATAACTCCTCCTGGTCGAGAGCATAACCCTGTTCGCGCACTTCTTCCAGATGGTTTTTCAACTCGGCCAGGCTGGTGATAGTATTGATAGTATACTGCTTAAGTGACTTACCGCCAAATAATTTGTCCAGCTCTTCTTCATCCATTTCTGATATCAAGGCCTTCCCCAGACCGGTAGCATGGACTGGCTCCTGGTCGCCCAGGTAAGGACCGGATTTAAAGAGCACTTTCTGTGGATCCGCCTTGGCCACTATCGCTACCTTGTCATAAACCCTGACCCCCAGGTTCACTGTTTCCTCATACCGGTCACAAAGATCCCAGAGTACTTTCAATTCCATGTTGGTCAGGTTGCGCTGGCGGGGAATAACACTGCCTACCTCGAAAAACTTCCAACCCAGGCGGTATTTTTTGTTATCGGACCCCTGTTCTACATAACCGTAAGCGGCCAGTGTATTCAAAATGCGGTGCACCGTACTTTTACCCATACCCAGTTTTTGGCTGATATCCTTAATCCTGATCCCATCAGAAGGACCTTCTTTAAGGATGTTGATTATTTGAAGCGCCTTTTCCAGGGTTTGCACCGGGTACTTGGTGGTATTACCGGAAGGGTTCAATTATCTATCCGCTCCTTTGTTTTTACAGGGGAGCCGGCAAACCGGGCCCGCTATCTTATCCGTAAAGCTGCAAACTAAACTGTATTATACCTGACAATTCAGGAAATGTATACCTGAAGGCCCTGAATTAACTAATTTTCCCGGGCTCGATATGCTGTTCTCTTGACCTTTCATTCAAGCCACTTTAGCCAAAAATGGCACTTTACAATGGCGCAAAGAAACGCTAAAAAAACAACCTGAACTGAACCCCCTGATCATCTGTTAAATCGCCAAGTTCCAACTGCCCGGGATCGAGGCCTTGAATATACCGGTCATCAAAATAGGTCGTCTTAAATAAGTTTTCTTCTTCCACCTGCACGGATTGAACAAAAGCCAGTTTGAGTTCTTTTTCCTGCCCGGTCACTACCGGAAAACCAAAATAGTTGTTGGTATGTTTCAGCTCCCCCTGCCCTTCGCTGTAGCGGTCAATAAAAGCAAGATGGCTTTTAATCCTCTCCAGGTTAAATGAATTAATTTGTGGTAGGCTCTGTAAGACACGATTCTTTACCGGCCCGGCGAAAGCGGCGTCGATTTCGATCCCAATGCTGTTTCTGCCGGAAGCCAGGGCGGCCATGGTCGTAGTTCCGGTGCCGGCAAAGGGATCCAGCACGTTATCTTCCAGCAAGGAGTACATGTTAACCAGTCGCAGCGGCAGCTCCAGGGGGAAGGCACCGCTCCTTTCCCTCGGCTCCGGGTTGACGATACCCTGCCTGGTTCCCTTGAAATCCCAAAGGTCGGAAAACCAGGTGTTCCTTTCTTCCCAGAAATAACTGCTCTGCATCCGTTTTTGCTTTTCTTCAGCCGTTTTAAACTCTCTTTTTGATCCTTTCCTGAACACCAGGATATATTCATGCTCAAGGGTAACGTAGGCTCCCGCCGGCAGCATCCCCGAACCCATAAATTTATTGGGAGCGTTGGTCTGCTTGCGCCAGATAACAAGGGGCAGGGTGTAAAAACCCAGTTGGCGAAACTTCTCTTGGATTCGGGCATGGTTGGCAAACAACTGGAAACGACCATCAAAAGTCCGGGTGGCATCACCAATGTTTATACAGGCAAAAGCGCCGTCTCTCATAACCCGGGATAATTCCTGCCAGGTTTGATCGAGCAACTCATGCATTGCTGCAAAAGCCTGGTTGCATTTGCCCTGATCCAGGTCCAGACCAATACCAGGATCTATTGCGGCAAACTGCCGGTCCCACATTTCAATCATCGGATAAGGCGGAGAAGTTATCACCAGGTCGATACTGGCATCTTTTATAGAGTTCATCTTTCTTGAATCCTCAAGTATTAGCCTGTGCTCCGTCTGCAAAACTGGTTCCCCTTCCGGTTTTCATCTAACTTCATTTCTAATAACCGATGAGGCTTAACAATCAACAATATTTAGTCCGCCCCGGATACGCTGACTTTACTTCGTTTTGCCTCGTCTTCATGGACTTCTCCCCTGAATCCTTCGATAGAATCCCTGTATTCCAATTCGGTCTCGCCGACTTGCACGGTATACTCTTCAGGATCGGTAACATTTAGAATAACTACTACCATTTTTTTGCCCGGGGAAAGCCCTTCTTCAACCATGAACTTTTCAATCAGGGCCGCCCCTTCCTGGTCAAGATCAGGAAAATGATCAATCATCCCCAGCGCTTTTCGCATCATCAGGGTAGCGTCTCGGACATCAATCGCCCCGTCGGCATTGACGTCGGCCAGCTCTTGTTCAGCTTCTTCCAGTATTTCCAGATCCAGGATATGCCTCATTACCAGGACCACATCGCGGACATCAACTACCCCATCGTGGTTAACATCGCCATAATTAAGCGCCCGGACACCGGGGTTGCACAGGATTAAAGCCGCAAAAATAAATACCAGGATAGCTACAAGCATCCGGGCAATTTCATTTCGAAAGAACCCCCTCACTTCATAACACCACCTTACTCTTCACTTTTTGAACCCCTCTTTACAGGTTTATTTTATATCTTAAGGGTTCATTTCATAACTGCCTTTCAGGGCCAGAACATGATTTTCCCAGATATAGCGGTACCGTTCATTATCGACCACCGGTTTTTTAAGCATCCGGTGGAAGAAATCCATTTGCTCAGGGGTAGCGCTGGCCTTACTGTAAAGTTTTATGGCAAAACCGGTAAAATCCCTGACCATGAAGTCAAAGATCTGGTCGACCAGCTTTTCTTCCACTTTAAAGATTTCAGCATTTTCCAGGACCAGCTGACCGTAAACTACCAGCGTGAATAGTTCCCCCAGCTGCATTAGAAAATCGGTGTCTTTCTGCTGTTCACTATCAGGGGGGGCTGCCATAAGGAATTCCTTGAAGAGGGCTACCTGTTCCCTGAAGACTTTAACATTAGGCTGGTCCCACTTTTCGTAAACAGAGTTGTAATCATGGAAGATAACTTTGCCCAGCCCCTTGGCCGGTCCCTGGTTAAAGAGAAAATAATCATGGCCGGGCTGATCCTGCAGGGGCACTTCCGGGTATTGCTGCGGATTAAAGAAATAATTGAAGATGAACTTGCTGATCAAGGCCAGGTTGACATGGACGGTGCCTTCCAGTTTAGGCAGGGCCCTGATATCGCGGGTGGCCATCTCAAAATAAGTGTCTTTTTCAAAGCCCTTGGCGGCAATAACATCCCATAACAGATCGATAACCTGTTCACCCTGGGTGGTAACTTTCATTTTTACTGTCGGGTTGTAGAGCAGGTAGCGCCTGTCTTCGGGCGAAGCCGTCCGCTGATAGTCCGAGGCCCGCAGGGCAAACAGCTTCATCGCCACCAGGCGGCAGTAAGCGTCGGTCATCATCTGGTTAACGTGGGGAAAGTCGGTCACTTTTATCCCGTAGAGGACCCTGCTTGCTGCATGGTTCAGGGCCTCATAAAAAGCGTGAGTGCAAATCCCGATCGAAGCCCAGCCCAGGTTATACTTGCCCACGTTCACAGTATTAAGCGCCGTATCCCAGGCTTCCGATCCTTTAGACAGGATGTCATCTTCATTCACCGGGTAATCGCGCAGGGCAAAATCAGCCACGTAAGACTGAGAATTGATCACGTTGTCCTTCAGCTCATAATGCTGGTCCTGGTAATTGGCTGCAAAGAAAACATAATCTTTGGTATCGGTCATCTTGCCAAATGTGGACACCATCTCGGCCACGTTACCGTTACCGATATAATACTTTTCCCCGTTAGCCAGGTAAGTCCCGTCTCCCTGAGGCTCAAGAGTCATCTCTGTTGAATAAATATCAGCTCCGTGATTCCTTTCAGATAAACCGAAAGCAAAAACATGGCCGTCTTTAAGCAAAGAAGAAGCCCGCTTCCTGGCCTTATCGTTGGGACTCATCCAAATCGGTCCCAGGCCGAGGATGCTGACCTGCCATGTATACCAGTAATGGAGCCCGTAAAAAGATATAACCTCATTAAAAGCGCAGTTGCGCCAGGTATCCCAACGGCAACCTTCTTCGCCTTCCTCCGGTGGGGTGAGTAGTTCATAGAAAACCTGGTTTTCTTTAATAAAATCCAGGAGATCGGAATACCAGACCCGATTACGGTCGTCTTCTTTAAGTTTCTTTTTGCCCTTGCTTTCAAAAAAATCGATAGTTTTCCTGATGATTTCTGCCGAGCGGGGATCAAGATGAGCCCCTTTAAATTGTTTCGGGTTGAATAAAAGCATAATATTTTCCTCCTAAACCCTTCTTTTCTGTAATTAGCTACAGTATACCACATCTATCATAATTGCCGCCTATTCTCTTCAGGGTTTCGACCAGTACTGCCTGCCCATCAAGAACGGCCTTTTAAGGTTAAAGATTCGGCAATTAATAGAAAAAACCTTTAACCCGGCATCCAATTGTGTTTTTCCTGCCCGCTTTTCACCAGCCTTAATGGTGGCACACCGTAATTATAAAACTTGGGATATGGTGCATTTGGCGCTCAACTGTGTTAACCTTGTTACAGTGGATAACATCAGGCAGTCTCTTCAAACTGCCTAAAAGAAACAGGCAACGGTGCAAATAGTCTATGAATACAAATGAGCAAACAGCCAAAACTCCAAGAACCTGGGTCCTTTTGTTGATTATTTCAACGGCTTACATTGCCGTCTTTGCCAACATCCAGGGTTTTAAAGCGCTGCTGCCCCTGGTCCAGGACGAATTTATGCTCAGCAGGACCCAGGTCGGTTTTTACTCCAGCTTTTACTTTTTAAGCGCCGTATTCATCGCCGTTTTTAGCGGAAGGATTGCCGACTACCTGGGAACCAAGAGGGGTTTGGTCCTGGGAGTAGGCCTGGTGGCATTATTTATCATGCTTCATTCCTTTTCCCCTTTTTTCGGGCTGATCTTGCTCCTGGCTTTTTTTACTGGAACTGCTTTCAGCATGATCACTCCCTCTGTTAACAAGGGGGTTATCGAGCTTTCTGAGCCTTCAAAAAGAAGCTTTTCCATGGGCATTGTGCACGGCGGCGGAGGCCTGGGCGGTGTTTTGGGGGCGGTAATGCTGCCTTTCCTGGGAGAAATGCTAGGCTGGCGCCTCGCCATATTGATCGGCAGTATATTTGCCCTGATCATTACCATATTTATTATCAAGTTTTACCAGCCTGCGCCCCCTGAACAAAAAAGCGAAAAAGCGCACCAGGGTAAAAATAATTCATCTTTAAAAGAAGACCTGCTAATGCTTTTAAAAAACAGGTATTTGCTCAGTGTTTTTGCAATGGGAATTGTATTTGGCATGAGCATCTCGTCAGTAACCGGTCACTTTACCATTTACCTGACCAGGGATCTGGGCGCCACCGCCACATTTGCCGGCATCGGCCTCGGCGCCTACCACGCAGGCGGCATCCTTGGCCAACCCTTTTGGGGCTATGTAAACGAAAAGGTTTTTCACGGCGACCGAAGGATCGGCCTGTTCCTGCTCGGCATCCTTATTTCCGGCCTGGCCCTCTTCTTCGGCCTGGTGATCAGCAGGTTCTATTTCCCTTCCTATGCTGTCCTCCTCTTTTCAATTCTACTTGGTTTTTGTACCATGGGCGTTATTGCCATCTATTTTACGGCAGTAAGCGAACTGGTTCCCCATGAGTATATCGGAGTCGCTACCGGACTGGCCCTCATTTTCCCCCGGGCCAGCACCGTCATCACACCCCCTGTATTTGGCCTTATCGCTGACTACTATGAAACCTATGCCCTCAGCTGGGTTTTCCTTGGCATTACTGTCTTCGCGCTTTCCACTGCTTTCTTATATTACAGTGGAAAAACAATGAACCCTGCCGGCGCCACCCCTCCTCCGAAATAAATTAGATATTAAGTCATGATTACAATAAAAGACAATAGTTTAATTGATCTGATTAAGAAATACATAAACATGTTGACATAGTATTGACATTACAAAGCAGATATAGATATAATACCTGCACTTGGAGCAATTCATAAGCAGCACATATATGGTTCCTGTGCAATATTTTGGAACACTGGGGATTCTAAAAACCATCCCTCGATTGTTAAATCAAGTATGCTGTATATATTAATCTTGTAGGTTTAATCACCTCATACAGTCTTCCTGGGAGGGATTACATTTAAACCACTAATCGGCATTACCAGCAATACTTCCTGTGATGATAGGATTGGCGAAATAACCAGGCAGGGGGCTAAAAAGCAAGAGTGGCAGCTACTGGCTGACGATTATGTGAAAGCAGTAGAAAGGGCAGGAGGCACTCCATTCATAATACCGGTGGTCACTGAACTTTCCCACATCCAAAAAATACTCGATCTTATTGACGGCATCATCTTTTCTGGAGGCGTAGACATCGACCCTCGCTACTATGGAGAAAACCCGGGTTACGGCCTGGGACGGGTCGAGCCTGAAAGAGACAGGCATGAATTTGAGCTTGGCAAAAAAGTTCTTTATGAAATGGACATTCCCGTTCTTGGCATCTGCCGGGGCATACAGCTTCTCAATGTTGTAACCGGAGGCACTGTTTACCAGGATATCAGGCTGGAAAAAGACTATTCATTTAACCACGGCATGCTGGACCTGGCGCCAAAAGACTACCTGGCCCATGAGGTAAATATAAAACCGGGTTCCCTCCTTCACTCAATATTTCAAAAAGAAAGAATCCGGGTTAACAGCTTCAACCACCAGGCTGTTAAAACACCGGGTAAAGGTTTTACAGTAACCATGGAAGCCGACGACGGCTTAATCGAGGGCATGGAAATACCCGGCAAAAGATTCGTTGCTGCCGTACAGTGGCATCCAGAAATGCTGATCGATAAATATGAATACTACCTGAGGTTTTTCGAAGCTTTTGTCGAAGCCTCTTCCAAACAATTGCAGTTATCCGGATAGTTTTTCACCGCAGTTGACAGGATGATAACAAATTATCCGGCCCTACAATAATCATAAAGGAGGTGGATCTTAACAAAAATCTTTTTAGGTAAAGCTGGAGCTATCTGTATAACTTATTTCCTAAGGGGGAAACAATTGAATGACTGCCAAAAAAGCTTTATATGTTTTGCTTGCGTTAACACTTATTTTTTCACTCGGGATTATGGCCGGTTGTGAAGAGCCAGCCCCGGAAGAAGAACCCGTGGAAGAAGAACCTGTGGAAGAAGAACCGGAAGAGGAAGCCGTTGAAGAAGAGTTAGAAGACATTGAAATTGATATTGTTGTTGGCTTTGCCGCCGGCGGCTCGAATGACCTGTCGGCCCGTTATATGGCCGAAAAATTTGCCGACTACGGAATCATGGCCAATGTTGTCAACATGCCGGGCGGTATGGGCACAGAAGCTGCCTACCACGTATCGACCCAGTCCCCGGACTCCAACATGTTCATGTGGGCCCACCCGCTGATCATGCTTTTTGAACCGGCGGCCGGCGACAGGGGCTTTACCATCCACGACTTTGATCCCGTTGCCCTCCTGGCCAGCCCTACTTTCTGCATCGGTTCAAGAGCCGGCGCTCCCTGGGAAGACATGGACGAACTGGTTCAGTATATCCAGGACAACCCCGGTGAAGTTACCCTCGGCGGACAGGGTGAAGGCAACATGATGCACTTCATTGCCGAACTAATCCTTGATCCCGATGAACTGGATTACACTTATGTCGGCCTGGAAGGCGGAGCAGACGTAGCTTTGAACCTGACCGGCGGACACGTAGATGTCGGGCATTTGAGCCTGGCAGCAGCAAGACCGCTGCACCAGGACGGCGACCTGACTGTGCTGGTTAACACCCAGATCCTGGTTGAGCGGGACCCCTTAATGCCGGATATTCCCAACGTAATTGAGTTCGGTATTGACGCCCAGGAACCGCACCCACTGGCCCTCTGGGGACCACAAGGAACCGACCCGGCCCTGATCGAAAGGCTTTCAGAAGCTATGAGCCAGATGGCCGATGATCCCGAATTGATTGAGAACTATGAAGGCGCCGGCATGATTGCCCATTACCTTGATACGGACGATACATGGGATTTCTTCATGGATGTCGAAGAAAACATGATTCCTCGTTTCGAAGAATGGCTGGAAGAGTACGAAGAAAGATAATAGTGTCTGACAATAAGAAGTAAAGCGGTTTTACACCGGGGCAGGTTAAATATAATCTGCCCCGGTTTGATATAAAAGAGTTGCAACATAACTGTTACCGAAAAAACCCTTTAGCTTAAAAATACTTCTTTAAGAAAGAGATCATTATTTTTTCAACAAATTAAGATAGCCAGGCAGGAATTTCAAAATTAAGGGTAAATATATTAAGAGGATAAACAGGGGAGCAATCTAAACTATTTTAGGAGTGAATCTATGTCTGGAGTGAAATACTGGTGATTACTTTTAGAGCAACTCTAAACGTAAAAATAGGAATCCTGATTATGCTTTTAAGCGCAGCTGCTTTTACCTGGACTTACTTCATGCCCCTCAGGTCCATGGAACTTTTTATTCCCCGCATTTCACTTGCCCTGATGGGACTGGGCGGTTTTTTAGTTATGCTGAAAGACTTTTTAGAACCCCTTGAAAAGATAGCAGAACCGCCGAGAGAGAGAATACTGCCTTACCTGGTAGGGGTGCCTGCTGCAATGTGGCTTTACGGCTGGTCTTTCAGGAATATCGGCCTTCTTACTTCAACTTTCCTATTTTTAACTATCTGGTGGGCCTGTATCTCGATTAGAGATGCTAAAAGAACAGATTCTTTACAATCTGTCACCCCCAAAATTTTAAAACTGGCTGCATTAGCACTGGTAGTCACTGCTTCTGTCCAATTGCTGTTTATTGAATTATTGAACATGTACATGCCAAGAACTTTCCTACCATAAGGGGGTGAAAATATGTTTGACATGGATGCAATGAGAGAAGCTTTTTTTGTAGTATTTGCCCTGGACACAGCCCTGTACATAATGATTGGGGTTATAGTCGGCATATCAGTGGGAGCAATTCCCGGCCTGGCCCACAGCCTGCCGATCGCCCTGGTATTGCCTTTTTCTTTCGTCCTGCCCATCCACCAAACCATGGGCCTTTTAATCGGCACCTATAAAGGGGGCACCTACGGTGGTTCCATCACGGCCATCAGTTTCGGCACTCCAGGCACTTCAGGAGCTGCTGCTACCGTGGCAGACGGTTACGCCCTGACCAAGCTCGGCAAAGGGAAAAAAGCCCTGCAAATGGGGCTGTATGCCTCGGTAACAGGAGACACCTTAAGCGACCTGGCCCTGATCTTTCTGGTCGTTCCCATTGGTATGATGGCCCCAAGATTTGGGCCGGCAGAATTGTCTGCCCTTTATTTCCTGGCCCTATCACTGGTAGTTGTTTTTTCAACTGAAAATCCCGGCAAAGGTATTTTTGCTGCAGGTGTAGGCTTTTTCCTGGCCATTATCGGGAGGGACATTTTGACCGGAGGCCTCCGCTTTACCTTTGGAGTCAGGTACCTGGAAGCCGGCTTTCCCCTGGTTCCACTTTTAATTGGTTTTTTTGCTGTCCCAGAAATAATCAAAAAAATTAAAGAAGTTATCGAAAGGCCCGATGATTCCGGCGTAATCGGCGAAGCGGCAGAAAAGCTGCTCAAGCTAAAAGAAGAAGGGCTTACCTTGAAGGAGTTTTTAGCCTCCTGGCGGGGTCTGGGTCTCGGGACGATTATTGGCACTTTTCTGGGTGCCCTGCCGGGACCTGGAGCTACATTATGTTCATATACCGCCTACAGCGTTACCAGCCAGTTCAGTAAGGATATTAACTATGGTAAAGGCGCATTGGAAGGCGTCGCCACTGCCGAAGCAGCCAACAACGCCACCTGCGGCGCTACTTTTATTCCCCTTTTAACCTTCGGTATTCCGGGCAGTTCCATCGCCGCCCTGCTTATGGCTGCCCTGATTATGCAGGGGATCCCCCTCGGACCAAGGGTGGTGGTTGATCACACCGTCGTTGTATATACCCTGTTCCTGCTCTTGCTGCTGGCCAACCCATTTAACCTGCTTTTCGGCAAAATCCTGATCCCGGTTTATTCCAAGCTGACCAAGATCCCGGCTGCCATACTCTGGCCGGTAATCACTCTCGTACTGGTCATCGGCACCTACGCCCTTAACAACCGGCCTTTTGACATCGTAATCTGTTTAATCGCCGGGGTGATTGGCTATTTCTTTAAATGGTTCAAGCTGCCGGATGGTCCCCTGGTCCTTTCTTTCCTGGTTACCCCCCTGTTTGAAGCCAACTTCAGGCAGGCTCTGACCATATCACGAGGGGACTTTACCTACTTTTTTACCAGCGGCATCTCCCAGGTCCTCTGGATAGTCACCCTGGCAACTATTATCCTGTTTGTCCGCAAGAGAAGAAAAACAGACGCCGAAATAAGCGGCAATTAAGTTAACAACATTATTATTTAACCAGCGCCTTCAATTATAAGAGCCGTTCTAAGGAACGGCTCTTATTTGTTGTTGAAATGTGTAAACATTTACACATTTATTATTTATAAATATTTGCAGGAATCTTACATACGCTATAGAATAGTATTTGTAAGCTAATAAACTACAAACCCTCTAAGCTTTAATAAATTCCCTGTTATGGAGGTGTTGCCTAAAAGGTAAAGGAAATATTTTTATCTTTTTCACCAAATTTTACCAAAACAGAATGAGGAGGAATTCTCAAAAATGAATAACAGAAAAGTCTTGATTTTATTGCTTTCGTTGGTTTTTATAGTGTCCCTGGCGGCAGTTACCGGCTGTGAAGAACCGGTGGAGGAAGAACCTGTAGAAGAAGTAGAAGAACCGGAGGAAGTGGATGAGCCGGAAGAAGTAGCAGAGGAACCGGAGGAAGATATCAGCATCGATATAGTAGTTGGCTTTGGCGCCGGAGGGTCAAACGACCTGACAGCCCGCTACATGGCTGAACACCTGGCAGAATTCGGAATCATGGCCAACGTGATCAATATGCCTGGCGGCATGAGCACAGAAGCCGCCTATCATGTTTCCGGCCAATCCCCGGATGCCGATATGTTTTTCTGGGGCCATACCGGGCCACTGCTTTTTGAACCGGCAGCAGGTGACAGGGGTTACACAATCGATGATTTCGAACCGGTTGCCACCCTTGCTGCTCCTACTTTTTGCATCGGAGCCCGGCCGGGGGCGCCATGGGGCGATGACTTTGAAGCACTGATCGAGTATATTGAAGAGAATCCCGGTGAGGTAACTTTCGGCGGTCAGGGAGAAGGTAACGTCAGGCACTATGCTGTCGAACAAATCCTTCCGCCCGACGAGCTCGACTACACTTTTGTCGGCCTCGAAGGTGGCGCTGATGTGGCCATGAACCTGCAGGGTGAGCATGTGGATGTGGGCCATTTGAGCCTTGCTGCTGCCAGCCCGCTTGTAGCTGATGAAGAACTGTGGGCAGTTGTTAACACCAACCCCCTGGTGGAAAGGGACCCCTTGATGCCAGATGTTCCCAATGTTGCCGAATTCGGAATTGAAGAAGGTCGGGAACCTCACCCGATAGCGCTGTGGGCGGTTCCTGGAACCGACCCGGCCCTGATTGAAAGGCTGACCAATGCAATTGAAGAAATCGCTCAAAAACCGGAATTGCTGGACAGTTTTGAGGAAATGGGTGTTGTCGCACACTACATGGGCCCCGAAGAAACCTGGGACTTCTACATGAATGTTCAAGAAAACGTAGTTCCTGATTATATGGAATGGCTGGAAGCATATACCGCAGAAGGCAACTAATCTTGGAACAGACAAGATCAGTTTAACAGCCAAAACCCCCGGGCAATTACTTAGCCCGGGGGTTTTTCCTGCCGTATATGCTGCAATTTAGCTATTAACTCCCGGAACAGATTTAGAATACTGCTATAAAAATAGCACCTACTTCGTAGTACACTTGCCAAAAGGTACGCAGTGCCACGGGGACAGCTCGAACATCTCTGAAAATGAGGACTACTCTTTGATCATGCCATCTTTAAGAACATAGAGAAGACAATGGAACCGTGCATTGTGACTTATTGGGCCATGCTCCGGTAGTTATACAATTGCTTTACCCTCTGGCTTTAATCTCCTGTGACGATTAAAGGGTATGTTAAGTGGCTCCGGTTTGCACTCAGGAGATCCACTTCCGGTTGACATTATAGATGCTGTAGGCAAAAAGGGAAGCGCTGAAGGCCAGCAGCGCCAGGAAGCTCAAGGGGAGGGGAATAATGCCGTTTTCATTCACAGCCGTTTTGAGAATATCGGCCCCGTAAGTTAGGGGCAGGGCATAGGA
>Ga0207421_10002364_pt1 | contig 23394 bp, 21 predicted proteins | sample SodLakKL_010_SED_4_FD_187542 | JGI IMG/M metagenome (GOLD analysis project Ga0207421, IMG submission 187542) | Alkaline sediment microbial communities from Lake Tanatar, Kulunda Steppe, Russia - 8KL_010_SED (SPAdes) (version 2) | ecosystem: Environmental > Aquatic > Non-marine Saline and...
CCACATGGACGATTCCCACCTGCGCGAAGGAGAACTGGAAAAAGAGCTGGACGGACTGAAAAAGCGTTACCTGGACAAGGCAAAGCTTCTTTCGGGCAAAAGGAAGGAAGCGGCGGAAAAGCTTTCCAAAGCCGTTCAAAAAACCCTGGCCCGCCTGGACATGGCCAGGGCGCGCTTTTCCGTGAGCTTCGAGGAACCGCCCTTCGGGGAAGAGGAAGGGGCGGAGGCCCGGTTCAGTCCCCAGGGTCTGGACCGGCTTCAATTCCTCCTGTCGGCCAATCCGGGGGAAGACCTCAAGCCCCTGGCGCGCGTGGCTTCGGGAGGCGAACTCTCCCGCATACTGCTCGCACTGAAAGGACTCCTGAGCCGCCAGGGGGAAGGAGAGACGCTCATTTTCGACGAGGTGGACACAGGGATCGGTGGAAGGACCGGGGAACTGGTGGGCCTTCAACTGAAAAAACTGGCGGAAAAACACCAGGTGATCTGCATCACGCACCTTCCGACCATAGCCTCTTACGGCGACCTTCACTACAAAGTGGTCAAGGAGGCCCGGCAGGACGAGACCGTGACACGCATTCGCCAGCTGTCCTCCAAAGACCGCGTGGAGGAACTGGCACGCATGCTGGGTGGAATTTCCATTTCGGAAAAGACCCGCGCCCACGCCCTGGAACTGCTCGAAAGAGGCCGCAAGGCACCTGCCAATCCATGAAGGTTCCAAAAACGGGGAAAGCTTCAAAAAGGGGGATTTCTTTTATCCTGTTTTGAGACCGCGGAAGGGAGCACTTCCGGCCCCTCAAAGAAAACCGTCTTCGTCCAGGCGGGCTAAAATCTGCTGCAGATTCAGGCCCGCCTGACGAAACCCCTCCAGCCCATAGGCCATGTTGGCCTCGATGACCCAGTAGCGGCCCCGCGCATGGCACACGTCGAGGCCCACATCGTCAAAGCGGCACCTGCGGGCGACATCTTCGGCAAATTGAAGGGCCTCTTCCGGAATGTCATGAAAAGAGATCGTCGCCCCTTGAGACACGTTGTTTCGAAAATCCTCAGAATGCCGCAAGCGCCAGTAAGCATGGACCACCCTGCCCGCAATGAGCACGATGCGCAGATCCCTGTCTATGGGAAGGTATTCCTGAATGTAAGCGACGGGATGAACCAGAAGATAAGCATCCAGGGCTGATTCATCCTCCATGAGGAACACTCCCCGGCCTCGGGAAGACCCCACGGGCGTCTTTGCCACAAAGGGCATGGAGAAATCTTCCAAAACACGTGCCCGCCGGTTTTTTCCGCTATAGATGCGTGTTTTGGGATGGGAAACGTTCAGAAGCTGAAAAAGGTTGCTCTGCTGTATCTTGTTACCCACAAAACCGTAATAGGAATGGGGAAAAACGCTCTTCCCAAGGGAAAGGAGAGCCGTTTCGTAGAGGGAAGTGGGATAGTAAACGCGATCCGCTGCGCATATGCGGGCCCGAGCTTCCGCCGGGTAGTCTTCCCAGTTGGGGTTCACACCCAGGCAGGAGAAGCTGGTGCAGCTGCGCAATCGTTTTCCAAGGGAAACTCTTTTCACTTTCTTCAAAGACCCATCTTATCATCACCAGGTCCCAGGCGGGAGGCACAAGCCCAATGCCCATGGCCGTGATGGCCGCCTTTTCCGTGCCATTAGAGCAGAGCACCGATGTGTCTCACAAAAGATCTTAAATCTCCCAGATTCTCCTGCAAGATACTGTGAAGCCTACAGTGATCGACGTCCCAGTAAACATGCACCAGCAAATTGCGAAACCGGGCCATCCGCTGCAGCTTCGTCCCCAGTTCCAGGTCGATGATTCCCTTTTCAGCCAAAGTGGCAAAACATTCGGCATATTCTTCAGGAACGCGGTGCAGTTGCCTGGCACTGATATGAAAACAGATCTGTATGGCGGCCTCTATGGCGACGAGGAGGCGATAGCACGCCACATCCAGGGAATCCTCATCATTCAGGAAGCTTTCCAGCGGAATCGACCTGAAACGTTCCAGGCGCTCGAGAGACTGCCGAATGTCCTGGAAGCGCCTCTGGATCAGGTCTTTATTCAATCCCATGAGATCATTGCTTCTTTCAGTGCACGATGCCTGAGGGGTTTTAAATCCAGATAGACTGAAAGGGTTGCTTGAGCCCATTGAACGCGCAAATCTTCCCTTCGGCTGAAGAGCAGGCGCCCCTTAAGAACATGATAGCAAAAGGAAGGCATCGCCTCGTTCAAGACCCTGACATCTATGGGAAAACGCCGGCGGCACACATCTTCTTCGTACTTCCGGCCCCCTGTTTCTGTGCTGCAAGCATTCAGGATTGCAGTTTCAAGTTCAATGCCCATTTGAACAGAATGACGGGCGAGTTCAATGGCGCAGTGCGGCATGAGATAGACACCCACATCGATGTCATGGAACGGCTGATCTTCAAGGAAAGAACCATAAACATAGGCAAAGGCCACTTCTTCCTTTGAAGCGAGAACATCCCGCAGAAAGGAGAGAATTTTTTCCCGGTCTTGTGCCCTGAGATTGAAGGAAGCAATCCTCTGGGAAACTCCACCACCCATGTCCGCCTCATCATTATGTGTGTCCAGGTATTTTTTTCCGTGAAAAGGCTTGTCTCCAAAACCCAATTTAATTCTTATTTAGAGAAAATGAAGGGAAAACGAAAACAAAAAAAGCAGTGAGCCTTTGGCGGCAAGGATCCTTGCTGAACAAACGGCCGGGTGTTTCCCGTGAAAGAATTGAGGCCCAAGAAACCTATGACTGGGCGGCGAGCAGCTCTTCGTTGGTTTCAAATCTTTCCAGGAGTTCAATGAGCGTGTCCATGGCGTCTTTGGGTGACAAACCGGCCAGGCGCCGGCGCAGTTTGACGAGCCCCCGCATTTCTTCAGGACTGTAGAGGAGTTCCTCTTTGCGGGTTCCGCTGGCCAGAATGTTGATGGCCGGAAAAATCCTGGCTTCCGCCAGGGACCGGTCCAGGACGATCTCGCTGTTGCCCGTTCCCTTGAACTCTTCGAAGATATGATCGTCCATGCGGGATCCCGTTTCCACCAAGGCTGATGCGATCACCGTGACCGACCCTCCGTTTTCCACGTTGCGGGCCAGTCCGAAAAACTTTCGGGGAACCTCGAGGGCTCTGGCGTCGAGTCCCCCCGACATGGTGCGCCTCGCTCCCGGGCCGCGCAAATTGAAGGCCCGGGCCAGCCGCGTGATGCTGTCCAGGAGCACCACCACATCACGGCCGCACTCCAGTTCGCACCGTGTGTGGGCAAGAGTGATCTCCGCCACGTTCACGTGGGCCTGCACGGACTGGTCGTTGGAACTGGCGAGCACTTCAGCGGGCACGCTGCGACGGAAGTGCGTCACTTCCTCAGGGCGCTCGTCAATGAGCAGGACGATGATGCGCGAGTGAGGCTGACCCGCATGAATGGCATGAGCCAGCTCCTCCAGGATCCTTGTTTTCCCCGTCTTGGGAGGGGCCACAATGAGACCGCGCGTGCCCTTGCCCATGGGCGCCATGAGTTCCACGGCCCTCATGGTGAGATTGCCACCGTCCCCCAGGCGAATGCGCTCTTTGGGGTCTATGGCCACCAGCCTGTCAAAGCGGGGACGGTCCCGAAACTGTTCAGGCTTCAATCCGCACACGGAATCCACCGTGACGAGCTGGTCCCCTCTTCTGCTGCCACGGAAGGCCCCCACGACGAGGGCTCCATCCACCAGACCATATTCCCGTATGAGCCTGGAAGAAACCCAGACGTCCCGGGCCCCCAGCTGAAAGGAGTGTGCGGGATCCCGCAGAAATCCGCCCCCTTTGGGAAGACACTGCAAAACCCCTCTGACTGTTGCGATACCGCTTGCATCCATGATTCTGCGCTTTTCCTTTTTTTTACCCTCATCCAACCAGAGGAGAGCCACTGGGACTCACTCCCGTCACACGGGATTGTGAATCCATTGTTTTGAGAGTGTTTTCAAGGCCCTTTTCTTTCATTTCTTCAGGACCGCCCATGATTCCAAGGGAGGAGGCGAATTCCACCCAGGTCTGTCCATAAGTGTTTTTCCCCACAAAAAACCAGGAATCTCCTTATAGACGAGGGGCGGCACCGTGTGATTCAATGCCACCCATAGACGGAGAGAGGGTTACAAATCCTGGCACGGACATGGGGTCGCTGAACCATCCAGGGTTTTCACAATCCTCTCTCATTTTTTTGTCCTTTTTTCACCGAACGCCGCACACCCCGCCCCCGCAGAACACTTTTCACAGGGCAAATTTCACCCTGGCAAATTTCACAGGGCAAGATCCCGCTCCAGGTCCAGGCGCTTTCCGAGGTTGACTCCATGGCGCCTTGCACTATAATGACCGGGTGGTCATTACAGAAGGAAAGGCACGGGAAATGGCACCGCAGGAAATTTTCAACAAGCTGGAAAACAACAAGCAGGCCCGTATTCTCCAGACGGCCATCGACGAGTTTGCCGATCACGGCTTCAAGGAAGCGAGTGTCAACAGGATGGTGCAGCGTCTCGGCATCGCCAAGGGTTCCATCTTTCAGTATTTCGGCAACAAGCAGGGACTCTTTCAATACATTTTTGACCATGCCGTGAATTTGGTGCGCCATTCCCTGAGAAAAGTCAAGCACGAGACGCAGGATTCAGATTTTTTTGAGCGCATCGGGCAGAGCCTCCTGGCGGGCATCGGGTTCATTGAGGCTCATCCCCGGGTTTACCGCATCTACCTCAAAATGATCTTTCAGGAAGATTTTCCCTTGAGAACCCAGTTTCTGCAGCAGGTCCACCTCTTTTCCGCCGAATATCTCAAGCCCCTCGTGGAAAAAGGTCTTGAAAGGGGGGAGTTGAGGCCGGATCTGGATGTGGACATGACGGTCTTCTTTCTGGATGCCCTCATGGACCGGTTTCTGCAAGCTCACTGCGTTTCTTTTCTGGACGCCGGTGCGGGAATCTACCAGGCCCCCCCCGAAGAGGTTCAAAAAAAGATCCATGAGTTCGTTGCGCTCCTTCGACATGGAATGCAGGCTCGCGCCGCAACCCCCCAGACAGGAAAAAAAGACCATGCTGCACCTTCAGCACTATAAAAAACTGGGCATCGGAGACATTTTCCATAAGGTGGAGGAAAACACCCGGCTTGAAATGGACGACGGTTTGAGGCTTTACCAGTGTCCCGACGTTGTGGCCGTGGGAGCCCTTGCGGACCGCGTGCGCCGCCGCCGCCATGGAAACGCCGCCTACTATGTGCTCAACCAGCACATCAACTACTCCAACATTTGCGTGAATGGCTGCAGGTTCTGCGCGTTCCACCGCAAGGCGGGGGAACAGGGCGCCTTCGAGCTTTCCCTGGAAGACGTCCTGCAAAAACTGAGTGAGAGGCCCAGGGGCTCCATCCGGGAGGTCCACATTGTGGGCGGTTGCCACCCCGCTTTGCCCCTCACTTACTTCGAGGACATGATTCGGGGGGTTAAGGCATCCCGGCCGGAAGTGCACGTGAAAGCCTTCACCGCCGTGGAAATCGATCACTTCGCCCACCTGGAAGGCACGAGCACCCGAGATGTTCTTGCCCGGCTGCACAAGGCGGGGGTGGACATGCTCCCCGGGGGTGGCGCCGAGATCTTCAGCCCTCGCATTCGAACCATTCTCTGCCCGGAAAAACTGGACGGTGAAAAGTGGCTGAAAATCAATGGGGAGGCTCACGAACTGGGAATGAAAACCAATGCCACCATGCTCTACGGCCACCTGGAAACGGAAGGGGAGCGCCTGGAACACCTCCTGGCCCTGAGGGAGCTGCAGGACCGGACGGGAGGATTCACCTGTTTCATTCCCCTGCCCTTTCAGCCATGCAACACACCTCTGGCCAACACACCCCTGGCCAGCACACGGCTGGGGAGAACTCAGCCCGCCACGGGGGTGGAAGATCTGAAAACCATTGCCGTGAGCCGGCTCATGCTCGACAACTTTTCCCACATCAAAGCTTACTGGGTGATGCTCACCCTCAAACTGGCCCAGGTGGCCCTTCACTTCGGCGCCGATGACCTGGACGGAACCATTGTGGAGGAAAAGATCGGCCACATGGCCGGGGCCCAATCGGAACAGGCGCTCACCCGGGAGGAGCTCAAAAGGGTCATTGAAGAAGGTGGTTTCACTCCCTTGGAAAGGGACTGTCTTTTCAATCCCGTAAACCCTGCCGAACCCCTTTCAGCAACGGGAACGGAAAACTGAAAAAACAACCCGGGCGTGCGTATGAACCTCGAAAACATTCATGGCAAAATTCACCAGGGTGAGCGCATTGAACGGGAGGAGGCCCTGGCCCTCTATGGGCGGGAAGATTTTCACCGCCTGGGGCATCTCGCCCACACGGTGAGGAGGGCCAGGAACCCGGAACCGGTCGTGACCTACGTGGTGGATCGAAACATCAATTATTCCAACATCTGCGTGTGCGGCTGCCGCTTTTGCGCTTTTTACCGTGCTCCGGGGCATGGTGAGGGTTATGTCCTCACCAGGGAGGAACTGGCGCAGAAGATCGAAGAAACCCTGGCGCTGGGAGGCACCCAGATCCTCCTTCAGGGAGGCCACCACCCTGACCTGCCCCTGTCCTTTTACGAGGAGATGCTCCGTTTCATCAAAACACACTACCCCATCCACATCCACGCTTTTTCACCGCCGGAAATCGTTTTCTTCAGCGAAAAGGAAGGTGTGGACCCGGGCACGGTCATATCCCGCCTCCACCGGGCGGGCCTCGATTCCATTCCGGGAGGGGGTGCCGAAATCCTGGTGGACCGGGTGCGCAGGAAGGTTTCCCCCAACAAGTGCTCCGCATCCCGCTGGCTCCATGTGATGGCCGAAGCTCATGGCCAGGGGCTTCGCACCACGGCCACCATGATGTTCGGCCACGAGGAAAGGCCCGAGGAGAGGATAGAGCACCTTTTCGCCCTTCGCGAACTGCAGGACAGGACGGGCGGCTTCACCGCCTTCATCCCCTGGCCTTTTCAACCGGGCCACACGGCCATTCAGGTGCCCGCCCAGACGCCCGTGTCCTATTTGCGTCTCCTGGCCCTTTCCAGGCTGGTCCTTGACAACTTCCGCAACGTTCAGGCTTCCTGGGTCACCATGGGGCCCAAAGTGGCCCAGCTGGCACTGCACTTCGGAGCCAATGACTTCGGATCCACCATGATCGAAGAAAACGTGGTGGCGGCAGCGGGGGTTCACTTCCGGCTTTCTTCCAGGGAAATGGGCAGGCTCATCTCGGAAGCGGGCTTTCGCCCCCAACAGCGGACCATGGCCTATGAATGGATCAACACGTGAACAACACCGCACCAGCGGAAAAAAAATCCTTCATCGCGCCAGGTGGGTGCTTCCCATGACGTCCCCTCCCCTCGAGGACGGGGGGGTGCTCGTCTCCGGTGGCAGGATTCTCGCCGTGGGGCCTTTCGGGAAGCTGCGCAAAAACACCCCGCGGGGTACGTTGATCATGGAACACCCTTCGGCGGCCCTCATGCCCGGCCTGGTGAACCCTCACACTCACCTGGAACTGAGCCCCCTGGCAGGAAAAATTCCATTCCCCCGGCAAGGCTTCCCTTCCTGGCTCCAGGCACTCTTCGCCCTGAAAAGGGAAAAAGGCTGGCAGGAAGGGAAACAAAACCAGGAAGCCCCGCAAAGGGAACTTCTCAAAACAGGAACAGGGCTTGCGGGGGACGTGTGCAACGAGCTTCCCTGTCCGCAAAAAATTCCCGATCCATCAACGGATGTCCCCGTTCCCCTGGTTCACACCTTCTGCGAAGTGCTCGGCTTCAACCGCCAGGGCCTGGAGGACGAAACAGGGCCAAAGGGCATGGCCCCCTTTGAAGAAGAAGCTCTCAAGGACGATTTCTTCAGCCTTGGAGCTCACGCCGTCTACTCCACTTCACCCGCCCTCATCAGGCAGGCCAAGGAGTGGTGCCACCGCCTTCATCGCCCCTTCACCATTCACTGCGCCGAACACCCCGAAGAAATGGAGTTCCTGCTGCATGGGACGGGCTTTTGCCGCCGGCTGCTGGAAGATCTGGGCCGGTGGAACTCCCGCTGGAAGCCGCCGGGCTGTTCTCCCGTGAGCTATCTTCACGGCCTGGGCGTTCTCGATGAACGAACCATCCTGGTCCACGCGGTGCACCTGGACGAGGACGACTGGCAAAAGGTTTCTTCAACCCGTTCAAACGTGTGCTTCTGTCCCAGGAGCAACGCAAACATTCATGGGGGACGTCCCCACATGGCCAGGGCATTGAGCCGAAACATCACCTGCGCCCTGGGAACGGACAGCCTGGCGAGCAACGATGACCTCAGCCCCTTTTCCGAGGCGGTTCATGTTCTTGAAAACCATGAAGGAATGGAACCTCAAAGCCTGCTGCGGATGATCACCCTCAACGGGGCCGCCATGCTGCAGCGGGCTCATGAGGCGGGGAGCCTCAGAAAGGGTGCTTCGGGAGCTTTTCTGGCCGTGACGATCCCTGAAACCACTCATTCCTCCCACCTTGCGGAGACCATTCTTTATCAAGGACAAAAAGGAGCATGGCAATGGGCGTGCACCCCAAGGGCAAACTGAAGCTGGGACGCATTGGATTCCTGAACGTCCTGCCCATATTTCATCCCCTGGAGGCAGGACTGGTGCCCCATCCCTTTGAAATCATCACGGGAACCCCCTCTTTTCTCAACGAACTCATGGCGAATGGAGAGCTGGACCTGGGAGTGGTTTCCTCCATAGAATATGCGCGGCATCCAGACCGGTACCACCTGCTCCCCAACCTTTCCATCAGTTGCCTGGGGGCGGTGCAAAGCGTTCTTTTGCTGAGCCGGTTTCCCTTCGCGGAGCTTCAGGGGCGAAAAGTCCTGGTCACGGCCCAGTCTCACACTTCCGTGGCCCTGCTGAAGGCTCTCCTGGAGATGAAGCACGGGATCCGCTGCACGCTGGAGCCCGGATTTTGCACCGAAGCCATCGCCGGGCCGCGGCCGCCTTCTGCCGTCCTGGTCATAGGGGATGAAGCCCTGAGACTGAAAAACCATGGAGCCTATCCTCACAAAATGGATTTGGGACAGGCCTGGTTCCAGTGGACGGGGCACCCTTTTGTCTTTGCCCTCTGGGTGATTCAAAAAGGGGCGGTGGAAAGAGAAAACGGGCGCATCCGCGAAGCCCTGGAAGCCCTGAGCATGGCCAAGGAGTGGGGGCGTTCGCACCTTGAGGAGGTGTGCGCCCTCGGATGCCAAAAAGGTCCTCTGGACTCCCGGGAACTTCGGACCTATTATGAGTGTCTAAGCTACGATCTGAATCAGGAGCAGCAGGAGGGCCTGCGCCTTTTTTTCAAGATTCTTCATGAAATGGGGGACCTTGAAAAGGTGCCACCCCTCAAGGCTTATTCCTCCCTGGCCTGCGTGGCATGAGGAGGGAACGTTTTCCAGCCCGGCCGCCAGAATGGCCCGGAGGGAGATGGTTTCACGGGCGGGAAAGGAATTTGGGAATTTTCATGGACCCTGGTGAAAGAAATCGCCGCATCCCACTTCCCCATAAGGATATTTGTTTTATTCTGCGGTTTTGCCCCCATCCGCAGCCACCCCTGAAGAGGTCATCATTATGAACGGAATGAGCGGAAAAATCCTGCGGCTGAAACGGACCCTCAAGTCCGGCAAGGGAAGGATGGTGATCCTGCCCCTCGATCATGGAGTCACTTGCGGCCCCGCGTCAGGCCTGAAGCAAATGGACAGGGCCATTCGCCTGGGCATTCGGGGGGGAGCCGATGCCCTCGTTCTGCACAAGGGAATGATTCCCCTGCTGGAAAAGGTGAACCAGACACTCCCCGGAGTGTTCATGCACCTTTCGGCCAGCACAACCCTCGGGGGGCAGCTTCAGCGGAAAATGCTGGTGGGCACCGTGGAAGAAGCCATTCAGCGGGGAGCCGACGGCGTGTCCATGCAGGTGAATCTGGGCGGGGATTTTGAAGGGGAGATGATAAGGGACCTGGGACTCGTGGGAAGCGCCTGCGCCCGATGGCAGATGCCTCTCCTGGTGATGGCCTATGTGCAGGACGCCCACTCAGACTCCACGGTTCCCGACGAAGCTCTGGCTCATGGAGCCCGCCTGGCCGCGGAACTGGGCGCAGACATCATAAAGATTCCGGCCCCGGCCCGATTGGAGGCCCTTTCGGAAATCACCGCCTCTTTGGCCGTTCCCGTGATCATAGCGGGTGGGGGCAAGGAGGAGGACACCCGCCTCTTTCTGGAAAAATTGTCAGGAACTCTCGTTCATGGAGCCAGGGGCTTCGCCATTGGCAGGAACGTGTTTCAGCATGAACGGCCGGAAGCCCTTCTGACGGCCATCACCAACATGGTTCATCTGGGATTTTCCGCGGAAACGGCCTGGAGACAATTCTGTGAAATGGAGTGAAACCTGGAAACGTTCATGACAGCCCGTCCATCGAAAAAGAATCTCGTGGTGGCCATCACGGGTGCCAGCGGGGCCCCCTATGCCCGAACCCTGCTTCAGTCCCTGCCTGTGAATGAAATCCGGGTCCACCTGGTCACATCTTCCGCAGGCCGCCTTGTCTATGAGCTGGAAACGGGGCAGGCCATCCACAAGGAGCTTCCCGAAAACGCCGAGCTTTATTCGGAAAAGGATTTCACGGCTCCCTTCGCCAGCGGTTCCTTTTCCACCATGGGCATGGTGATCGTGCCCTGCAGCATGGGTTCCCTGGGAGCCATCGCCAACGGGATTTCGCAGAACCTCATTCACCGGGCCGCAGACGTTTGTCTCAAGGAAAAGCGCCCCCTGGTGGTTGTGCCCCGGGAGACCCCCCTCAACACCATTCATCTCAAAAACATGCTTTCCCTGGCGCAAGGGGGGGCCACCATTCTCCCCCCCATGCCCGGGTTTTACCAGCTTCCTCAAACCAGGGACGATTTGATCAACTTCGTGGTCGCGCGCATCATGGATCAGTTCGGCATCCCCCACAGGCTCCTCTCTCCCTGGAATCCCGATGCGGTCAGGATTCCAGGAAAAGACACCTGAAGCCTTGGGGCAGCCCCGTGAAAAAAGCCCTCAATGCTTGAAGGCCCGCTGCCCCGTGAAAACCATGGTGACGTCCGACTCGTTGCAGGCCTCGATGACCTCCCAGTCTCTCATGGAGCCACCGGGCTGCACCACGGACGTGATGCCCTGCCGAATGCCCACATCCACGCCATCCCGAAAAGGAAAAAAGGCGTCGGAAACCATGGCCGCCCCCGTGAGGCCTCCCCTGGCCGCCCTGGTCTCCTCATCGATCTCGTCCTTCAGGTCCCTGGAACGCTCCCCCTTTTCTATGGCCAGTTCCAGATCCTTGTAGGACATTTTGTGCCGGTCAAAACAGAGGGCATCGGCATATTTCTGGTAGGCTTTGTAAACGGCGATTTCTGCAACTCCCACGCGGTCCTGCTCCCCCGTTCCAATGCCCACAGTGCAGCCATCTTTCACATAGAGCACGGAATTGGAGGTGACACCCTGCTCCACAAACCACCCGAAGAGCAGGTCTTCCAGTTCCCGGGCAGTGGGTTGTCTCTGAACGCGGTAGACCTTCTCCTTGTGAGTCGTTTCCGCAGCTTTGAGGTCTTCGGGGCCCCTGATTCGGTTGAGGGGGGACTGCTGGACGATCAGCCCTCCGTCCATGAGGGATTTGATGTCCACGAAACGGGAGGCCACATACTCTCTGAGGCGCTCTATGCCGGCCACCTGAACGATCCTCAGGTTGGCTCTTTTCTTGAGAATCTCCAGGCACCCTTCCTCGTAATCGGGAGCCGCCACCACTTCCAGATAATTCTCCGAGAGGAGCCTGGCTGTTTCTTTGTCCACGGGCCGGTTCATGACCACGCAACCACCGAAGGCGGCCACGCGATCCGCCCTGTTGGCCCGGTGGTAAGCTTCCGTCAGGTCTTTTCCCGTGGCGGCTCCGCAGGGATTGTTGTGCTTGAGGATGACCGCAGCCGGTTTGTCCATGAGGTATTTGATGATGTTGAGGCCATTGTCCAGGTCGGTGAGATTGGTTTTTCCGGGATGCTTCCCCTCCTGCAGCATGTCCTCTTCCGAAATGGCGCTCACGAGCCCCCGGTTGGGATCGATGAACCGGCAGTCTCCCAGGACGAGATTGCCCTGAACCAGTTCGTACAACGCGGCCTCCTGGCCTGGGTTCTCCCCATACCTCAACCCCTTTTCGATGAGTTCCCCACTGGAGTCGGGAAACTTCCAGGACCTTTTTCTGTAGACCAGTTCCTGGTCGCCAAAGACCAGGCGAAGGGAGCCGGGGAAGTGATCCTCCATAACCGTGCGGTACATTTTCTTTAAATCTTGTGACATGATCTCTCCTCAAACACTGACATTCTCCAATAAGCGCACATTCAATCACGTGCAGATCAACTCAAAAAGTCCGGGCTGAATCCGCGGACAATCATTCCTGAAAGGTTTTCCTTCCGAGAACGGGAACCCTTTCGTCGGGTTTTTCAATGAAAATCCCCCTGTCCACATAACGCAGGGAAAGGAGGGTGGCAGGGCTCAGCTGATCGAAAGCGGCGAACAGGTCTGAAATGTTGAAAAAGGCCAGGACAGTGTGTGGCTGGATCACGTGAATGTTTTCCACCATCCTTTCCTCTTTCATGTTGTAGACCAGCACCATGTCTTCCATGAACTTGAGAAGCCTTCCCACTCCGCTGCTGCGCCCATCGGCGAGAGGCCTGTCCGCCGCAGGGGCGATTTCCATGCCTCTGCGCGCCATGTACTCGCTGAAAATGCCGTAATGAATGGTCCAGACATTCTCTGCGGGGCGCACCACACGGACACCATAGTAGCGGTCCGTTTGCAGGTGAGGGGCCAGGGGCTCCTCTATGGGTTTTCGGATGGAGGGGCCAATGGAGCTTTCCCGGATCAGGGGTACGATCCCCTCTCCCGGGCCTTCATGGGAAAGTTTGCCGAGAATTTTCCCGAGACTCAGCGTTTTCCCTTCCACTTCGAAAGTCTCGTCCCTTCGAACAATGTGATCGATGCTCTCCTTCATGTGGAAGGCCTGAAAGCGCTCCTCCCGGGTGTAGGACGGATCGATGCGGGGCAGAGGCGGGCTTTCGGGAATTGCCTGAGCCAGCTCGGGAAAAGCATCCTCCTCCATGAGCTCCGGCGTGGCAAAAGTGCGAGCACGCTCCTCCTCTTCCAGGATGCGCAGATCCTGCTCCTGAGGAGGGGGGGAGGTGGAAGGGAAAACGCCCTGCCAGAAGTCCGCGATTTCTCCGCGCCAAACAAGAGCAGCACTGAGCAGGCACAGGGGAAGAAGAATCCATAACACCTTTTTTTTGATCCTGGACACGGCTCTCTCCTGTCACTCAAGTCGTCACCAGCGACCCGGCCATGGGGGGGGGTTGTCCTGCAGACGTTTTTTCTCCATATCATCAATTATAATAGTGCACTGTGCAACACCCCAATGAAAAGAGAAATATTGACCTCTTCGGCTCACCTGTGCTACGGGTAGCTCCTTGTCAAAGCCATGACCCCTTGATTCATCCCGGTTCGTGGCTCCCACGAAAATCCCGCACCTGGTGAACCGGAAGCTGGATGCTCCAGGTTGCCCCATAACACCGAGGAGTCGCAGAGAGTGAAAGCCCGCTGGAAAGCTCAAGCCGCCGCCACGATGGTGGGGTCCATGCCCCACAAGGATCGCCGCCAGGTCATTGATCTCATATTGGACCAAGTGCCTGAAATACCTGTCTGGCCCCAGTTGTCCGTGTTCCCGCCGGAGCAGATGATGGTCCAGTATCTGGAAGGCCTTCCCGGCCTGAAATTCCAGGACGGCAAGCATTTCATCGAGTGGAATTCGCCACGATTCGACCAGGAACTTTACGCCTTCTATGAAGAATACCTGGCACTGGAATCGGAAACAATGGACATCAGGGCTTCGAGGTTTGCTCTGGGCCATGAAACGGGGCTGACTTTTCATGCATTCCTGGAAGCTTTGAGGCGAAGGCAGGCCACGCCCAAAGCCTTGAAGGGCCAGGTGGTGGGACCGTTCACCCTTCTCGCGGGATTGAAAGACCAGGACGACCGTTCCGCCCTCTACGACGAACGGCTCTGTGACGTGGTCGTCAAGCATCTGGCCATGAAAGCCTGCTGGCAGGTGGAACTCCTGAAAGAGTTTCAACGCCCCGTCATCATTTTTCTGGACGAACCCGCCCTGGCTGGGTTCGGCTCATCCGCTTTCATCAGCGTCTCCAGGGAACAGGTGGATCGACTTCTCAGGGAGATCGTTGAAACCATTCAAAACAAAGGGGCAATGGCGGGAATCCACGTGTGTGCCAACACAGACTGGCTCCTCGCGTTTCAATCCCCCGTGGACATCATCAACTTCGACGCCTACAATTATTTCGACAAATTCGCCCTGTATCATCAAGCATTCCAAAAGTTTATATCCGAGGGCAGGACGGTGGCCTGGGGAATGGTTCCCACTTCCGATGCTCAAATCATTGAAAAAGAAACGCCCGGGAGCCTCGCCGAGCTATGGCTGAGCAGGGTGGAATCCCTTCTGTCAGAAACAATAACGGTGGAAAAGATTCTGGAGCAGTCCATTTTCACACCCAGTTGCGGCTGCGCCAGTCTGCCCGTGGCCGCGGCAGAAAAGGTTTTGAAGCACACGGGGTCTCTTTCGGAAATTCTCAAGGGACGAACCGGAAAGCCCAATCCCTGATTTTGCCCGATGAGTTCAAGGCCTCAAAAAAACACTGAAAAATGACTGATCGAAAAGAATGGGAAGAAAGGGATGCCAATGGAGGTTGCCCCTCCATATGCCCTTGACACACAAAAGGAAATCCGTTACAAGAAAAGGGTCGTCATACAAATGCCTTATGACAACGAGCAGGTACACCCTCCCTGCTGCATCCTTCACGCCTGAACTCAAAATCCTGGGTTGAGTCCGTGGAAGACGCCCCCCTTTCCTGCCTTTGAAGGAAAGAAGCGACTGCAAAAACAATCAGATATTCGTTAGACAATCGTTCTCCAATGCATTGCGCCATAAACCAAGGGTGCCTAAATTTATTGAGAATTGAGAATCAATGGCATCCCGGCAAGCAAGTTGAGATTGTCCTCTCTTTCCCTTCACTCCATCTGCGGAAAATTTCCGCTGCCAGAAGGAAAGAAGGCGGCGGGACACCCGGATGGTGAGGAAGTTTGCCTTTTTCGCTGCAAAAACCCACGGAACATCTGAGCCGGCAACAGGCCTGAAATCCCGTTTTTGTTCGCGAACAACGATTCTATGATGCCCCATTTTTAAAGTCTTTGTCAACCGCGGGGTTTGCAACCGGTCTTCCCTCCAGAAGGGAAGAAAAGCTGCCCCATCGAAGAAGAGGATCACATGCGCCAGGAAGATAAAACCGTCACGTACTATTCCAATAACAGGAATGCCAACATGAACATGAGCCGCACCAGGGATCGTGAGACCAAAGAAGGCAAGTCCATGCAGGTGGAATACAAAAACATCGACGCCAAGCTGGTGGTCAATGAAATTCGCAACGGCCGATCTCTCGAGTCGGTCCAGAAGCTTTTCGGAATCAAGTTCAAAAGCGAAGTTCAGGACCTCTACCTGCAGGGCCTCATGGAGCTGGGCGAAATCCCTCAGGTGGATTTCAAAAAACCCATGCCTTTGAAGACAAGAGGCGGAAGCGCCCCCGCTCCCCTGCCGGAGCGTTCAGTCATTCGGCGCCGGGAAAAACAGGCTCCCAAACCCGTGCCCAAAACAATAAAAACCGAAAATTTTCGAACCATCGGCCAGAGCGGAAGCATCACTTTGAACAAAGCGCTTCTCATCGAGCAACTGGGATTTTCCGTGGGAGATTCTTTTGAAATCTTTCGGGAAGAAGAGCAGATCGTTTTGCGAAAAATCCCCACTCCCCATTGATTCTGTGAACGCAAGGAAAAGGGGCCGCTCTGCTGAAACGAGCTTGAGGGGAAGGTGCCGAACCGCCCTGAAAGCGACCGCGGAAGGGGTGAGCCTCCATCATTGCCGAAGGGCTTTCAGAACATGAAAAAAGCGCCAAAGGGCCGTGAGATTTGTTCCCAGGGCGAGCACCAGCAGCGCCGTGACCAAAACGATATCTCTGGCCCAATGGGCAGCGGGAATGGCCAGAAGCCCGTTGAACACTGAGTTTAGGACACCGGCAAGGCCTATGAGAACGATCCGTTCACCTCTCTGAAAAAATCCCACCAGGCACTTGACGCCCAGCCCTTCCGCCCGGGCTCTTGTATAACTGACCATGAGAGAGCCGAAAAGTATGAGCAGTATGGTGATGGAGAAGAAGGGCCCTGTTCCGCCGTTCCTGTAAAAATAAAACCAGATGCCCAGGTAAATGATGAGTTCCGAGTATCGGTCCAGTACGGAATCGAGAAAAGCTCCCGATTTTTTGGACTGCCCCGTATTCCTGGCAAGAGAGCCGTCCAGTGTGTCCAGGAGACCCGTCAGGAGGGTGAAAAGCCCACCCCAGAGGGTGCTGAACGCGAAGAGGATTCCCGTCAGCACACTGGTGATCAGCCCCAGGAAGGAAACGTGGTTGGGCCTGAGATTGAAAAATCGGAGCACGGGGAGGAGATAGCGTTCGAGAAAATCATAGTAACCGGTCTCCAGGGAAGAACCTTTGAGCATACCGCGAGCCTTTCAATGGGGGTCACTTTGCCCCCTGACCACTTTCGCACTTTCACAAGCGAATCCCCCGATGACCTGCCACCGAGGTTGCCGTCTCACATTTCACACGTGCAGCACAGATTTGAAACCCGCTCCCGGCACACCGGGCAGGCCGCCATTGGCGCTCCATTCACAGCGGTGCAGGACCGATTGGGAGAGAGGGCACATCACGCACAGAAGATACCTGAACTCAAAGCAATGGAACCATCTCTACCACAGGGCGATGCAAAAGAGTACGTGAAAATAGGGTCCTGTGAATCCGCCGGCAAGCGCCAACCTGTTCAGAGCCTCACCATGTCCTGCAAGGTGTTGATGTTTTTGAAGCTCAGGCCCTCCGGATCCACCCGCTTCCAGTGTTTTTCGCTCAGGACCTTGACCCTGAGCTTCCTGTAAAAGGCCGCCATGCGCCGCTCCTTTCGCTCCAGATTGCGCAGGACAGCGGGCAGACAGCGGCGGCTGTACAGGGCGAAAAGGGGCTCATAGTGTCCATTGTGCATGGGGACCACAACATCGTGGTGTTTGGTGTGCCCGGTCATGAGCGTGAAAAGTTCCGGGACGAAAAAGGGCATGTCCACAGCCTTGACAAAGATCCAGCCGTGAGGGCTGAAAAGCAGGGCCGTGAGGATGCCGCCCAGGGGGCCCTGATGGGGCACAATGTCCTGCACGAGGGTCCCCCGGACGCCATAATAGGGAGCCAGGTCATTGGTGACGACCAGGAGGGGATGAGTGTGATGGATCAGGTGGGCCACGCAGCGGTCCACCAGGCGCTCTCCCCGAAAATCTTCAAGGGCTTTGTTCCTGCCGTACCTGGAGCTTCCCCCCCCTGCCAGAATCACTCCCGTGACCACTCACTTCTCCCGCAGTCTCATGGAAATGTCCACGGTCCCCGGCGATTTCCACCCCCTGAGAGCCGAAAGCATGCCCTTGAGAGCCCCCGCAATGATGGATTCCACAAAATCGTTCATGGGAACTTTCCTGCCATCAAAAAAAACCTGCACATCGGAAACCGCACGTGTCCTGAGATACTTCTCTTCAATGAAATCAGCGACCTTTTCCACCGCTTCGAAAGCAAACACAGGCACTTGTGCATCCACGGCATCGTCGCTCACCAAAGCCACCAGGTTTTCCTTCGGGCCGCAGAGAGGCTGCCCCCCGAGGGCAGAACGGAAGATCTCTATCTTGGGGTACGGACTGGCCCTGAACCCCTCCGCAAGGACCAGGTCTTCATCCCAGAAGGTTTTTCCCACAAACCGGGCGAGATCCATTTCCCCGGAGGTTTCCCGCACGGAAGCCATTCCCCAGGGGGAGAGAATTCCAGCGGTCCGGGCTCCCGCATGCCTGTGCCGCCAGGTGTCCTTGCCTTCATGGTCCATGTGAAAACCATGCACGTCATGCTTGACCGTTCCTGTTGCGTAGCCCCTTCCCCGGAGGACGGGAATCAGCTTTTCCAGAAAGGTCGTTTTGCCCGAATCAGAAGTTCCCACAAAACAAATGATTGGAATCATGCCTTCCCTTCCCGTAAACGGGGTCCCGGCCCAACCCAAATGCTGTTGATTCAAGCCTTTTCAACCCCAGCAAAAACCCCATAACGTCATTCCCGCGCAGGCGGGAATCCAGTCTTTGCAAAATCTTCAAGCCCCTGGCCTCCACGGGGTGACGGGAGACAGGGCAACACCCAATCCGCTAAGTCAACAGTATTGCGGCCCACCCCCCCCTGCCACAGGGCCAACCAGCCCCCTTGAGGCAAGGTTTGCCCGCGTGGTGAGAGCGTCAGAAAATGTGGAAAAAGCTTTTCACGGGATCAGTAAGAAAGATAGACCGTTTTCAGTTCCGTGTATTCGTGGAGCCCATAGGGCGACTTTTCCCGCCCCAGCCCGCTTTCCTTGACCCCCCCGAAAGGTGCCTGGGGATAGGCCTGGTGAATTCGATTCACCCAGACACTGCCCACTTCAAGCTTGCCCGCGCAATCCAGAGCTTTTCCCACATCCCCTGAAAAAACGTAGGCCGCGAGGCCGAATGGAGACCCATTGGCTTCCGCGATGGCATCCTCCAGGCTGGAAAAGGGTGAAATCGTCACCACAGGGCCAAAAACTTCCTCCCGGGTGATGGACATGCCCGCCCGCACTCCCGTGAGGAGGGTGAGAGGGTAATAAAATCCTCCTTCCGTTTCTTGGGGGGAAGTTCCCTTCCATTCCACCTTCGCCCCTTCACGGAGAGCAGCCTCCACCTGCCGAGACACTCCCGAGTGAATCTGGGCGTTGTTGAGAGGACCCAGGTCCGTGGATGGATCCGAAGGCGGTCCGAGCCTGAGTCCAGCGGCCAGATCCTTGAATCCCTGGAGAAAGGGGCCGTAGACGGAGCGGGCCACATGAATGCGGCTGATACGGTAACAGTATTGACCCGAATTCTTGACCGCCTGGGAAAGCATCTGGGGAAGGATAACATCCAGAGGGGCATCCTCGCACACAATGGCCGGGCAGTGTCCGCCCAGCTCCAGAATCACTTTCTTGACCCCGTTGGCCCCCACCTGAAGGATTTCCTTTCCCACGGCAGTGCTGCCGGTGAAAGAAACCACCCGTGGAATGGCATGCTCCACAAGGAGACGTCCCGTGCGCCGCCCGGGACCTGTCACCACATTGAAAACCCCGGCGGGAATGCCGCATTCCACAGCCAGCTGAGCCACCCTCAAAGTGGAGAGAGGGGTGTGTTCGTCCGGTTTGGCAACAACGGTGCAGCCGCTGGCCAAAGCTGCGCCCAGCTTGCACACGAGGGTGCTGAGAGGGTAATTGAAGGGCATGATGGCAACAGCCACGCCCAGGGGTTCCCGAAGAACCAGCACGTGTTCGCGGTTGTGACCCAGAAGCGGGATGTTTCCTGCCAGACGGGTGGCTTCCTCCCCAAAAAAATTCAGCAGGGAGGCCGCGCTCGCCACTTCATCCCGGGATCCCCTGAGAGGCTTTCCCACCTCCAGGGAAAGGAGGCGGGCCAGGGGCTCCAGGTTTTTCCGCACCCCTTCAGCCAGGGCGTGCAGCATGCGGGCACGCTCTGCGGCGGGAGTTTCCCTCCAGGCGGGAAAACACTCCTCGGCCCTTTCCAGCGCCCTGTGCACCATTTCCGGCCCTGCCACAGTGACCCGCGCATATTCCCTCCCCGTGGATGGATCCACAAGGGGGGAGCACTCCGCGTCCCGCTCCTCTCTCCCGTCCACCCAGCAGGCAAATGCATCCCTCGGGTAATTTTCCACTCTACCCCTCTCCATGGGCTGTCCATTGCGCTACGAACAAAACGCTGCATATTCTCACAGGGAAAATGGGCTGTCAATGCAGCCAGGAGGCCTCACTTCCGGGATTTGTCGAGGAGCCCCCGGAGTTTTTCATTCTGCCGCCGGGCCTCGTTGGCCATTTCCATCAGAAGAGCCTGAACTTCCTCCTCCCCGAGGGATTTCGCTCTCCCGGACCACATTTCGTAAGATGTGGCGTGTTCCTCATTGTGCCTTAGCCAGTGCTCCAGCATTCGAAGGAGCTTGTCATGTTCCGTGAGGGGCTTGGAGTCTGAATGAGCCCTCTCCTCCTTCCCATGATGGTGTCCGTGATGATGTCCGTGTCCGCAATGATCGTTGTCATGACTCATGCTGTCTCCTCACCGGTCAGAAACTGTTACTGATTGACCCTTTAGATTCAGTATGTTAGCTTGATTCTTCAAACAGAAAGGCGGGCCTCCACAATGATCCCATTTCCCAACATCGACCCAGAGCTGATTCAAATCGGCCCCATCAGCATCCGCTGGTACGGCCTCATGTACGTTCTGGGGTTTCTCGCTTCCTACTTTCTCATACAAAAGCAGAAGAGATCCAGGGAGCTGGGGCTCACGGGGCAAACGGCCCAGGACCTCATTTTCTACCTGGCCGTCGGACTCATTGTGGGAGCCAGACTGGGCTACATTGCCTTCTACCAGTATACCGATTACATGATGTATCTCAAGAATCCTCTGGAAATCTTTGCCACCTGGCATGGAGGCATGTCCTTTCACGGGGGACTTGTGGGAGCCATTGCAGCGGGTTACATCTTCAGCCGGCGCAGAAAGATTCCTTTCTGGGCAGGGGCGGACAGCGTGATCGTCACGGCCCCCATTGGCCTCGGGCTGGGAAGGATCGGAAACTTCATCAATGGTGAACTGTGGGGAAGGCCCACCGACGTTCCCTGGGCCATGATCTTTCCGGGGGCGGGGCCCCTTCCCCGCCATCCCTCGCAGCTCTACCAGGCTCTGGGCGAAGGGTTCCTGCTTTTCCTGATTCTTTGGTTCCTGAGGAAAAGGGGCTACCGGGACGGAACGATGGTGGTTCTGTTTCTCTGTCTCTATGGAGCCATTCGGTTTTTCCTGGAGTTTTTCAGGGAACCCGATGCTCACCTGGGGTTTCTTCTGGGATATTTCACCATGGGGCAGTTCCTGTGTGTCGCCATGATCCTGAGCGGTGCCGTCATCGCCTTTTATCTTAGAAAACATCAGTCCCCTGGCCAGCCTTGAAAGATTCTCAATCAAAAACCGGAGAAAGCGGCTCATGACCCTATTCACGGAAGAACCTTCCCTCAATGTCACAGACATGTCTCCCCGGCCCTGGAGAGAAATTTACGACCAGAAAAAAGCCACCGCGGAACAGGCCCTGAAGGCCATCAAACGCGGGCACCGCGTCTTTGTGGGTTCGGGTTGCGGAGAGCCCCAGCACCTGGCTCAAACCCTGGAGGAGGCCATCCCCCTCCTTTCCGACCTGGAAATATTGCACATTTTGAGCGTTGGCAAGACCAGGTACACCTCTTCCAACTTTTTCGACAAGTGCCGCCTGAAATCCTTCTTCGTGGCTTCCGCAAGCCGAGAAGCCGTCGCCGAGGGAAGAGCGGACTACACTCCCATCAACCTGGGAGACACCTCGGAGCTTTTCCGCAGCGGCGCCGTGCCCATCGACGTGGCCTTGATCCAGGTTTCACCGCCGGACGAACACGGGTTTTGCAGCTACGGCATTTCCGTGGACATCGTGAAGGCGGCCACCGAGAGCGCCGCTCATGTGATCGCTCAGGTGAATCCACAAATGCCCATGACCCTGGGGGACGCCTTCATCCACGTACGGGACATGGACTCCATCGTGGAACACGACGAACCCCTCCTGGAAGTGCCGGCTCCCCTCATGAATCCCATAGCACGGGAAATCGGAACCAACGTGGCCAAGCTCATCGAAGACGGGTCCACCATTCGAGTGGGGGTGGGCAGCGTGTCCACGGCCGTTCTCTATGCCCTCCTGGACAAAAAGGACCTGGGAGTCCACGCAGACATGCTCACGGACGCCTACCTTCCCCTCATAGAGCAGGGGATCATCACCAATGCGCGCAAGACGTTTCATCCCGGAAAGATCATCACCAGTTTTTGCCTGGGAACACGAATGCTTTATGATTTTGTGGACAACAATCCCATGGTTTCCTTTCATCCCGCCGAATATGTGAACAACTACCTGGTCATCGCTGAAAATGAAAAGATGATTTCCATCAATTCAGCCCTGGAAGTGGACATGACCGGGCAGGTCTGTTCGGACTCTTTCGGTTATGAAATCTACAGCGGCGTGGGAGGTGCCATCGATTTCCTGCGGGGCGCCAGAACTTCGCGAAAAGGCAAAGCCATCATGGTGCTGCCCTCCACCACGCTCGACGGGAAAAGGTCGCGCATTGTCCCCACCCTTTCGGAGGGTGCAGGGGTCGTCACCACCCGAGGAGGCGTCCAGTACGTGGTCACCGAATACGGAACGGCGCACCTCAGCGGCAAGAGCATTCGGGAACGGGCCCTGGCCCTCATCGGCATCGCCCATCCCGACTTCAGGGAGGAACTCCTTCAAGCTGCGGAAAAACTCAAGTATCTTCAGAAAGATGTTCTCGGCATGAGAACCCCCAAAGCCCTGTATCCTTCCAGGTGGGAAGCGTCGCAAATTTTTCAGGAGGGCACAAGGGTCTACTTCAGGCCCGCCAAACCCACCGACGAACGCCCCCTGAAAGAGTTTTTTTATTCGCTGCCACGGGATGAAGCCTACATTCGCTTCCTTTCCACCATGAAGGTCTTTCCCCACTACGATGTCCGCCGCATGGTCAACATCGACTACCGCAACGAAATGTCCATCGTGGCCCTTGCGGGAGAAATGGAGGCCGAAAGGATCATCGCCATAGGACGCTATATCCTCGATGAGGAAGATCCGTCCAGAGCGGAAATCGATTTCCTGGTCCATCCGGACCATGGCAGGAAAGGAATTGCCAGCTTTCTCATTCAGCACCTGGCGGAAATCGCCAGGAGCAACGGCGTCCGCAACCTGGTGGCCTACATCACCACGGGCAACGAGCGCGTTTTCGGGGTGTTCGCAAAGCTTGGGTACGTGGTGGAAGGGTCCTTCAGAGACGGCACCTATGAAATCAGACTGAGTTTTGATCAACCGGCTGAAGTCTGCCTGACCGAGTGATGGCCGGCTCACGGGCAAATGCAGGGTCGCCAGCCCTAGCTGCCTCACCCAGTGTGAAAGCTCCTTCGCGTCATTTCCGCCCAGGCGGGAACCCAGTCTTTTCAATATCTTATGGATCCACACCTGCGCTGGAATGACGGAGCGGGACAACACACAATCCCCTAAATCAACACCATTGAGGCGGGGGCCGCACCT
>Ga0207421_10002365_pt1 | contig 23392 bp, 11 predicted proteins | sample SodLakKL_010_SED_4_FD_187542 | JGI IMG/M metagenome (GOLD analysis project Ga0207421, IMG submission 187542) | Alkaline sediment microbial communities from Lake Tanatar, Kulunda Steppe, Russia - 8KL_010_SED (SPAdes) (version 2) | ecosystem: Environmental > Aquatic > Non-marine Saline and...
GACCAGGCGTTCCCGTCGATCACGGACAACCAGGTGCTGGACAACCGAATCGGGATACATTTTGTGGAGCTTGGCACTACGCGTCCCGTCGTCCGCAACAACAGCATTGCCGGCAACACAGAATTTGGCGTTCGCAACATAACGGCTGCCGGACGCACCCTGAACGCCACCCGCAACTTCTGGGGCGCCGATTCCGGTCCGTTCAATCCGGCCTCCAATCCCAGCGGACAGGGCGACCGTGTCAGCGCATTCGTTGATTATGATCCCTGGAATATCGAGGCCGATGATCTTGCCGTAACCGAAATCACGAGCAACATCACCACCGACCAGACCTGGAGTGATGGCGTCTACTGGATCCGGAGCAATATCGACGTGACCGCCGGCAACACGCTGACCATAGAGCCGGGCGTGATCGTGAAATTCGGCAACAACGTCCGCCTGCAGGTATTCGGGCTGCTGAACGCCCAGGGTACCGCCGAAAACCGCATTGTGTTCACCTCCGAAAAAGACGACAGCTTCGGCGGAAATACCAATAACGATACCGAGAGCATGCCTTCCTACGGCGACTGGAGCCAGATCTATCTGCGCAACCCGGGCTCGGTCATCGAGCACGCCCTGATCCGGTTTGGAGGAGGCAGCTCAGCGGCCATCCTGGCCCGAGACGGCAGCTACACGCTGAACCATCTGGAGATCATCAACAGCCAAACCAACGGTATTGAGTTCATTTCCGGCGACGCCACGGTAACCATGTCCAACATCATCGCCAACAACAACCGGGGATCGGGCGTCCGGACCGGGTCGGATTACAAGCTGGAAATCAGCGATTCCGAGTTCCGGTTCAACAACAACTTCGGCATCGACGCCAGCTCTCTCCGGGCCGTTATCCGCATGCTGGAGAACACGCTTGTAGCCGACAACGGCAGCGGAGGAATCACCAACACCACGGCCTCCGGCGAGCAGGTATTTCGCAATAACGTGATCCGCGACAACAGCGGCACCGGTGTGCGTGTCGAAAACAATGACACAAAAATCGTTTTTGAGGACAATCTGGTGGAAGACAACAGCCAGGAAGGCATCATCAGCACCTCCGCCAGCTTCACAGGCAACGAGTTTCGCGGAAATCGCTACGCCATTGGCGTTACAGGTCCGCTTGGCAACACCTACACCGACGATCAGGACAACGACACCAACATCATCGAAGGCAACACCTTTGACATGGCCATCGCCGTCTACTCCGGCATCCGTGGCACCATGGACACCGTCTTCCCGGCCGCCATGCCCGAACCTGTCTACGTCGCCGTCCAGAACATCTCCGTCAACAATCCCCTGACCATCGAACCCGGTGTGATCTTCAAGGTCCAGGGCTCCCACTGGATCCGTGTCTTCAGCGAGTTGCATGCCGTCGGCACGGCCGAGGATCCGATTATCTTCACCTCATGGCGCGACACGGAATGGGGTGGATGGACTCACGATACGGACGACACCCAGCCGCCTCAGCGCGGCAACTGGGCCCAGCTCGACTTCCAGCCCGGATCCTCCAGTTCCCGGCTGGAGCACGCCGTGCTGGCCTACGGATCCACCAACCTGATATTCCGCGTGGTCATGGACAACCCGGTGCAGAATGTACGGTCCCATAATTCCTCACAGCATGGCGCCCAGCTGCAGACCGACGGACGTGTTACCTTCGTCAACAGCGTGTTTGAGGACAACAGCTCCAATGGCATCTACATTTTCGGGAACAATGAGGCCATCGTCCGGAACAGCTTCATCCAGAACAACGGCAGCGACGGACTTGAGACCACCACCGGAAGCGCCTTCCGCGAGGTTTCCAACACCACCATCCGGAACAACAACCGCCATGGTGTGTTTACCCCCGATGCCCGCATCCCGCAGACATTCTCGGGCAATATCATCCGGGACAACGGACAGGTGGGCATTTGGAACATCAATTCGGTTGCCGAAACCGGCGACGTGCAATTCATCGGCAACCGGGTGATCGGAAACCAGCGGGAAGGCATTGTCTCCTCGCGCGCCCGTTTCGTGGACAATATTTTCCGCGAAAACCGCTATCCCATCGGTGTGACCGGCCGGCTGGGCAACATCTACACCGACACCAACAATGACGACGGCAACGTTTTCACCGACAACACCTACAACTACGCCATTGCCGTCTATTCGGGAATCCGCGGACACATGATGAACCGGTTCCCGGCTGCCATGCCCGCGCCCGTCTATGTGGCCATCGAGAATGTTTCGGTCAGCAACGCCCTGGAGATCGATCCCGGCGTGATCTTCAAGGTACAGGGCTCCAACTGGATCCGGCTCTTCGCGGAACTGCAGGCCGTCGGCACCGAGGAGGAGCCGATCGTCTTTACTTCATGGCGCGATACGGCCTGGGGCGGACACACGCAGCATCCCGATGACGACCAGGAAGTCCGTCGTGGCGACTGGAACCAGCTGGATTTCCAGCCGGGCTCCGGCAATTCCCGTCTGGAACACACCGTGGTCAGCTACGGAAGCACCAATGTGATCGTGCGGGTGGTAATGCAGCACCCCTTCCGGCACATCCACAGCCACAACTCATCCAACCGCGGTTTCCAAATCCAGACCGACGGTCGCGTTGTTCTTGAGGACCTTACCGTCGAGGACAACAGCGGCGAGGGCATCTACATGTTCGGGAACAACGAATCCACGGTGCGAAGCAGCCTCATCCGCAACAACGGCTCGCAAGGCCTGTTTGCCACAACCGGAAGCGCCTTCCGAGAGGTCAGTTCCACCGTTATAGAAAACAACGGGAATGACGGCGTGCTGATCCAGCGCGGTGAAATCCCGCAAAGTTTCTCCGGCAACACCATCCGCGGTAACAGCGGTCACGGACTCAATATCAACAGTCTCAACGACAACGCCGATACGCTGCTGGTCGTCACCGGCAACCAGGTGCTCGACAATGCCAGCGTCGGCATCTATACCTCCCGCGCGATGATCACCGACAACGTGATCTCCGGCAACCTCTACGGTTTGGGCGTGCAGAATCAGCTTTCGCTGGAAGGCAGCGGCAACCCGGACGGCAATATCTACTCCGGGAACAGCATCCACGGTAATACCTATCCCGCCAACACCATCAAACTGGGCAGCAACATCTACGGCCGGATCGGCTTCACCGTGCCTCAGGACATCAACCGCGAGGCCGGCGAGCGACCGGTTTACGTCGCCCGGAACCATCACGTCTTCGTGAGCAACAACCGGCTTCTGGAAGTGGCACCCGGTACCATCTTCAAGCTGGACGGCCGCTACATGCAGATCGACGGACAAATTCTGGCGGCGGGAAAGGCCGACGACAAGATCGTCTTCACCTCCTGGAAAGACGACACCTACGGCGGCGACACCAACGCCGACAGCACCGCCACCGTGCCCTCGCCGAACGACTGGAGCAACCTGCGCCTGTACGGCAGCTCCAACAACGACTCCTACATGGCGCATGTGATCGTCCGGTACGGCAGCTGGAACCTGGACATCCGCGACAACGATATTGTCATCGATTCGCTGTTTAGCGCTCACGGCAATACACGGGGTATGTACATCTCCGATGCCTCGCCGACCATCAACTACTCGGAGATCCACTCCAACCCGGTCGGCATCTACGTCCGCGGCAACTCCAGTCCGGTCATCCGGTTCAGCAACATCCGCGACAACCAGACCGCCGGCCTGCAGAGCATATCCACATCCACCGTGACCGCTGTAAACAACTACTGGGGACACGAAAGCGGTCCGTATGTGGAAGACTCCCGTGCGCCCAACCTGAGCGGACAGGGTGGTGCGATCACCATGGGTTCCGGTTTTGTGGAATACGACCCGTGGCTGACCGACCGCACCGGCATCCTTTTGGGCGACGTGAGCGAGTCGGGCATGATCTCCGCGTTTGACGCCTCGCTGATCCTTCAGTACCTGGTCGGGCTGGTCGATCTGACCGGCTCGCAGCGGCAGGCCGCCGACGTAATGGGCACCGGCACGGTGACCGCGATGGACGCATCCTACATCCTGCAGTTTGTCGTGGGCAACATCAGCGGCTTCCCCGGCATGGGCCGGCGCGTCATCGAGCAGGATCTGCTGGCCGGGCTCTCGCTGCATCTTGAGGGCAACGAGGCCTTCTACGACCTGATCTTCGAACTGGACGGCGAGCGTCCGGCCTGGGCCGCCGAACTGATCCTCGATTTCGACCCGGTGGCCATCACCGAAATCGAACGCCTCGACACGCCCGCCGATGAAAAACTGCAATTCGTGACCAACCGCTCGGAGGGACAGTACCTGATGGCGGCAGCCACGGCCGATCCGTTCACGCAAGGCGGCAACCTGATCCATCTGCGCATGCACTTCGATCCGGATGTGGACCTGCGCGGGCGGCAGCTCTTCTCCCTCGGGCACTTCCGTTTCAACGAGCACGACCTGACCTCGCTGCTTGAGGCCTCGGTTACCTCCGCATCGGAAGAGCTGACCAACCTGCCGGATGAGTTCGCGCTGGGCAGCAACTATCCCAACCCGTTCAATCCGTCCACCACCATCCCGTACCAGCTTCCGGTGGAAGGACAGGTGACGCTGACCCTCTACAACCTGCTCGGCCAGCGCGTCGGGACCCTGGTGCAGGAGCAGCAGCGGGCGGGCTTCCACCAGGCCGTATGGGATGCGTCGCGCCACGCCAGCGGAACCTACATTTACCGGATCGAGGTGCAAAGCAACGGAGGCGAGACCTTCCGCGACATCGGAAAAATGATCCTGATCAAATAATCGAAATCCCCAATTCCAAAAGGAGGATCCATTATGATGTTCAGGATCACAGATACACCCCCGAAAACCGGATCGGCACAAACTCACCGGCGCTGTCAGCAAAACCGTATCCTGCCAATGCTGATGCTGTGCCTGGTGGGGTTGACGGCTCTTATGCCCGTGGTGGAGGTCCGCGCCGAAACCGTCAACATCGCCATGCCGGACACCATCCTGCTACCCGGCGATGAAGTGCTGCTTCCGGTCACCGCAACCACCTTCCAGGACGCCCCCCCGATCTTCTCCGGCGAGTTCACGCTGGATTACAGCCGGTCCCTGATTGCCATCGATGCGGTCGAAACCGCCGGAACCCTGCTCGAGGGAGCCGAAAATGTCCTGTACAATGTCACGACGGGACGCATTGCATTCGCCGCGACCGAACCGTTGTGGGATGGGGCGCCGCCGGATACCGGCGTGCTCTTCCATCTGCGCGTCCGGATGTCGGAAAGCGCCGCGCCGGGTGCCGAAACGGACCTGACCATGCAGGCGATGTTCAACGAGGGGGAGCCGGCCGTCCTGGTGACGCCCGGCAAGGTGCGCTCACCACAGATCCGCATCTCCCCGCGCCGGACCCGGATTGTGGTTGGAGACGAGCAACAGTTTTCGATCAGCGGGGATGTGCATCCTCCGGTGGCATGGTCCGTCACCGATGAGACGGTCGCGTCCATCGACCAGAACGGACGGCTGACCGGCCTCTCGCCCGGCACCATACGCGTGTTCGCTGAGGACCAGATCGGCCTTCGCGACTCCACGGAGCTGTTCCGCATCGAACCCGAGTCGTTTCGGCTGCTGACCGTATCCACCCCGGATACCAGCGTGCGCCAGACACGCGAGTTCTGGTGGCCCGTGAACGTAAGCGATGTCACCGGGCTGGATATCACCTCGCTGCAGTTCGACCTGCGATGGTCGGCGCAGAACCTGGAGCTGAAAGGCGTTTCGGCTGAGAATACGCTGCTGGAGGATGCGGGATTCGGCGCGGTGGAATACAATGCGGCATCGGATCGGGTAGTGGTGGCCGTTGCCGGCACGCAGCCGCTGGCCGGGGAGGGACCGCTGGTCTATCTGAGGATGCGGGTGCGCGCTGATGCCTCCGGTAATGAGACGCCGAACTTTGCGCAGATCCTGTTCAATGAGGATATCACCCCGGATATTGAGGCGGGACGGATCTCCATATCGCCGGCACCGGTGATCCAGCTTTCCGGTACGGAGTTCGAGATCACAGTCGGCGAGACTGGATCCGTGTCGGTGGCACAGGGAGGAACACCCCCCTATAACTGGTATTCCACCGACGAAGAGGTTGTGGACATAGACGAGCAGACTGGCGATTTCACGGGAGTCGGAGCGGGAACCACCGATGTATTTGCCATCGACAGTGAAGGATTTCCCTCCCAAAGTGCCCTTGTGACTATCTACGACGTCACTGTCCGGTTACCCGATGAAACACTGTTCATGGGCATTGAGCTGGAGCTGCCCGTAACCACCGATGATCTTTCGGATCTTGGCGTATTCGCCTATGAGATGGAAATTTCCCTGGATACGACCTTGCTGGTCTTTGAGGGCGTCCGGAGTACGGGCACACTCAGCGAAGACATGGTCACCAGTTCGAATGTAAAGGACGGCCGGCTTCGTATTGCCGCAGCCGGCACGCAGGCGCTTCAGGGCGACGGAACGCTTCTCCTGTTGCGATTTTCGGAAACGGATGAAGCAACGGAGGGCGATGCAACCCCGCTTTCGTTCGAGCGGCTGGTCTTCAACGATCCGGGCATGCCGGGTCCAACCGCGCTGGCTCATGGCGGCTTAATCACATTCGCCCTGCCGAATCCGCCAGGCACCCCGGTATTGCTGGCACCGGAGAATGAAGCTGTGGAAGTTGCGTTGCGTCCCCGGTTTGAGTGGCAGGGCGCATGGGCGCAAACCTATGAGCTGCAAATAGCCACCGATGCGGAATTTGAGGTGCTGGTGGCCGACATTACCGGAATTGCGGAACCGGAATGGATACCGGAGAATCCGCTTCTCGAGGATACGCAGTACTGGTGGCGGGTCCGTGGTGTGAATATACTCGGCGAAAGCGGCTGGTCGGATGCCTGGAGTTTTACCACGGAAGAAGAGGACGATCCGATTCCACCTCCGCCCGAACCACCCGAGCCACCGGAGCAGCCCTCGTCTCCCGAAGACGGAGCCGAGGATGTGCCGGTCGAGACCATTCTCAGCTGGTTTGCCGTGGCCGAGGCCGACAGCTACCGTGTGCAGATAGCGGTGGACGATGGCTTCACCGACCTGTTTCTGGACGAAGGCGGCATCACCGACACCACCCTGGCCATAACCGGACTGGCGCACCTGACCACTTACCACTGGCGGGTCCGCGCATACGGCGACGGCGTCGAAGGCGCATGGTCCGGCAACTGGCGCTTCACAACCGTCATGGAGACATCCGCCGACGACGCGGACATGCACTCAGAGCTTCCCGAGCGGATTACCATGGAACAGAACTATCCCAACCCGTTCAATCCTTCAACACAGATCCGGTACACGTTGCCGGAAGCTGCCGAGGTCCGGCTGGAGGTATTCAACCTGATGGGGCAGCGGATTGATGTCCTGGTAGAAGGGCAGCAGCAGCAGGCCGGGACGCACGACATCATCTTCGACGCATCGCATTTGTCGAGTGGAATCTATCTGTACCGCCTGCAGACAGCCGAAATTTCGATTACCCGACGGATGATGTTCGTGAAGTAAGATGACATTAAGATGGCTGCCTGAAGCGGCCGCAAAGAAGGAAATGGCCGGGTGTTATTCGCCCGGTCTGTTTCCGCTGACCAATGGTATGCTCAGTCGGACGACTCGGTTGAAATGGCGCGCCAGTCGGGCCACTGCCCTGCCGGATCGGCGGGATGCGCCACCTGCTGCTCGGCCCCGTACCAGCGGAGCCACTCCTGTCCGGCCGATTGATCCAGGTGATCTACCCGGAACTCCGCCCCGCTCCGTCCCGATGCCACCGTAACGGAAATCGAGCACAGCTCCTTGCGGCGCTGGAACCAGTTGGCCAGCACCGACAGCGACTGCACGCGCCGCCGGTGGAACAGCACCGTGGAGCGCGCCAGCCGCCGGAACCGCAACAGCCCGCTGCCGCCTTCAAACCCGGCCGCCGCATCCCTGTAACGGATCCATGCCATGAATCCGGCCGCGATAAAAATCACCGGGATTACCCAATACCATTCAAAGAACCACGCCAGGGCGGAGGCCGCCACCAGCGCAGGCACTACGGTCCGGATCTGGTAGCGCAGGAAGGCGCGACCCGGCGGACGCACCCCCGGCAACAACACATCGTACTCAGGAAGCATATCCTCCAGAAATTTTTGCAGCTCCCGCTTGCGCATAAGCGGGAACACTACGGTGGTCTTGCCGCCCTCATCTCCGAAACCCGCATTCTCCACGTACACCATGGCAAAACCGAACGGCTGCCGCAGGATGCCCTCGACCACCCGCACAGCCTGGATGCGGTGATAGGGGATGGTGATCTGCTTTTTCTCAAAGAGCCCGCGCCGGATGTACAGCTCCCGGCCATTGCGTGTCAGCGTGAATCCGGAAAACCGGAGCAGGGTGCCAAACAGCGAGAGCAGCCATGCCGCAAGCACCGCCAGCGCCACGAAGGTGATCCAGAATTCGGTCGTGGTCTCGCCGACCCATGATTCCGCAATGGCAAGCATCTGCTCTTCGGTGACCACCTGGTTGATCTGCGCCATCAGGGTACCGACGACCGACAGGGCCACGCCGAAACTGCCGGCCGTGCTGGCCGCCAGCAGCAGCCGTTTCCGAGAAATGCGATAGACCGGCCATTCGGGTTCACTCCCGACCGTCTCCGGTCCGCGCACTTTCACTTCCAGCGCCTGCTGTATGGCTTTTGCGTCGCTCAGCGATATGGCACTGATCTTCGCTTCCGGCGACGAGCCGCCGGCGGTGAGCACCTTCAGCCGGACCAGCCCGAACATGCGCTGCAACGGTCCCGAACTGATGTCGATCGCCTGGATACGGTCACGCGGCACATATCGTTTCCTGCGCACCAGCAGCCCCTGGTCAATGCGCAGCTCGTCATCTTCCACCCGCCATGTGAAGCGCATCCAGTTCACGATTCCGGTCACGAGCAGTACCGACAGCATCAGCGAAATACCCCACCAGGTGAACAGGGGTGAGTTGCCGCCCTGTCCCAGGAAAAAGATCAGGATAATCGGCACGATGAGCTCCCGAAGCGTCTGAAACACAAAGGTCAGCGTGGCTACGGGATGCTGACGGCGCGGCTGGTGGAGGGGCCGGTCCGTATCCGAACGGTCTTCCCGGGAGTGGTTGGATGATGATGGTGGATTGTGTTCAGCCATGGCCCCGTGATTCACAAATCCTCGCGCGCAATGCGGGCGTACTCGGATATCGTTTTTCGCAGCTCATCGGCAACCGGCTCGGAGAGCGCGGGTATTTCGTGCATGTCGCCGGCCGTGGTCACGGTCACCGATGCCAGTCCGAACTGCCGGTACACCGGCCCCTGCCGGGTATCCACGTGCTGGACCCGCTTGATCGGGATCAGTGTGCGCGTAACAACAAAGAGCCCGCGCCGCAAATCAATTTCATTATGGTCGACATGGTACCGCCACCGCTTCCACCGCACCCACGGAATCACCGTCCCCTCAAGAATGGTGTAGGTCAGAAAAAGCACACCCAGCACATAGGCCGGCCACTCCGGCCACGTGTTGCCGCCGATGGTCAGCGCTCCGTATCCCAGCGGAACGAGCCAGTACACCAACGACCCAATCGCACCCGATATCCGCCATGCATTGATCGCTTCCGGCGAGAGGTAGCGGTGGCCTTGCTCGTCGCGCAGCTCCGTTTCCGGCTCCGCCTTTTCGTCAGGCTTCCGCTCCGGCTCCTGCTGCGATTTTTGCCCGGGAGCCTCCCGCGACTCCGGCCCCTCACCGGCCGCCTCAAGGGGTTTGCCTTCCGTATTAGGGTCCTCGTTGCGGTCCCCGGCGGACATTCCTTTTTTCTTTTCCGGCTCTTCGTTCATGAGTCCTGCTGTTTGCATTCAAGGTGCAAAATAGCACATCGCACCAGTTCATCAAACAGCCGTCTTTGCGACCGGACCTGCGGCAGATACTCCGGATGCCACTGCACCCCGATCATGAAATCGTAATCCCGGTGCTCGATCGCCTGCGCCACGCCTTGCAGGGAACTTCCGGCATCGTGGGCATCCGTGCCCGCCTCGCCGCTCACATCAGGACCAGCCTCCTTTTCAGAAGAACCTTTCGTACTGTTTCCGGAACTGCCCGCAGTTATTCCGGCATGGTCGGCCGCGACATTGTTCCCGGGCATCTCCCGCGCCACCACCACAATCCCGTCGCCCGCCTCCTTCACCGCCTGGTTGTGCAGACTGTTTACACGGATGCGATCATCACCTCCAAGGATTTCAAAGAGCCGACTCTCCGGATCCAGGCGCACCTGCTTGCGCGGATAGATGGTGGATATGTTCGGGCGCTCACGATAGTATGTGGCCAGATCGCGGTAGAGCGTGCCGTCGTGGAACACGTTGATCAGCTGGGCGCCGCGGCAGATGCCCAGGACGGGTATGCCGACGGCGATCGCATCCTTCAGAAGCGACCACTCCAGATTGTCCCGGGCCGGGTCCACAGAAATGGGTCCGGCACTGAACAGTCGCCGGAGCAGCACAAAAAATGGCCCGAGCACAAGGGTTCGCCAGCGCTGCCCCTTCGGCTCACGGGGATCCGGTGTGGTGCGGATATTGCGGATGTCGGTGATCAGGTCCTGGTACCGCTCGGGATCGATATCCGCCCCGCCGCCGATAATCAGGGCGTGAGGCGCATCCACCCCGGTTCCGCGCATCGTTCTCTTCCGGATGCGGTCCCTGTTGGACGGGGTTACGCGCATGGGTTTGCCGCCGCTGCGCCGCACTGCGTACCGGGTCGCAAGCCACGCGGCCGTTCCGCCTTTGTCGGGGCCGGATACCCATATCACAGGTTTTTTGCTGAACAGTGCCATATTCACCCCTAATCCATGATACGGGTGCGCATTTCGCGCATCCATGTATCGGCCCAGGTTTTCACGGGATGGCGCTTGCGCTCCACATAGAGCTCCTGCATCTCCTGGCGTGTCCGGGTGGATTCGGCCAGGCGCTCCACCTGCACCCAGACGTTCCACTCTTTTGCGAACGTCCAGTCCGGGTCGTCGATAGAGCTGTTGGGCAGGCGGTAGTGGAAGGTGGGACGGGCGCGGATGAGCTCATCGGCCAGCTGCCGGCGTACGCGGTCCTCGTCCAGCCACGTGAACAGCGGGAGCATGTCCAGCGGACGGTTGCGCGTGGGGTTGTGCTCCAGGTAATCGTCGATAAGCTGGTCGCGGGCGGGACGGTAACCCGGATCGAGCACCAGCAGCACGTATTTGTCCGGGAACGGGTCGATGAACGGCGTGATGTCGCGCATCAGATCGATTTTGTGTGATAGCCGGAGCCATTCGTAGAGCAGCAGGAAGGCCTGCAGATACCGGAGCAGCACACGTGCATCGGATGTCGGTATTTCCGGATTGAGATGGAGTCCGAAGGCGTTGAACGGGGATGCCGATGTGCCTTTGCCGCGCATCCGGTAGATGGCCTTGCGCAAATCCTCCAGTTCAGGGATTTTTTCAAACGGCACGGGTGGAAATGAAACCTCATACGGCACAAAGGGTTCAGCTGTTACTGCCAACAATTTTTCGACACGTTTCTGCCATTGGGGGTCGATGTCGAATCCGATCTCCTTGCCCAGCTGTGTGGCGTAATCGGTTTTGGCGAGCCTTTGCAGCAGCATCCAGTCCAGTTCCACGGTGAAATCGCCCAAACGGGTGTCGCGGATGTATTTTTTGTAGTCGCTATCCGATTCCGGCGTGCCTCCGTAGCACATGACGACGAGTGAGACGATCCTTTCGATCGTGAGCCCCGAGAATTCGATTTCAAGTCCCATTTTGCGCGGCTCGCCCTGCTCGTTGGTCTGCACGGGCGGCAGGAGGACCTCGTCCGAAATACCACTTTTCTCAAAAAATCCGGATATATTTTTCGTCATACGGTGTTATAGCAGAAACTTCCGCTGCCTGAAACTTGTCATCCGCTGTCTGTACTATGTCAACTGAGCGGCAGGGCAGAACGTTCTCTGATAAAAATCATGGAATTTATGTAAATTACCGCGCAATTGCTTTGGCGGTCAAATGATTTTCGGGCGGATAAAAGCTTTTATAAGCGACCAGCCAGTTTGAGGCAAACCAGTTTAAACCGGCAAAAAGAAATCAAATCCAATTAAACAGACGATACCATTATGGCGAAAGAATGTGATGTATGCGTAATCGGTTCGGGTCCCGGCGGCTATGTGTCGGCCATCCGTGCCAGTCAACTCGGATTGAAAACCATCGTTGTGGAGAAAGGAGATCTGGGCGGGGTGTGCCTGAATATCGGTTGTATCCCGACCAAGGCGTTGCTGAAGTCGGCTCAGGTAGCCGAGTATTTGCAGCATGCCGGCGATTACGGCTTTTCTGCCGGTGATGTGAAGACCGATTTCCCGAAGATCATCAAGCGCAGCCGGAATGCCGCCAACAAGATGAGCAAGGGCGTTCAGTTCCTCATGAAGACCAACAAGATCGAGGTGGTCAGGGGCAAGGGCGTGTTCGCATCCAAAAGCGAACTCAAGGTAGTCGACGACAAGGAGAAGGAGGTCGAGAAGATCAAGGCGAAGCATTTCATCATCGCCACGGGCGCGCGTGCCCGCGAGCTGCCGAATCTGAAATTCGACGGCAAGACCATCATCAATTATGAAACGGCGATGAAGCTGGAGAAGCAGCCCAAGCGCATGGTGATCGTCGGCGCCGGCGCCATCGGAATCGAATTCGCCTACTTCTACCATGCCATCGGCACGGAGGTGACCGTCGTGGAGATGCAGAAACACATCCTCCCGGTGGAAGATGCTGAAATCAGCAAGGAGCTGGAGAAAATCTACAAGAAGAAGGGCTTGAACATCCTCACCGAGAGCACGGTCGAGAAGGTGGGCAAGAAGGGCAAGGCGCTCGAAGTCACCGTCAAGACCAAGAAAGGCGAGGAGAAGATCCAGACCGATATCGTGCTTTCGGCGGTCGGCGTGGTCGGCAATGTCGAGGGGCTCGGACTGGAGGATATCGGCGTGAAGGTCGAGAAAGGGGCCATCCAGGCGGACCGCAAGACCTACCAGACCAGCGTCGAGGGCATCTATGCCATCGGAGATGTGGCCGGCGCGCCCTGGCTCGCGCACAAGGCCTCGCACGAGGGCATCCGCTGCGTGGAGCGCATTGCCGGACAAGACCCGCAGCCGATCAACTATGAGAACATCCCGGGCTGCACCTACTGCCAGCCGCAGGTCGCCTCGGTCGGACTCACCGAGGAGAAGGCCAAGGAAGCTGGCCACAAGATCAAAGTTGGCAAGTTCCCGTTCCAAGCCAACGGCAAGGCGGTCGGCGCCGGACAGACCGACGGCTTCGTGAAGGTGATCTTTGACGAGAAGTACGGCGAATGGCTGGGCTGCCACATGATCGGGGCCGATGTGACCGACATGATCACCGAAGCGGTGGTGGCACGCGACCTGGAGACCACGGGGCACGAGATCATATCGGCGGTGCATCCGCACCCGACCCTTTCGGAGACCGTGATGGAAGCGGTGGCCGAGGCCTACGGCGAAGGGATCCACCTGGGCACGCCGCCGAAGAAGAAGTAGTTGTGGTTGTGGCTCAGGCACCGGATCCGCTCCCGGTGCCCGTCTCGGGCCAGAACCGGCATGGTATGTGATGGTCGGGCCAAGACGGTCGCCATTCAGTAAGTGACCCATAACGAGGTCGTTCCTACAGCAGGGACGGCCTTTTCTTTTTCCTGACATATTCAATAAGTTGATTCTTTCTTCGTAATGATAATCTATTGCAGCTTCTCTGGCAGAAACAGTATTTGTAATGTCATCGGCATTCCCTTGTCTTCATTCCATTTGAAATGATTCCACATCCGAAAACCCATTTGTACTCCCTCTTGTTCGTCGTTCTCTTATCAAGCTTCAGTGTTGGCGCTTCGGCATCCGCAACCCAGGCAAACACTCCGGCCGAGCCCGAATTTTCCCATCCAGCAGGCACCTACACGGAGCCGTTCGACCTGCACCTGTCGGCCGACGAAGGCTCCGAAGTCTACTACACCACCGACGGTTCGCTGCCCGGACTCTCATCCACCCGGTACACGGACGGCAACCCGATCCCGATCCACGGCACCAGAATCATACGTGCCCGGGCATTCCGCATGATTGACAATGGCGGGACAGGGGGCGATTCCGGCGACGGCGGCGATTCTGGTGACGGCAGCGACGGCGATCCGGATGGCAGCAGTGGTGATCTCGGTGACGGCGGCAGCGATCCCGTGCCCGGAGCCGTATCCACCAAAATCTACAGCCGGCTGCACCCGGATGTGGCCGGTTTCAGCTCGGACCTGCCACTGGTGATCGTCCATCAGTTCGATGACGTGATGCATCCCAGAGGTGACTACCGATCCACCGTCTATTTCTCGGTAATCGACCGGGACGGGGACGGACGCGCGCGGCTGCTCTCAGATAATCTCCACCTGCACAGCCGGTCCGAGTCCAACTACCGCGGATCCAGCTCCCTGCAGTTCGATAAGAAGCAGTTCGGTGTGCGGCTGATCGACGACGACGGCGACAACCGCAACGAACCGATCCTCGGCATGCCGTCGGAGAACAACTGGATCATGCACGCCCCGTATGACGACAAGACGCTGATGCGCAACGCCATCGCCTATCAGCTCAGCCGCGACATGGGTCGCTACGCCCCGCGCACCCGCTTCGTGGAGCTGTTCCTGCACGATGGCGACGGTCCGCTCACCAGCAGCCACTATCACGGCGTCTACATGCTGGTCGAGCGCATCAAGTGGGACAACAACCGCGTCAATATTACAAAAATCGGTCCGGAGGACAACGCCGAGCCCGAAATCACCGGCGGATACATCATCAACTACGACCGCGACGTGCACTTCCGAAGCACAAACCGGAACACCGGCTTCGCACTGGTGCGCCCACAGCACGAGGACATCACCCCGCAGCAGCGCAACTGGATCGCACAGCATATCGGCAACCTGGAAACCGTGCTGTTCGGCGGCAACTACCGCGATCCCGACACCGGCTACGCCGCCTGGCTGGATCCCGAGTCGTTCATCGACCACCATCTTATCACCGAAGCGCTCAAGGAGATCGACGGCTACCGCCTGAGCACCTTCCTGCACAAGGACCGCGGCGGGCGCCTGGTCATGGGTCCGGTCTGGGACTTCAACATCAGCCTGGGCAACGGCAACTACCTCGAAGCCTGGCAGCCCCAGGGATGGTACTACCCGCTCATTAACCAGCAGGAGTATCTCAACGGCTGGTACACCCGCCTGTTCCAGGATCCCGACTTCGCCGAGCGCTACCGCCTCCGCTGGTGGGAGCTGCGGCAGGGGCCGTTCTCCACCGAACACATCACGAATATGATCCGGCGCTATGCCGACCTGCTGGATGAGGCCCAGGAGCGCAATTTCCAGCGCTGGAACATCCTCGGCGAATGGGTCTGGCCGAACCACTTTGTGGGCCAAACCTATGAGGACGAAATCGACTACATGATCTGGTGGATCGGCGAGCGGCTCGACTGGATCGACTCACAAATGGGCACCCCGCCCGACGACATCGCCTCCCCGCTGCGCCATTTCTGGTATTTCGGGGACGAAATGGTCAACAACACCCCGCTCGAAACCATCGAAGCCACCTATTCCCTGGTGGATCCGGCCCGTATCCGCTTCCATTCGGCGCTGGACGGTTACCCATTCAAGGAAGGGCACCCGCAGTGGCGCAAAGCCTCCATGGAGCGCCGGAACCGTCCGACCGACCTGAACTACCATCCCGAAGGCAACGACGGACGTCCATACGACGCCAACAGGATGCGCGCCCTGCAGGTCCGACAGCCGTTCACCGGCGACGGCGGGGAGAACACGCTCATCATCGAAGCGCCGACCACCGGCCTCGACCACGTCGTCTTCCGCTTTGCCGCCATGGATGAAGGCGCCGCCGACGCCCTGCTGATCGACTATTCGGTGGATGGTGCCCGCGCCTCACAAAGCGGCAGTGAGTGGACGACGGATGCATCAGAAGCGGCCGGAGATGCGAAGTTGACTGAAACAACATGGACCACCGATGGACTCGATAGGCACCGGCACACGCTCGACCCAACCTTCCGGCTCTACCAGGTCGATTTCAGCGGCATCGAAGCCGCGCAGGACAACCCGGACTTCCGCATACGCATCCGATTCGACGGCGATCCCGTTCAACTGGCCGCCGATGACGGCAACCGGGTCACGTTCAACAACTTCAGCCTCGGAAGCACGAAGGAAGAGATCCGGGATACCAACATTGATGATGCCAAAGACGGGAATACCGTCCCCCGAACCATCTCACTTGATCCAAACTACCCAAACCCGTTCAACCCGCAGACGGTGATCGGATTTGCCATCCCTGAGCAAGGCAGGGTGAGACTGACTGTCTATGATGTACTGGGCCGTGAAATCGCAATTCTGGTGGATGAAATCCGGAGCGCGGGCCGGCACAGCGTCACCTGGGATGCCGGCATTCATTCCAGCGGCTTGTATATCTACCGAATGGAGGCCGGCGGAACGACACTTTCGGACACCATGATGCTGATAAAATAAGGGAACAGATCCCACAGGCCTTGCGTATCGTACCGGTTATCAGACCAGGAGAACTTCAGGTAAAATGGTGACGGATTCCTTCACTTCCCCGGCTCATTCTGCAACAGATAGAGCTGCCACAGATCGGTATTGCTCAACTTCAATAGCGGCTGAATGGCCAACAGGCCTGTCCTGCCGATACTCTTTACAAGAAACGAGAGCTCTGTGAACTGGGACTTCAATTCCGGATCATGCGGCAACGCAAAACCATTCTCCTTCATGATCAGCACCCCCTTGGCCTTGATGGAAAGCTCAAGATAGATACGCAGATAGCAGATCATATCCCCCACAATTTCACCCGGAAACCGTTCCTGAAGGGCTTTCAGGTAACTTCCGATGCGCGTCCCGGAAATATTGCCAGCCATAAGCATTCTCAGCATTTCCATATCGCTGTCAAGCCCGGTTCCCAACCAGCTGCGAGTGTTTCGCTCGCTTTTTTTAAACACCAGATACACAACGGGAGGCAATGTACACAGGATCAGCAAGGTGGTGTTGACCGGAGGCAGCAGAAACATGTTGAATGCAGCGTGAATGAGGATGGCCACAGCCAGGCCGGGAAGGAATGTGAAATAAACCGGCCAGGATTTACGGTCCGATACATCCTTGCTTATCATCGCGGCTATGGATGTGGTGCCGCCATGCATCACCGCCGTGCCAAATCCCCTTACAAACCATGTGAGAAGATCCGTATCCGAAAGCACTCGCATGTAGTACATGTTCTCAATAATGGCGAAACCTGCCCCCACGGCAAAACCAAGTATGGCGGCATCTACCATAAACCCGACTTTTTTTGTCCGGATCAGAAAGACAATGAACAGTATTTTCAGGATCTCCTCGGTGACCGGCGCAGCGAACCTGGAAAACGCAACGCCGCTCATGCCGGTCATGGTGAGCAGCTGGGCATTGAGAAACATGGCCAGGAAAGCAGCAATGGTGCCCGCCAGCAGCGCCACAGCGGTTTGCCTCAGCGTTACCAGCTTGAAACTGTCGATCAGTTTCATGCAAAGCAGGAACAGCAGGATCGGCAGGAACGCGATGATTATTTGAAAAAAAATGTTCAAATCACGGTATTCCTTGGGGGTGAAGGGACAGTGGACAGCACATGTTCATTCAATTCAACCAGTTATTTCAATCGTTCATTTCCTATCGCAGCAATCGCAGTGATACCATCACCTCGTCGCTGCGCCTGCCGGTGTCGTAATCCCAGGCCGAAGCGTATCCAACAGAAAAAGTGGACTCCAGAATGGAGAAAACCACCATCCGGACATCCAGCTGTGCACCGGCATTGAAAAAACGCTGCCGGGTTGCTTCATGGTCAAAATTTGTGACAAGTCCGGATCCGAACAGATTCAGCTGAGCCCAGTTGGCATAATAATTCGTGAAGCCGGCCCTTTTGAACCGGACCGGGGGCAAGGCAAGTTCCGTGAGAAGCTTGCCATAATTGACGCCCCCTATGCGGTTAAGATCTACTCCCGGGAAAGAATAAAAGGAGCGGTACCGCCTGCTGGGATTGTAATCAATCCAGTTGTTGCCGAAACCACCAAAGTAGAAATTACCCAGGGGCTCTTCCCTGGGGGAAAAAGAGACGCCCGTGGATGAACGAAACCATAATGAGGCATGCCGGACCGGCAAAGCAATGCCGTAATCCAGATTCTGGTTTATACGGGGGAACAGGCGGCCCTCGACATAGTTGTTGTAGGTATTAAACTCCCATAGGAACCCCTTTTCATGGTCCACGGCTCCCAGGGAATTGCTCATGGAACGGTATGTCAGGCTGCCGGAAAGGGAAACAAATTCACTGAACGAGGTCAGGATGTTCTGAAACTCGGGAAGCCGCTCAAGTCCACCGTAATAGGTGGTCGTGATTCTGTAGTCGAGCGTTCTGTTGATATCTCTGTAAGCATTGTCTTTATACCCCACACCAAGGGCATATCCTTTGCGGCTGCGTCTTGTGGGGCCAAACAGATCGTAAAAATCCGCACCGTTGTACATTCCGAAAAAATGCCACGCAGATGCCTCATAGAGGAACGATCCGTGCAGATGCTCTCTTGCCGCCAAACCGGGATGAGGAGAGTAGGAAAGGGTGATTGCCATGGAATGGAGCCTGAGCGGATCGCCCAGGTTCAGCCGCAAGCCACCGGCAGCATAATCCTTGTATCCCTGGATAACAGGATAAGCGGATACAACGGACAGGCTTCGCAACGGGGAGTAGTCCGAGCGTTCCGTGATCATCTCCTCCACTGGAAATTGCGCCGGACTGGGTGGGGGCAGCATCCACTTTGTGACCTGGGGGTGCTGCTCCACAATCTCCTGCCCGAGAAAACGGATGGCGCTCACACGCTCAACCGGGTTGCTTGCTATCCGAACCGGAACGAAACCGTTCCCGGTAAACTCAAAGGCGATCAGTGAATCCCCGCTCACCGGTACCGGTCTGAATAAACCGGACTCGGCATTGGACAGCCATCGCATTTGGCGATTTTCAATATCATAGCGGACAATGTTCGACACCCCGCTGTAATAAGTGGACCCGTACAGGTACCTGCCGTCTTTGGAAAAGGAAAAACTTGAAGGTGAGCTGACCTCGAAATCAAATACTTCAACCGGCTGGAATTTACCGGCCAGTAGTGAGTCCGTACTCATCAGCAGCAGTTTTTGCTGTCCGCTCACATTGGCGCTGGCGGCACTCAGCCACTTGCCATCGGGGGAAATATCGATATCAAAAAGGTCTTCTCCATAAGGAAGGGAATGGATCCTGTTCCATTCGTTGTATGGATAGGGAATGCGCACGACCGACACGATGCCGTTGAAATGGCGGATTCCCCAGATAGAACGGTCGACCGGATTAAAGACCAGGTCACCGGTCCGGCTGTCCTTTATCAGCCGCCGGCTTTTGCCGCTTTCAATGTCCACGGAATAGAGATCACGCCAGCTGTTATTGTCATTGGTATAAAAGAGGGTGGCTGTTTCGGGATCAAAAGCCAGGGAACTGACAAAATACAAAGCGGATCCCCTGATGTCCGTGACCCGGTTCATGCCGCCTGTGTTCGGATCCAGTGAGGCGATGTGCGAAACCGTCCCCGGCAAGTCAACAGCGACATAAATTCTGTCCCTTTCTTCATCATAGACAGCTTTCGAAACGCCCCCTAACGGCCTTCTGGACAGTACCCGTCCCTGTGTCACAGGATTGTTTCGAATCCGTCCGAGATTTTCCTGTTGCCAGCTGTTTTCCCAGGCAATCCATTCAGACCATTTTTCATCCATTGAAGCGCCGTATACCCGCTTGAACTGCCGGGCATACGACCGCCTGCTGTCATCACTTCGTGAAACCCACAGCAGCAGCGACTCGGGACCATGTTTCATGGACAGGTAGGACATGAAGCGGGTTCCGTACATGTAGGAGTTGGCACCGACTTGAAAATCGACGGTAGTGCCCTCCGACTCCAGGCCTATGGCATCATAGATATGTGCGGAATCCCTTACCATGGTACGGAATACCATTTCGTCATAGGCGCCCATGACCCGGCCAATGCCGCCGGACATCCATGTTGTCATGTACTCGGCAATACCCTCATGATACCAGCGGGGCGAATAAATCCGGGGGTTGGTCAGATAGCTGTACAAAACTGAAACCGGATCACTCCGGTCCGGATACACTTTCCCCGCAAACACTGTTCTGAAAAAACGGTCGGATCCCGATGGTTTGTCCTGGGCAATGATATGGACCAGCTCGTGATTCATTAGCACGTTAATACGCTCGTTGGCCGGATTCGTCTCAAAAGCATAATGGAACGGGGCTATTCCCATCAGGATGATGTTGTTGGGTACAGCCGATGCCCCGCCATTGGCAAAATCCCCAAAGTCGGACATGATAAGCACTACCGACTCACGCATTTCATAGCCAAACTTTTCCTTGTGGAACCGAAGCGCATTGGAATAACTCCTTATGGTATGATTGACGAGATATTCATGCCCGAAGTTATAATAAACAAGATGCAGATCATCGGTCTTTACAGACTGGAACTGGGCCTGGACACGGCCGTACAATCCTGCGATCAGGATTGTAAACAAGACACAGTATTTCAACAAGTATTTGCAACGATTCACCATAATCCGACTCCCAATTCACGATCTGTGAAAATTTTATTGTTTTTTGCAGTCAATGCTGGAATTAATCGAGGCGGATGCGCCCCGCCGGGCGCACCAACAACAAAGAAAAGTACCCCGGTCCCCCGGGGTACTTTTTTACTTGGTTTATCCCTTATAATGAAGGGTTGGGTTATATCCTTTCAGGAACCTGTCTTTATCCAGGACCTACAATTCGAAGTTAATGGTGGCTACGAATCTATGGAAATCCGGGTTGGCCATCAGTCTGTTGAAATCCGGGTTGGCCATCATGTTGCTGAAATCGACACTCGCAAGGAGGTTGTTGAAGTCAACCGTTGACATCAGCCTCTGGAAATCCGGGGAAGCCATAATTCCAGCGAAGTCAGGACTGGCCATCAGCCTGCTGAAGTCGACATTGGCAACAAGGCGCTGGAAATCGACGTTGGCGGCAAGACGGTGAAACTCAGGATTGGCCATCAGCCTGCTGAAGTCGACATTGGCAGCAAGGCGCTGGAAATCGACGCTGGCACCAAGGCGTTGAAAGTCGGGACTGGTCATCAGATTTTGAAATTCAACACTGGCAACAAGACGTTTGAAGTCCGGCGTGGTCATCATCCTGGCAAAATCAGGGCTGGACATGAGCCGGTTGAAATCCACACTGGCAGCCAGCTGCTGAAATTCGGGACTGGACCTGAGGTTTGAAAATTCCGGATTTTCCATAAGCCGGTTAAAATCCGGATTGGCCATCAAATTGGAAAAATCGACATTCGCTGCCAGCCGCTGAAACTCGACACTGGCTGTAAGCCTCTGAAAGTCCACATTTGCCATCATCATCTGAAAATCGGGACTGGCCGCCAGCCGGTTGAATTCGACATTCGCAAATAAACGGTTGAAGTCGACATTCGCAAATAAGAAGTTGAAATCAGGGCTTGTCATCAGTCGATTGAATTCAGGGTTTGTCATCAGCCGGTTGAATTCGACATTTGCAAACAGATGGTTGAAGTCGACACTGGCTGACAGATTCTGAAAATCGGGACTGGCAAGAAGACGGTTGAAGTCGACACTGGCGAACAGCTGCCTCATATCGGGGCTTGCCATCATGTTTACAAAGGTTTCATTGCTGGCAAGGGTCTGCAATTCACCCGATGCAACCAGTCGCTGAAAAGAGTCGCTCTGAAGCAACTGCTGCATTTCCGCATTATCAAGTGCTATATCGGCCCCGGTCATCTGAGTGCCGCGGTAACGTTCGGCACGCTCCACGCCATCCGTTCCAATGGTACCCGAGACATTTTCAGTCTCCGGCTGGCCGAAATCCGCTGTTACAATGATTACCAGCAAAACCACTGCTGCTATTGATGCTATTACCGCTGCCGTTTTTCCTGTAAAGAAGTTCGATTGTGACATGACTGCCTCCGCATTATGTTCATATGTATGGTTATCCTGCTTTCTTATTGCTGATTCTTCAAGCTCTATTCCCTTCCTGACAGGATCCGCCAGTGATTCAGGAAGTGTAATTTCCGATTTCATCCGGTCCAGCCGCCGGGACAGATGCTGCAGATCCTCAAGCAACTCCCTGACCTTCTCGTTCTCCTCCAGAATCGCGTGCAACTGGCGGCTCTCCTCCGGGGTGTTAACCCCGTCAATTTCACCGTGAATTAATTTGATGATCCTGTCTTCCATAGTTATCTCATTTTATATATGATGGAATCAATTTCTTGTTTCTGCTATAATTACACGCAAGATGAACAAAAGTTGGTAAAAAAATTTCAATCTTTTCAAATGACCAGAAATTCCCATGCACCGGCACCACTAAATGTGCAGTACGGTCGCCTTTGCCGAATCCGCAATGCTCCCGGCTGACGGCACCCCCGGTTACCAGCATCCCCGGCTAACGGCACCCCGTCCGGCAATGGAGTGAGACGTAGAGAGACGGCAATTCCGCAGTCAGCGCAGCAGGTCCCGCAATTTCATCCTTGCACTGAAAAGCCTGGATTTAACCGTTTTTTCATCAATTTGCAGGATCTCTGCAATCTCTCTGTAACTGTGATCTTCGAAATGCCTCAGTAGCAGTACTACTTTCTGGTCTTCATTAAGCCGTGCAATGGCGATGTAGAGTTCCCTGTTATCCTCTGCATTCACCATGTGGTGATATGGAGTCTGATCATCCTGGAAAGCCTGGTTCAATGACTCCATTCTTCGGACATTGCGCACCTGATTGAGCGCTTCGTTGATAATGACTCTATACAGCCAACTGTAGAATCGGCTGCCGCTTCTGAAGGTGTGGAGCTTTTCCCAGGTTTTGATAAATCCGTTTTGTGTCACATCCTTGGCCACATCCGGATCATTCACAATTGCAAGCGCTGTCCTGTACATGATCAATTCATAGCGGCTCACCAGAATGCCATATGCCCCGTTGTTTCCATTCTGACATTCGACCACCAATTCCTGATCGCTTTTTTGACCAGGCTCCATACCAACCTGTTTCATCTGTTTATTTTTTGGGGATTCAAGCGGACAGATGGAGCATTCATGGAAATAATCATGCTCCTGTGTGTCAGATGTATCGGCCATGAATGTTTCATCTGTTTAAATCAATTTCGATTCATAATGTCAGAATGAATTCACATGGCAGGATTTGATCATGCTCCTGTGTGTCAG
>Ga0207421_10002366_pt1 | contig 23389 bp, 21 predicted proteins | sample SodLakKL_010_SED_4_FD_187542 | JGI IMG/M metagenome (GOLD analysis project Ga0207421, IMG submission 187542) | Alkaline sediment microbial communities from Lake Tanatar, Kulunda Steppe, Russia - 8KL_010_SED (SPAdes) (version 2) | ecosystem: Environmental > Aquatic > Non-marine Saline and...
CCGGCTTCGGGTATCGGCGATCCGCTCGCCGACAGGCTTCGGGGGGCAGGGTTGACCGTGGACGTGGGCAGGTGGGACGGGTAGTGATACTGTCGGTCAATCGGACCGCCACGTACTGTACTCGACCCGATCCCCTTCGACGGAGGCGATGCGGACTGCACGCGCCAGATGGCCGTTCCGGCGAACGTGATGTTCGGGCACGAGCGGGAGGGGGACGGGACGGAACCCGTCCGTCCGCATCGACCGGAAGCTCGTGTACCGACCCACGGTCCGTCCTCCACGGAAAACGCGCAGGGTTCCATCGTCACCACGGCTGTACCGATACTCGAAGGCCGTCGGGTCGGGGCCGGGACAGCACAGTTCGTCGACGGAGTCGAGAACGGCGACGGTCTCGCCACCGACGTCGAGACGCAGTTCGGGATCGTCCGACTCGGTCGCCGCCTCGGCCCACGCCATCCGTCCGTGGGACCCGACACACGCGAGGCTGTCGTCCGCGAGCCTGATGCGATCCTCGATGGAATAAAACTCCCGAGCGCCGTCGTCTCGGCCGGCGAGCAAGAACGGCCGCCCCAACACGTTCCGACTCTCCTCGTCTACCCACCGGTCGGCGACGAGCACCGGAACTCGCCGCTCGTGGGCGGCGTTGGCGATCGCCGAGACGATCGTCATGGGTGACCCGTTGGCGAGGTGGACGAGGTGGACTGGCGCGTCGACGCCGGTCAGGTCCGTGGGACCGTCGACGGCCGTCGTCGCGGCCTCCCCCGGCTCGAGGGCGAACCCCCGACGCTCGAGGTCGCGTTCGACTGTCGCGATCCGACGTGAAACTGGGTGAACCATCACTTCGGGTACGGGCCCGCCGAAGATAAGACTCCCGCGCTGGTGGAGTCGCGGACTGCAGGTTCGAACCGTCCACCCGATACCGGCCCGGAGTCGGGACTCGAGGGCGGAGGACGCGAGGAAACTCCCTTCGTAGCTCTACCTTGTGACCAGAGGGACCTAAACGAAGTCACGACCGAAAAGCGCATCCGTGTGCGAGGCCGTCAGTCGTCCGCGCTAACCCGTGACCCCCCGATTTCGGGGCGTGTGACCTTGCGGTCGGTCGGTTCGCCCTCGATGTCGTAGGGGTACTCGCCGGTGACACAGCCCAGACAGAGGTCCTCGTGGTCGGTTTTCAGCGCCTCCGCGACGGCGTCAGTCGAGAGATAGGCGAGACTGTCGGCGGAAATCTCCTCGCGGATCTCCTCGGTCGAGTTGCCGGCGGCGATCAGTTCCTCACGGGAGGCCATGTCGATGCCCATGTAACAGGGGGCAACGATCGGCGGCGCACCGATGCGCATGTGGACCTCCTTTGCACCGCTGTCTCTGAGCAGGGAGACGAGCTGTCTCGAGGTCGTCCCGCGGACGATCGAGTCGTCGATGATGGTGACGGTCTTGCCCTCGACGGTCGATTTGATCGGGTTGAGCTTCAGGCGGACGGCGCGCTCGCGTTCGTCCTGTGTCGGCATAATGAACGTTCGGCCGACGTAGCGGTTTTTCATCAGGCCCTCGGCGAACTCGACGCCGTCGTCGCCCTCGGCGCGGGCCTGGCCGTCGGCAGTCGTCTCATCCGCGGCGTCGGCATAGCCCGACGCGAAGGCTCGTCCGGAGTCCGGAACCGGCATCACGACGTCGGTCTCGACGCCGCTTTCCTCCCACAGCTTTCGCCCGAGTCCTCGACGGACTTCGTAGACGAGTTCCTCGTCGATCACCGAGTCCGGGCGGGCGAAGTAGACGTGTTCGAAGAAACAGTGGGCGGTCCGCTCGCGCTCTATGAGTTGATAGGAGTCAAACCCCTGCCCGTCGTCGTGGAGGACGACGAGCTCGCCCGGCCGGACGTCCCGGACGAGTTCGCCGTCTAAGGTGTCGATCGCCGCCGATTCGGAGGCGATGACGTAGCCGTCCTCGAGTTTCCCGATACACAGCGGACGGTTCCCCTGTGGGTCCCGAACGCCGAGGATGGTGTCGTCGTGGCTGATCGTGAGCGAATAGGAGCCGTGGATCCGCTGCATCGTGTGTTTGACCGCCCGGACGAGATCCTCCTCGAGTAGGTTCCGTGCGAGGTCGTGGGCGATGACCTCGGTGTCGCCGTCGCTCGTGAAGGCGTGGCCTTTCCCGGCCAGATCGTCGCGGATCTCCTCGGCGTTGACGAGGTTCCCGTTGTGGGAGAGACCGAGCGAGCCGCTCTTGAACGAGACCGAAAACGGCTGGGCACACGAGGAGTCGACGCTGCCCGCCGTCGGGTAGCGGACGTGACCGATCCCCGCAGCGCCGGCCAGCCCCTCGAGGTCACTCGGGTCGAAGGCGTCGCCGACCAGCCCCATCTCGACGTGGCTGTGTTGCTGGAAGCCGTCGTGGGTGACGATTCCGGCCGACTCCTGGCCACGGTGTTGGAGCGCGTACAGTGCATAGTAAAGCGGTCGCGTCGCCTCCCGTCCGTCGAGTGAGACGCCGACCACGCCACACTTCTCGGTCATCCCAGTTCGCTGGGGATTCTCTCCCCGCCCGTGGGTCATGTGAGTCCGTAGGGGTGCCGGCGGATAAAAAAGCCCTTGTTTGTGCTCTCCGGAGCAGCTCTCGGACCCTGGAATATCCACGTTCGTGTATATGCATGTCGGCTGCACTCATGCACCATCCGGCCCGTCAGCGGCCCGTCGTCGTCCCTGTGGTTCCGTCGAGGCAAAGCCGACCACGCGGGTCGGTCAGAACGGCAAGAACAGACGCAGGTTCCCCGCGTAAAGCTGTGGCGTCCGTCGTCGGGCACCCGAGAGGGCGTCCTGGAGGGCCCGTGAGGCGTCGGTCACGACGCCTTCGCCGTGGCCGACGAGCACGCGGTCGGGGGTGAACCCACCCAGTTGGGCGGTCGGGGGGACCGGCCGGAGCATCGGGTGGACGCCGAGGCGTTCCCGGCCCGCGAGGAAGTACTCGGCGGCACCGACCGACTCGGGGACGACGAGAGTCCGGCGGTCGGGATCGTAGAGGGCGACTTCCTGCCAGAACCGGCTGTCCTTGACGACGGCCGCCTCGAGGCCGGTGTCGGCGAGTTTCGGGCCGAAACGGACGGTCGGCGCGTCGATCTCCTCGGAGACCCCCTCGAAGAAGCCAGGGAGGTAAACCGGGACGTCGTGGCGGTTGGCCACGGCGGCCGCGTCGCGTTTGTGGCGATCGAGCATCACGACGACGCCAGCGACCTCGCCGAACTCCGCGAGTAAGTCGTCGAGTCCCTCGGCGTCGACGGGATCGAGCACCCACACCTCACCGTCGACCGCGAGGGCGTGACTCGCCCGCTGCATCCGTTCGTCGGGGTGGGCGATCCAGCCGACGCCGCCGTCGAAGCGGTCGATCTCCGAGAAGTCCGTCGCCCGCTCGTCGATTCGCATGGTCATACCCAAGACACGGTCGCCCGCGTCTTAAGACCGTGACAGGCGGCAAGGCGAGGTCGACCCCCAACGTGGGCGTGACAGTCGTCCCGAGTGAAACCGTCGGTACTTAGACACCGTGGGACGAACGACTCGCCCATGGCAACCGCAGCGGACGCCGACGAGGCCGACGCCGGGGACGGAGACGTCGACGGCGAGAAAGCGGCCTCGAGTCGGGACCGACGGGAGACAGAGACGACGGCACGGACCGAGGAGGACCGGTACACGCGAAAGAAAGTCGCCCTGATCACCGGCTGTTCGTCGGGGATCGGTCGGGAAACGGCACGGGCGTTCCTCGAGAAAGACTGGCTGGTGGTCGCGACCGCACCGGCCGGCGAGCGCCTCGACGACCTCGCCGAGGCCGGCTGTGAGACGATGGCCTTGGACGTCACCGACCCCGACGGGGTGGCGAGCGTCGTCGAGGAAACCGTCGAGGTGGGCGGGGCGATCGACTGTCTCGTGAACAACGCCGGCTACGCCAAGCTGGGCCCACTCGAGGACGTCCCGACCCGCGACCTGCACCGACAGTTCGACGTGAACGTCTACGGCCCCCACCGGCTGACCCGCGCGGCCGTCCCGCACATGCGCGCCCAGGGCGACGGGCGGATCGTCAACGTCTCGAGTATCTTCGGCCGGGTCGCCTTCGCCGGCACCGGCCCGTACTCGGGCTCGAAGTTCGCCCTCGAGGCGATGAGCGACTCCCTCCGGGCGGAACTCGAGGAGTTCGGCCTCGAGGTCGTCCTGGTCGAACCCGGCCCGGTCGGGACGGGGTTCGCCGACCGGGCCGAGCAGGAACTCCCGGAGAAACGGACGCCGGAGTACGACTCGCTCTACGGGATCTACGACGACGCTCAGTTGATCGGTGGCAGCGGGCCGCTGGCGAGCGAACCCGAGGACGTCGCCCGAGCCATCGTCGAGGCGGCGACCTGCTCGGAACCGCCGGCACGCTATCCCGTCGGTCCGGTCGCAGAATACGGCTCCTACGCCCGGTTCCTTCCCGACCGGATTCGGGACGCCCTCTACGGCCTGCTGCGGAAATTCGTATAACTGGCTCGCTTCGCTCGCCAGTTCGGAGAAGTTCTGCCGCGTCCGGGGCACACAGGTGCGCCACTCGGAGAAATCGTGGCCGATTCCTCCATCTAGTAGTGGGTCGGAATCCTCCCTGGAGCTATGTTCGCTGATCGGGTCACACACGCGAGAACCGACGCTCACGAAACCGCCCTCGAGGCGCTCGAGGCCGGCATCGAGGCCGCGCTCCCCGAGACAGTCCTCGAGCGGGCGGTCAGCGTCGAGGGTGACACGGTAGGGATCGACGGGACAGAGTACGACCGCTCGGCGTACGACCGCCTGGTCGTCCTCGGCGGCGGGAAGGCCGCGGGCGGGGTCGCGAGGGCACTCGAGGACGTCCTCGAGGTCGACGACGGCGTCGTCGTGACGACCGACGGTGTCACCTGTGATCGGGTCGACGTCCTCGAGGGCGACCATCCGACCCCGAGTGAGCGAAACGTCGCGGGAACGGAGCGGGTGCTCGAGTGTGCCCGGGACGCCGACGAAACGACCCTGGTGCTCGCGGTCGTCACCGGCGGCGCGAGCGCGCTGTGGACGGCCCCCGCCGACGGACTCACGCTCGTGGACCTGCAGGCGACCACCGAGACCCTCCTCGAGTCGGGGGCCTCGATCGACGAGGTGAACGCCGTCCGAAAGCACTGCTCTGCGATCAAAGGCGGCGGATTCGCCCGCGTGGCTTCCCCCGCGACCGTCGCCACCCTCGCGATCAGCGACGTCGTCGGCGACGACCCCTCGGTGATCGGCAGCGGCCCCACGGTGGCCGACCCGAGTACGTTCGCCGACGCCATCGGCGTCCTCGAGGCCTATGACCTACGCGAACGGGTGCCAGACGGCGTCCTCGAGCGCCTCGAGGCCGGCGCTGTGGGTGCTCTCGAGGAGACGCCGGGACGGGGGGATCCGGCCGTCGACCGGACCGACTGGCACCTCCTCGCGAACGGCCGGACGGCGATCGAGGCCGCCCGCGAGGTCGCCCGCGGCCGGGGCTACGAGACCGCGGTGCTCTCGAGTCGGGTTCGTGGAGAGGCCCGGGAAGCCGGCCGCTTTCACGCCGCCGTCGCCGAGGAGATCCTCGAGGCCGGCGACCCCGTTTCGCCGCCCGCGGTCGTCCTCTCGGGCGGGGAGGTCACCGTCACGGTTCGGGGCGAGGGCACCGGCGGGCCCAACCAGGAACTCGCGCTGGCGGCGGCCCTCGAGTTCGCCGAAGGGGGCACGGACGCCGTCCTCGCCAGCGTCGACACCGACGGCATCGACGGCCCGACCGACGCCTGTGGCGCGATCGTCGACGGCGACCTCGAGGACGCGGAACGAGCGGGGCGGGCACTCGCGGACAACGACGTCTACGGCGCACTCGAGGGGGAGGGCGCGATCCTCGAGACGGGGTATACGGGGACGAACGTGAACGACCTCCGGGTTATCGTCCTCGAGGGGTGACTACCAGTTCGACCGACCGCGGTCGTCGTCTCGATTTGACTCGTCGTCCCAGTCGGAGTCGTCGTCCCAGGAGTCGTCGCCCCACGCGTCGTCACGGCTGTCGTCGGTGTCGCGCACCCGGTCGTCGAACTGTTCCCGGCCGCCTTCCGGTCTATGGACCCCGGCCGGTTGGGCGCCGTCGTCCCGGTTCTCGAGGTAGACGCGGGCGTAGGCCATCTCGACGATCGGCGAGAGGACCGCCGTCACGACCGCGCTGATGATCGCCATGAAGACGACCGAATCGAGAGCGGCCGAGAAGACCAAGCCGACGATGAGCGTCGAGAGGGCAACGACGACCGCGAGAACGGAGATTCCGAGGAGTTTCAACAGGTTCCCCTGTGCAACCGCCCAGCTCGTCGAGAGCCCCTCGAAGGCCCGCTGGTCGTCGATGACGATCGCGGGAAAGGCGAGTGCGAGTCGCAAGCCGAGGTAGATCCCGGGGACGATGAGGAGGACGGTCCCGATTACCACGGCGATGACGTACACGACGAACGCGCCCAGAAGGGAGAGGAGTCGCTCGAGGACGGGTCCGGCCTCCGACCCGATCGTCGTCCCCTCGCCGCCGGCTTCGGCGTAGGCAACGCGGTGGGCGATCCCGTCGACGAAGACGACCAGGACAACCCCCAGCAGTGAAAAGATCGGGGACGCCTCACCCAGCCCCTCGATGAGCCCCACGATCAAGAACGCGAGGATCAAGGGTGGATTTCGCGTGAGCCACTCGACGGCCTCGAGCAACGTTTCGACGGTGTTCTTCCGATCGACAGTCCCGTCCATGTACACCCAGTCACGCTCGAGTCGAAAAACGACGGTGATTCCGGAGAGCCGACGGGGCCCGTCGGTCGCTACCGGACGGGGCCACGACGACTTCGGAGTGCCCCGCCGACGGCGACGTGTCCGTCAGGACGGTCCGCCCCGAGGGGTTACTCGAGGACGACCGAAAGCGAGTCGGCGACCTCCCCGGCCAGCCCGTCTTTCGATCCGGCGAACATGGCGGCGTCTTCGGCGTGGACGAGCAACGCTCGCGTCCGTTCTTCGCCCATCACGCTCGCGTCGTTTGCGACGACGAAGGCGAGATCCGTCCGTTCTAAGATGTCCCGGGCGGCCTCGATCATCGCCCCGTCGTCGCCGGAGGTCTCGGTCTTGAAGCCGACGATCGGCATCTCGGGGTTGGCCTCCCTGATCCGATCGATGAGTTTCGGCGTCGCCTCGAGGTCGAGCGTGAGGTCCTCCCCGGAGCGAACTTTCCGCTCGCGCTCGTCGACGGTGTAGTCGCTTATCGCGGCGACCGAGACGAGCGCGTCGGCGTCCTCACAGGCGTCGGCCGTCGCCTCGAGCATCTCCCCGGCGCTCTCGACGTCGCGGACGTCGGCGTAGGGGATCTCCCCCGTCGGGATCGACGGCTCCCCGGAGACACGTCGGGGACCGACGAAGCCGTGGACGAGGGTCACCGCCGCCCCGCGGACGTAACACGCCCGGGCGACCGCCCGTCCGGTCTTCCCCGACGAGCGGTTGGTAAGGAGGCGGACGGGGTCGAGCGGTTCCCCGGTCGCGCCGGTCGTGACGACGACCCGCTCGCCCTCGAGGGGACGATCGCCGACCGCGCGGGCGAGTTCACAGACGATCGCCTCCTCGGTGGCGATCTTGGCTTTCCCCTCCTCGAGGCGGGGATCGACGAAGGGGACGCCCCAGGACTCGACGCGTTCTATCGACTCGAGGACGCCGGGGTGGTCGTACATCGGTTCGTGCATCGCCGGGGCGATCACGACGGGCGTGTCCGAGCCGAGGGCGGTCGTCGCGGTCGTCGTCACGGTCGTGTCGTCGACGGCACCCGCAACCTTTCCGATCGTGTTCGCCGTCGCCGGCGCGATCAGGAGGACGTCCGCCCAGCCGTCGTACCCACAGAGGTCGACGTGTTCGACCCTCCCCGTGATCTCCGTGACCACCTCGGCGTCGGTCGCGAACTCGACGGCCCACGGGTGGACGATCCCGCGTGCGCTGTCTGTCATCACCGCCCGGACGTTCGCCCCGTGTCGGCGCAGTTCGTGGGCGAGTTCGACCGTCTTCACCGCCGCGATCGACCCCGACACCCCGAGCGCCACGTTGACTCCCTCGAGCATTCGGGTCGACGTTGGAGACCGGGGATGAAAATAGCGACTATCCCTCCTCGACGCTCGGGTGCATCGTCGGTTCGTCCTCGAGTGGGTCGGCAAAGCGCTCGAGGACCGTCTCCCTGGCCCGTTCGTCGCGTTTCCGTCGCTCCTCGTCGTCGATCTCCTCGCATGCGGGTGGGATCTGCCGGTCTCGACCGGTGAAGTAGCCCTCGGGGGCGACCCAGTCGTGGTAAAAGGGGGCCCCGGAGTCCTGGATGGCCGCCAGCGCGACTTTCGCGCCGTGGCCGGCGGCGACGATCGCCTGATGGGGTTCACCCGCGACTCGGCCCGCCGCGTAGACCCCGTCGACGGCCGTCCGACCCACCCTGTCGACGTGTATCACGTACTTGCTACCACGCTGCTCGCGCCCCACGTCCAGTGGCGTGATGTACTCGCTGTCGGGCCAGGAGGCCGCGATCAGCCGCCGGGTCCCGAAGGGCTCTCCACGCTCGGTCTCGACACGGAAGCCGGCCTCGAGGTCGTCGGGGTCGATCCGTCCGACCCCGGTGACCCGGCCGTGTTCGAACTCGGCTCCCGCGGTCTTCGCCTGTTCGCGGGCCATCCGCAGATACAGCCGAGCGTCGACCCCGTGGGGGAAGCCGGGGTAGTTCTCGAGGCTGGCGTTTCGCTCGAGGATCGATCCCCCACTGTCGCCGGACCCCGTCCGGCCCTCCGAGGAACTCCGTTCTCCCCCATCGATCACGAGCGTGTCCATGTCCGCGCGGGCGGTGAAGATCGAGGCGGCGAGTCCGGCGACGCCGCCGCCGACGACGAGTACGTCTCGCATGTTCTCCCGTTGTCGACACGAGGATAAAAACCAGTGGGAGCCGGTTCGGGACTCTCAGCTCCCCTCGCCGTCCCCGAGCCGGGCTGCGGTTTCGGCCACCCGCTCGGCCGACAGGGCCGAAAGCGCGATCCGACGGCCGCCGGTTTCGGTCTCGAGGACGCCGATCAGGCCAGCCCGGTCGCCGTCGTCGCTCGCGTCGACGACGACGGTCTCACAGTCGGCTCGAGCGAGCCGGCGGGCCGCCTCCCGGGTTTTCGCCGTTGGACTCCCCTCCGCGACGTTCGCCCGGCCGTCGGTCACGACCACCACGAGGCTCGCGTCGGCGTCACCCCGACTCACGAGCCGGGTCGCCGCCTCGAGGCCCGACGGAAGCGGCGTCCGATCACCCGTGGGGAGTTCCTTCAGGTGGCGGGCCGCGAGGGTCACGCTGTCGGTCGGCGGCAGGACGACCTCGCTTTCCTCGCCGGTGACGGCCACGAACGCCACCTCGTCGCGTTGCTCGTATGCGTCCTCCAGGAGGGACATGACCGTCCCCTTGGCCTCGGCCATCGCCGGACGCATCGAGGCGCTGGCGTCGACGACGAAGACGATCAGGGTTCCCGCCCGGGAGCGCTTGACGGATTTGCGGAGGTCCCCCTCCTCGGGGCGCGTTCGACCGTCTGCCGCCGCGGCTCGGATCGAGGCGGCCGCGTCGACCGCTTCGTCGGCCGTTGCGCGTTCGGTCCGCACGCGTGAACCACGACCCTGATCGGATGCCTCGACCCGGGCTCTGGAGCCGTCACTCGAGACGGCCGTCTCGGCCTCGACGTCCTCGACGGGCGGGCTTTCCGCGTCGCCGATCTCGGCGCGTCGCTGGCCCGGGACGAGCGGCGTCGCCTCCTCTTCGTCATCGCCCTCACCGGAGGATCCCCCGTCGTCTTCCGACCCGCTGTCACCCCCTTCGCCATCATCCGCGGGGATATCACTCGAGGACCGACTCGATCCACCCCCGCTGCCACCACCGGACCCATTCGAGTCGTCGTCCCCGTCGTCACCCCGGGGCTCGTCTTCGGGACCCTCTGCCGGACCCTCCTCGTCGCCGTTGGCCCCTCTTTCACCGTCGTCACCGTTTTCCTCCGGCTCATCGGTCTCAGCCTCGCCGTCGTCGTTTCCCCCTTCGTCCTCCTGGTCGTCATCCTCGAAGTGATCCTCGAGGACGTCGTCCGGATCGGGTGCGTCCTCGAACGGGCGACTCCGGAGGCGGTGGGGGAGTGCCAGCCGGGCGGCCTCCTTCAGGTCGGGTTCGATCACCTTCCCGCGGCCGTCGAGGGCGGCGAGCGTCCGGGCCGTACGGGCGATGGCGATGTCCGCGCGGTGGCCGTCGACACCCGCTTCGAGACAGAGTTGTGCGATGTCGGCTTTGAAATCGGCCGGGAGAGCGACGTCCTCGAGGAGCCGCCGGGCCTCGAGGACGTCCTCGGCGAGGGCGGCCGTTTCCGCCTCGTACTCCCCGACGACCGCCTCCGGGTCCTCGGTTCGCTCGAGGGCGCGGTCGATGATCTCGATCCGATCCTCGGGGTCGCGACAGCCGACGACGGTCGCCTGGAGGGCGAAACGATCCCGAAGCTGTGGGCGCAGGTCCCCCTCCTCGGGGTTCATCGTCCCGACGAGGGTGAAGTCGGCGGGGTGTTCTACGCTCACGCCGTCGCGTTCGACGCGGTTGACGCCGCTTGCCGCCGCGTCGAGGACGACGTCCACGAGGTGGTCCTCGAGTAAGTTCACCTCGTCGACGTAGAGGATGCCACGGTTCGCCCGCGCCAGGAGGCCGGGGTCGAACTCGGCTTCGCCCTCCAGCGCGTCGGCGACGGAGAGGGTCCCGACGACGCGGTCGCGGGTGGCTCCGAGCGGGAGCGTCACCAGCGGGACGGGTCGGGTCTCGACCTCGAGGTTCGCGGGGTCACTCGACCGACACTCCACACACTGGCCGGCCGGATCGTCCGGCGGGCAGCCGTAGGGGCAGTCCGCGACGGCCTCCTGTTCGGGCAGCAGGTCCACGAGCCCGCGGACGGCCGTCGATTTGGCGGTGCCTTTCTCCCCCTGGACGAGCAGCCCGTCGAGGGCGTCGTTGGCCGTGACGGCCAGCAGTGCCCGCTTCAGTTCCTCCTGTCCGACGATCGCCGGAAACGGCGTTCGGTGACGCTCCATGTCGATGTGAAACCTTATTTGTAGTACCGAAATAATGCTTTACCATCGATGCCGACGATCGGGCTATACACCGCGACGGAAAACGAGTTGGGCGCGCTACAGGAGGCTGCGACCCGACTCGAGGGAATCGACCTGGCCGTTCGCTCCGAGAGCGACCTCGAGGACGAGACGACACTCGAGGCCTACCTCGAGACCCTCGAATCGGTCGACGCCGCCGTCCTCTGGCTCCACGGGGCCGAGGACAGCATGCCGGGATACGACCTCGTGACCGACCGACTCGAGGAGGCGGGCGTCCCGCTGGTCGTGAAAGCGACGGGCGACGCCTACGCACTCGAGGACACCACGGTGTCCGCGGACGACCGCGAGCGGGTCTACGAGTACTTAGAGCGTGGTGGCGTGGTCAACCTCGAGCACTGTTCGCGCTATCTCGCCGGCGAGTACGGCGAGTACGACGGCGAGGTCGCCGACCCCGTGGAACTGCCGACGGAGGGCGTCTACCACCCCGACTACCCCGCCGTCGAGTACGAGGAGTTACTCGAGACCCACGATTCCGACAGACCGACGGTGGGCGTCTGGTTCTACGAGTCCCACTGGACCCACGCCAACACCCGCTACGTCGACGCGCTCGTCCGCGCACTCGAGGACGAGGGCCTGAACGTCCTGCCCGCCTTCTGTAACCCCGCGACCGACGAGGAGGGCCAGGAGAACGCCGAGTGGGTCGCAAAGAACTGGTTCAGCGACGACGAGGGACCGATCGTCGACGCCGTCGTCAGCTCATTTATGTTCTCGCTGGGGATGAGCGAGCGCGGTCGGTCGGCCAGTGACGAGGGCGGGACGGACGATATCTTCTTAGAGGAACTCGGCGTCCCCGTCCTGCAGGCGATCACGACGATGCGCTCGCGCTCGCGCTACGAGGCCAGTGACACGGGCGTGATGGGCTTCGAACTCGCCCTCTCGGTGGCGCTTCCGGAGTTCGACGGAAACGTCATCACCCATCCCATCAGCGGAAAAGAGCGCATGGACGACGAGGCCGGCGTCGGTGCGGCACCGAAACAGCACTTCCCGATCGAGGACCGCGTCGAGCACGTCGCCTCCCTGGCGAAAAACTGGGCGGGGCTTCGACACACCCCCAACGAGGAGAAAACGGTCGCCGTCGTCCTCCACAACTATCCGCCGAGCGACGACGGGATCGGCACCGCGTTCGGGCTGGACAGCCCCGAGAGCACGATCAACCTCCTCGAGGAACTCGAGGCCCGCGGCTACGACCTCGAGGACCGCCCTGACGACGGCCAGGCGTTGATCGAGGAGCTGACCTCCCAACTGACGCTCGAGGACCGCTGGGTCGCCCCCGAAGACGTCCGTGAGCTGAGCGTCGACGTCGTCTCCTCCGAGCAGTACGCCGAGTGGTTCGCCGACGCCGACGAGCGCTTCCAGGAGCACATTATCGAGGAGTGGGGCGAACCACCGGAACGGCCCTTCGCCATCCCCGGTATGGAGTGTGGCAACGTGCTCGTGACCGTTCAGCCCCCGCGCGGGTTCGGGATGGACCCCTCGAAGGTCTACCACGATTCGGACCTGCAGCCGCCACACGACTACTACGCCTTCTACGCCTGGCTGCGCGAACGCTACGAGGCCGACGCGGTCGTCCATCTCGGCACCCACGGCAGCCTCGAGTGGCTCCCCGGCAAGACCGTCGGACTCAACGGCGAGAGCGCCCCCGACGCGCTCGTCTCGGACCTGCCGAACGTCTACCCCTACATCGTCAACAACCCCGGCGAGGGGACCCAGGCGAAACGCCGCTCCTACGCCGCCATCGTCGACTACCTCACGCCCGTCATGCGGGCGGCGGGGACCTACGACGAACTGGCCGACCTCGAGGACCTGGCCAGCGAGTACCGCCAGGCCGGGATGGAAGACGCGCGAAGTGACGATGGTGAACACCTCGAGGCCCTCCTCCGCGAAAAGGTCGGGGAACTGGACCTCGCGGTGGAACTCGGCATTGCGGGAACGATCGACGAGAAAGTGGACGTCCGCGGACCGGACGAAGCCGGCTCGACGCTCACGGAAGGCCAAGTGGATGGCGACGTGGTCGACATCGACGAACTCGTCGAACGGATCCACGAGTACCTCACCGACGTCAAGACCACCCAGATCCGGATGGGCTTACACACGATGAGCGAGCCCCCGGAGGGAGAACGGCTGGTCGAGTATCTGGTCGCGCTGACCAGGTTGGAAAACCCCGGCGCGCCGAGTCTCCGTGAGAGCGTGGCGGGCACACTCGGCGTCGACTACGAGACCATGCTCTCCTCGCCGGGAACCTACGACGAGGATCTCGGCATGACCTACGCCGAGGCAGCCGACGTCGTCTACGAGCAAAGCGTCGAACTCATCGAGACGCTCGCCGAACACGACTTCGACGTTCCCGTCTCCGAACTCGAGGGCGGTCCCGATGATGAGGTCAACATCAACCTCCTCATCGTCGGCCTCGAGACGGTCGGCAACGCGTTGGCGAAACCTGGGGCACACGACGACCTGCGGAAGGCCCTGGCGTACATCTGTGAGGAAGCAGCCCCGCGCGTCCACGGCGCGGAAGACGAGGTTCCACGCACCGCCGACGCCTTAGAGGGCGAGTACGTCCCACCAGGTGGGTCGGGTGCGCCCACCCGCGGCGGCGTCGATCTGTTGCCGACCGCGCGGAACTTCTACACGCTCGATCCCCGCAAGGTGCCGGCGAAAGCCGCCTGGCACGTTGGAAAGGAGGTGGCGGAGGGCGTCCTCGAGCGCCACTACAGCGAAAACGAGGAGTATCCGGAGGAGATCGGCGTCGTCGCCTGGGGAACCCCCACGATCCGCACCCGTGGGGAGACCGTCGCCCAGGTGCTCGCGATGATGGGCGTCGAACCCGTCTGGACCGACGCTGGCAGAATCGACGGCGTGGATCCGATCCCCCTCGAGGAACTCGACCGACCGCGGATCGACGTGACGACCCGGGTCTCGGGACTGTTCCGGGACGCCTTCCCCGCCGCGGCGGGTGTCATCCACGACGCCGTCGACGCAGTCGTGGACCTCGAGGAACCCCACGAGATGAACTACGTGAAAAAGCACGTCGAGGAAGAAGCAGAGACACTCGAGGACGAGGAGGGACTCGAGGCCGACGAGGCTCGCGACGCCGTTATCGATCGCGTGTTCACCACGAAACCCGGCGGCTACGGGGCCGGGACGAACAAGGCCGTCGACGAGGGTAACTGGGACGATCGGTCGGATCTCGCGAGCGTCTACGTCCAGTGGGGCGGCTACGCGATGGGCTCGCGCGGGCGCGTCTCCGATGCGCACGATTCGTTCGAACGGCGACTGTCGAGTGTCGACGCCACGGTCAAACTCGAGGACACGATGGAACAGGACGAGTTCGACTCCTCTGACTGGTATGCCTTCCACGGTGGCTTCATTTCGGCAGTGGCGGAGGTCTCCGGTGAAGAGCCAGCCTCCTACGTCGGGGACTCGAGCGATCCGGACAACGTGGCCGTCTACACCAACGAGGAGAAGGTTCGCAAGTCGATGCGTGCCCGCGTGCTCAACCCCGACTGGCTCGAGTCGATGGAAGACCACGGCTACAAGGGCGCGGGCGACCTCTCGACGACGGTCGACGTCACGCTGGGCTGGGACGCCACGACGGGCGTCATCAGCGATCGGCTCTGGGAGGCGGTTGCCGAAGCGTATGCCTTCGACGAGGATCGCCAGGAGTGGATGACAGAGGTCAACCCGTGGGCGCTCGAGTCGATCACGGCGACGTTGCTCGAGGCGATCGACCGGGACCTCTGGGACGCGAGCGAAGAGCTCGAGGACAGGCTCCGGGATATCAACCTCTCGATCGAGGGTGACCTAGAGGCGAAAACGACAAGCGAGATGACTGCGGTGACCACCGATGACTGACACAGACAGCGACTACGAGAACGAGTACGCGGATCTGGGCGCAACGACCGAGGAGGCGATGGAAATCGCCGAGACGAGCATGGACATCGTCCGGGGGTTCGTCCCCGACGAGACGCTGGCGGACCGGATCCGGGGGAAGTCCGTCCACTCGATGGGCGACATCGAGTTCCAGCACCTGATCCGGTTTACGGGCGAAGACGACCTCGGAGACGACGAGGACGCCCCGATCCGGGCGGGCGCTCGAGCCGTCCTCGAGGAAGCGAACATCGTCACGGACATCACCATGCCCCAGGCCGGCATCACCGGCCGGGGCCACGGTTGTGAGAAACACAAGGCGATCGGCCACGGGGCCGAGTTGGCGAAGGAAACGGGCATGACCCGCACCGCTTCGGGCGTGCTCGAGCTCGACAAGGAGGGCGTCTACGACGGCTCGATCGCGACGGTGGGCAACGCACCGACGGCGGCGTTCGCACTCGCCGACTGTATCGAGAACGGCACCCGACCCGCAGTCATCGTCGCGACCCCCGTCGGCTTCGTCAAAGCCGAGGAGAGCCGCCAGCGGATTCGTGAGATCAGCGAAGAGTACGGCGTCCCCGCGATCACGAACGTCAGCCGGCGCGGCGGCAGCGGCCTCGCAGCCGCGCTGACGAACGAGTTGATCCACGTCGCCAAGGACGTCCGGACGGGCGAACTCGACCTCGAGCGCACGGCCGCGGATCGGAGAGCAGACGACGCGGACGGAGACGAGGGGGACCGATGAGCGACGAGTACGACCTCGAAGCCGGCCCCGACCCGGCGACGTTCGCTGCTGCGACGGCGGAGCCGGACATCGACGAGGGGAGCGCAGCGCCGAAGGGGCAACGAGACGGAGGCGGCGGAGCCGCCGGAGCCCACGACCCCGTCTACGCTGTCGGCGTCGGACCGGGCAACCTCGAGTACCTCACCCCGCGTGGCGAACGCGCCATCCGCGAGGCGGACGTCGTCGTCGGCTTTACGACCGTCGTCGAGTTCGTCGCGGAGTGTACCGACGCCGACTTGCTGACCTGTGGGTACAGAGACGAGGCCGAGGCACTCGAGGAGTTCGCCGAACGCGTCGCAAACGGCGAGGCGGGCACTGCCGTCGCGATGGGCGACCCCAACCACTCGGGATACCAGTTCGTCGGGAAGGTCCAGAAGGCCGTCGAACGGGAAGACCCCGACGTCCCGGTGCGGGTGATCCCCGGCATCTCCTCGATCCAGATGGCCGCGAGCCGTGCCCGAACGCCCAAGGAAGATTCCGAGTTCGTCACCCTCCACAAGAGCGGCGACGTCTCTGCCGACATGGACCGCCTCGCCGAATCCGTCGGCGAGCGTCACCTGCTCGTCTTGCCCAGGCCCTACGACATCATGCCCGGGGACATCGCGCAGTTCCTGCTCGAACACGACGCGGATCCGGGCCTCGAGGCGCTGGTACTCGAGAGATTGACCCACGCCGACGAGCGGATCCATCGCTTTGAACTCGGGGAACTCGCGGAACACGCCGGCGGCGACGGGAAAGACGATACCCCGTTCTCCGATCTGGTCGTCCTCGTGGTCCGACGGCCGGTCGGACACCGGAGGGAACGGTAGACGGAGACGACGTCGCTCACCACTCAGCCGGAGTCCCCACCCGAGGTCGCGGTTCGAAGGATCTCGACGCCACTCGAGGTCCCGATCCGTTCGGCGCCGGCGTCGATCATCCCGATAGCCGCCTCGTAGGTCGAGATTCCACCGCTGGCTTTCACGGGAAGGTACTCGCTCATCAGGTCGACGTCCTCCCTCGTCGCCCCGCCATCGGAAAACCCCGTGGTGGTCTTGACCATCGCGGCGTCGGCCTCGAGGGCGACCGCACAGCCCCGTCGAATCTCCCCGTCCGTGAGCAACGGCGTCTCGAGGATCACCTTCACGGGGATCGGCACGGCGGCGGTCAACTCCTGCAACTCGGCCGTGAGCGCTTCGTCATCGCCGGCTTTCAGTCGGCCGACGTTGATCACGACGTCGAGTTCGTCCGCACCCGTCTGCCAGGCCGTGACCGCCTCGTGGCGTTTGACATCCGGGTGGTGGTGGCCGTGGGGGAAGCCGACGACGGTCACGACGGTGACCTCGGGGGCGTACTCGATCGCGCCCTCGAGGTAACACGGTGGGACACAGGCGTTGGTGGCGTATTCGGCGGCGTCGTCGAGGACGTCTTCGACGTCCGCCATCGTCGTCTCGGGGCCGAGAACGGTGTGGTCGATCAGGGGAGCGAGCTCGCGTCGATCCATACAGGGGCCCACCCGCTCGAGGGGTAAAAAGACCGCCACGTCGCCGCTGAGACGGATCGGTACGCCGGTGATCGGTACCCCGTTCGAGCGATCGCTGGGACGGAATCACACCGGAGCGTATCGGTTCCGTCGTGGACCAGGCATTTCGACGACAACCGGAAAGTCTTAACCACTGGTCGGTAGAAATTTTGTATATGGTCCTGCCAGAGGGGTTCGTCCTGCCACCGTGGTACCTGCTCGTTCCGCTCGTCTTGCTGTTCGTCGGCACGGTGGCCATCCTGTGGGCTCTCGAACCGCCCGTGACCGACCGGACGGTCATCGCCTTCGCGCCGTGGATGATGTTCGGTTCGACGGTACACGTCCTGTATAAGATCGGCGCGTTCCCCTCGGCGATCGAACCGTTGTTTTCCGCGCCGAGTGTCTACCTGACGACCGCCGTCCTCGCCGGGTTCGTCTGGATTCTCGCGAGTTTCCTCTACGCCGCGGGGCTCCAGCCCTCGATCTCCCGCGTCGTCGGCGCGTCGGGTGGCGGTTTCTTCCTCGCGTTCGCGGTCATGACGCTGTATCTCGGATGGGAACTGGGGACCTTCGAGCCGTTCTGGCCCGTCATCTCGATCGTGATCGCGGGTCTCGTCACCGCGATCGCGTGGGTCGCGGTGAGCCTCTGGTTTACGGAAGTCGCAGCAGTCACCTCCCTTACCGGGGCGCTCGTGGTCTTCTCGCAGGCCCTCGACGGCGTCTCGACCGCTATCGGCTACGACGTCCTCGGCGCGGGCGAAGAGGTCCCGCTCTCGCGGATGGTCCTCGAGGCCGGGGAAGCCCTGCCGACCGCCGACCTGCTCGGTGCCGGCTGGCTGTTCGTCCTCGTGAAAGTCGGCCTCGCGCTCGCCGTCGTCGGCCTGTTCAAAGACGTCCTCAGGGAGTCGCCGGAACTGGGGCGGCTCGTGCTCGCACTGGTCGCTGCGGTCGGCCTCGGGCCCGGAACCCACAACGTCTTGCTCTTTATGATCGCCTGAAGCCCCTCCCGTCACGACGGTCCGCTCACAACACCAGGGAAGCTGACAGCGCGGCCAACGTCGCAGTCGTCGTGAGCCCCCTCGAGGTCGACGCCGTCGTGATCGCCGGGTTCCTCGAGGAACGGTTCTCAGGGAGTGACGTCTGACGGCAGATATATACTCACAGCGGATGTATTTCACAAACAGTGTCACGTCACCGTGACAGAGAGAGCATGAGAGAGGGACTTACCCGTTGGTGTGAGTACGGACCGGGGGGGAATCGGAGGGGTGGAGACCGAACCGAACTGCGGTACGACCGCGAGGAGAACGAACCGCCGAGTGTCGCCGTCGTGAGGGCTCTGGCGGAGTATCACGGCGAGGACGCCACCGAAACGGGACACCTGCTGTACGAGTACGTCGATCCGGAGGCGCTCGATTCGCTGTTCGCGGACAGGTACGGCGGGGAGTCACGGCGGCCCGGGCGCGTTCGGTTCGACGTAGCGAACGTCCGCGTCGTCGTCACGGCCGACCGGGTTACCGTCTCCGCGACCGCGTAGCGACGCGGAGCGGGCCCTTTATCACAGCCCCCACGGAACCGGCGGGTATGGCAACCCAGCCCCACCTGTTGATCGAGGAGGGAGACGTAGCCGACCTCGCGCTCGTTCCCGGCGATCCCGGCCGCGTCGACCGAATCGCGAGCCACTGCACCGACGCCGAGACGATCGCGGAAAACCGGGAGTACAAGGTCGTAAACGCCACCTACGAGGGACGGGAACTGACGATCTGTTCGACGGGCATCGGCTGTCCCTCCGCGGCGATCGCCGTAGAGGAACTGGCGAGCGTCGGCGTCGAGACGTTCGTTCGGGTCGGCACCACGGGCGCACTCCAGGTGGATATCGAGATCGGCGACATGATCGTCGCCACCGGCGCAGCCAAAGCCGAAGGCACCACGAAACGGTACGAGGACGTCGAGTACCCCGCCGTCCCCGACTACCACGTGCTGTCGGCTCTCGTTAGTGCAGCGAGAGCGAACGACGAGGACGTCCACGTCGGCCCCGTCGTGACCGACGACGCCTACTACGCCGAAACCGACGAATACGTCGCCGACTGGGAAGAGGCCGGCTTGCTCTGTGTCGAGATGGAAGCCGCCTCGATCTTCACGCTCGCCCGTCGGAACGGACTGCGGGCCGGTGCGATCTGTACCGTCGACGGCAACTTAGTCGAAGGGACCCAGAAAGGCACCGACGTCGACGGCGACGAACTCCCGGAGAAGGCAAAGAACAACGTCGCCCGTGCGATCGACATCGCCCTCGAGGCCGCGACCGAACTCTGATCGCCGACACGGCGTCCGGGGCAGCGAAACACGAAGTCACCGTCTCGAGAGCGTGAGATAAACGAATCGCCAGGCGAGCAAGGCGAGGAGTCCAAGCCCGGTCATCACGATGTTAAACGCCCAGACTGCACTGCCATCGAAGGTGGGCGACGAACGGACGATCAGGCCGACGTTTGCCGCGGCCAGCCAGCACACCGTCGTCACGCGGACCGTTTCCACCCGCGAAGCGAGGACGTCCTCGGCGTAGACGCGAGCGATCGGTGCGACGACGATCCAGCCGACGACGAACGGAACCATCGTCTCGAGTGTGCCGAGGGGGTCCGCAAACGGATCGATACCGTGGGAGAGTTGGCCAGCGAGGACGAGCCCGGCGAGCAGGCCCACGTCAACGACAGCGAGGAGCGTGACCTCCTTGCTCGAGACGTCGAGGCCGCGTACGGTTTCGGTCACGTTTGTAGGTCGGGCCACCGGGACTTTGCTCTCACGGTTCGTGCCGGCGGTTCGCTCCGGCGTCTCGAATTCTCTCACTCGCTCGGCCGGCCGGTCACGTCTTTCCGTCCTGCAGTGTCACTGCCGAACGCCCACCGTTCGGCCGTCGCGGTGAACGGACCACGAGCAGGTGTAAGGCTTTTTGAGTCCCCTCCCGAATCGGGGAGTATGGCACGGTTAATCGTCTCGGATCGGGTGATCGATCGGTGACCAACGTCAGAGAGTGGGTCGCGACGGTTCGGGACGAAAAGTGGGGTATGGCCGTCGACCTGGCTTTCGCGATCGTCTGGGTGTCACTGGTCGAGTTACTGTTCCAGGTCGTCGACGGCCCGACCTACGCTTACTACATGATGATGCTCGCCGGCATCGCGGCGTACTTCGGGCTGTTCTGGAACTACGAGCTCGCGACCAAGAGCCGCGAGTGAGCGACTGGAGGGGAGAAGCGACCACGAAACGGGTGTTCGTCGTGCGTTACTCGTCGTCTTCGTGGATGTCGACGACCATCACCGGGACCCTGGTGGTCCGGAGGGTTCGCTCGGCGACGCTCCCGAGGAGGGCTCGACGGATACCGCTGCGTCCTGCCGATCCCATCACGACCAGGTCCATGCCGTTTTTCTCGGTGTACCGACCGATCTGACGGTGTGGTTGGCCCGCGACGACGGATTCGACGACCTCGACGCCCATCCCCTCGCCCTGTTCGGCGACGTGGCCCGTCGCGTCTCGAGCTTCGGTCTGCAGTTCGGGCATCTCGTCGAAGTGGCCGTCCTTGAGCCGCTGGACCTGTTCGGTCCCGAGGCTGACGTCGACGGCGTCGACGTCGATGACGTACAGGGCGTGAACCTCCGCCCCGTATTTTTCGGCCACGTCGAGTGCGTGGGTTACGGCGTTCTCTGCGACTTCGCTTCCGTCCGTCGGGATGAGTATCTTCTCGTACATTGGTTAGTCGTCGTCGGCGGCTGCGTCCTCAGCGGACTGGAGTTTCTCCATCGGTTCGGGGCTATGACACTGCCTGACGAGGCGTTTGACGTCCTCCGGCGGGTTCTCGGTGACCAGCGAGACGACGATGATCACGGCGAAGACGACCGGAACGCCGACGAGTGCCGAGCCCAGTCCCGGGACGATCGTCGCGAGTTCGGTGGAGACGGCCCCCTCGACGCCGGTGTACATCGGGATCGCGGTGTCGTTTGCGATCGCACCGAAAGAAATCAGAATACCGGCGAGCATGCCGGCGATACCACCCTCCTGGGTGGCGTTCTCCCACCACAGCCCGAGGAAGAACACGGGGAAGAACACACACGCGGCGATGGCGAACGACATCGCGACCATCTCGCCGATCAGTGCCGGTGGGTTGAGCGCGATGATCGCGGTCAGGACACCGATCAGGAGGATCGTCGTCCGGCCGACGATCATCTGCTCGCGCTGGGTCGCGTCCGTCTTGTACAGGTTGGTGTAGATGTCGTGAGCGGCTGCCGAGGACGCGGAGATGAACAGACCCGCGGTCGTCGCGAGTGCGGCTGCGACCGCACCGGCGGCGACGAGACCGACGAGCCACTCGGGCATGTCCGCGAGCTGGACGGTGAGTGCGACGAGTGCGTCACCGTCGGCCCCGGGCATCTGCATGAACGAGTCGGCTTCGCCGAGGGTCACGGCCGTGTCGGTGTCCTGGACCGGATCGGAGTAGAGCAGGCCGCCGAAGACGGCGTAGGTCGCGGTACCCCAGTACAGCAGGCAGATGAAGAACAGACCCCAGACGGTCGACCAGCGGGCGGTCCGTTCGTTGTCGACCGTGTAAAAACGCACGAGGACGTGCGGGAGACCACAGGTTCCCAGGATCAGGCTGACCACCAGGGCGGTCCACATGTAGAAGCTGTTAACGGCGAACGGTTCGGCGAACTCGGCGTGGAACGCGTCGATGAGCTGGGCGGTCTCCGGACCGGCCTCGATGTACGGCAGGACCGTAGACCAGCCCTGCGAGAGGCCGACGGCGTACAGGCCGATCAGGAACGCGAGGATCAGGATGACGTACTGGATCGCCATGTTCTTGGTCGCACCGAGCATGCCCGAGAGCGCGACGTAGGCGACGGTGACGGCCATGAAGACGATCACGCCGGCCTCGTAGGAGACGCCGAGGATGTACTCGGCCATCAGGCCCATACCGCTCCCCTGTCCGATCGCGTAGACGAGTGCGATCACGAGCGTGGTGAACGCGGCGATCCCGCGTGCGCGGTCGGAGTAAAAGCGGTCACCGACGAAGTCAGGTGCCGTGTACTTCCCGAACCGGCGGAACTGTGCGGCCATGAAGATAAGCAGGATGAAGTATCCCGTCGTCCAGCCGACGACGAAGCCGACGCCGTAGTACCCTGCGGTCGCGATCAGTGCCGCGACCCCGAGGTACGATGCGGCACTCATCCAGTTTGCACCGATCGCCATCCCGTTCTCGATCGAACCGATCGAGCGACCGGCGACCCACAGATCGTCGACTGCCGCGACCCGGAAGAAAAAGCCGATGCCGAGGAACAGGAGCATCATTCCGACGATCGTCAGCGCCGGAACGAGCTTGAATCCCTCGTCGAGTGCGTTCGTGTACTCCAGGAAAACCGGCTCTATCATTGTTCACCTCCGTCGGCGGCTGTGGCCGCGCCGCTTTCGGCCTCGGCCTCGTGAGTGATGTCGTACTTCTCGTCGAGTCTGTCACGGTACCAGGCGTAGACCGCACACAGCACCAGACCCGCTGCCGGTGTGACGATCGCGCTCAGGAAGAAGTTCAGCGGGTAGCCACCGAGAACCCGCGTCTCGAACATGAACTCCGGGGCGACGTAACTCGCCACCGGCGGGCCGAAGACGAAGAGCAGCCAGAGGCCGAACAGCCCGAAGATCGCCTTCAGGTTGTCCCGCATGAACGGGGTCGCTGGCTTGAACAGATTAATCTCTTCGTCCAGGTAGTCGACGGTCTGTGCTCCCTCTCTTCCCGTGGCGGTTCCGCCATCGGTTTGTGGTTCGTTATCTCCCATTCGTTTCTCCTCCACTGTCGTTGTGTGATTCAGTCGGCACGTCGCCGTCCGTGTCGGCGATCCGCCCCAAGCTATGAGTGATATTCTCTGTCATGTGATTTGACCTGTGTTCGTGTCGTCCGTGGTTGATCTCTGAAAGAAAGTGCCCCAGATTAGTCTTCGTTGACCTGTTCTGCGATCTCGTCGACGACTTCGGGGTTGCGCAGCGTCGACGTCGTGCCGAGTTCGTTGCCGC
>Ga0207421_10002368_pt1 | contig 23384 bp, 26 predicted proteins | sample SodLakKL_010_SED_4_FD_187542 | JGI IMG/M metagenome (GOLD analysis project Ga0207421, IMG submission 187542) | Alkaline sediment microbial communities from Lake Tanatar, Kulunda Steppe, Russia - 8KL_010_SED (SPAdes) (version 2) | ecosystem: Environmental > Aquatic > Non-marine Saline and...
TCGACGCCGATCGCGTGAGCACCGTGCTGAAAATCGACGACAAACGGACGACCGACCAGTCGGCGAGCGATAAGGTTGAGGCGGTCGAAGCCGAACTCGGTCGGAAAGCCGAACGCGAGCGATAGGGCGACACCGAGTCGACGAAGGACGAATGGCTTTTGCGGCCGCCAGCCGACGACTGCCCATGGAAAGCATCAATCGCTCGGCGATCGAACTCGTCGACGAGGCGCTGGACTTCAGCGAGGAACTCGGCGTGATCGCGTCCGAACTCGACTGCGGCGCGACAGTCATCGATTTCGGGGTGGCCGCCGACGGCGGCATCGAAGCCGGCCTTATGCTGGCGGACATTCAGACCGCCGGGTTGGCGACGATCTACACCCAGATGGGTCGTGTTGGCGGCGCACCGATTCCCTACGTCGAACTCACAACCGACCATCCAGCCGTTGCCCTGTTGTGCTCGCAAAAGGCCGGCTGGGAACTCGATTTTGAGGGATTCAATGGCCTCGGATCGGGTCCGGCACGGGCGCTCGTCGGCGAGGAGACGGATTTCGAGCGGGTCGGCTACTACGACGAGTTCGATTTCGCCGTGTTGGCCATCGAGAGCATCGACCTCCCGGACGACCGAATTGCCGAACACATCGCCGACTACGCCAACGTCGAGCCGTCGAGCGTTTTTCTGCCGACGTACGCCGCGGGTTCGACCGCCGGCAGCGTCTCAATGGCGGCGCGGGCGGCCGAACTTGCGGTGTTCCGGCTGGCCGAACTGGGCTATCCAGTCACCGAAATCACGACCGCCACGGGCCGCGCACCGATGGCACCCGTGAGCTACAACGAGTCGGTCGCGATGGGCCGGACAAACGATGCGCTCGCCTACGGCGGCGAGGTGTACCTGCAGGTTCGCGAGGAGTCGACCGTGTTCGACGAGATCCCATCGGTCGCCCGCGAGGAGTACGGCGTCCCATTCGAACAGATTTTCGAGGAGGCCGGTTGGGATTTCTACGAGGTGCCCGAACGCGTGTTTGCACCCGCAAAAGTCACAATCGACGTTGTCGACGGCGAGACGTACGTCGTCGGCGAAACCGACGAGGAACTCGTTGCGCAGTCGTTCGGTGTCAAGTAGATTTCAGCGGACGGTGTCGGCAAGCTAACGCACAACGCAAGAATCGCTGGCGACGACGGAACGTTGCAAACGATTGATCCGCCATCACTCAGTCGTCGCCAGCGCCGCTATCACTCAGTCGTCGCCCGCGTCTGCACCGGCAGTTGTGTCCGTGTCGGCACCGGCAGTTGTGTCCGTGTCGTCGGCCCCGTTCACCGAGAGCACGGTGCCGACGCCCTTGCTCGATCCTTCGCGGAAGACGAACCGCTGGCCCTCCTCGACGAAGTACGGCCGAAATTTGAATTTGACTGTCGTCCGACCGGTATCGCCGGGAAGCAGCTTGCCGCCTTCGGGCGAAAAAACCGCCGTCTCGCTCAGCGTTTCGAGATGAACCACCGGCTCGTAGCCCGACTGAATCCGGGTCGGATGGTTGAGCACCATCACCTCGGCGGTAAACTCGCGAACCGCCTGCGGATCGGCCGACCGCGGAAGCAACACCATCCCGCGGCTGATTTCGACTTCGGCGACGCCTTTGAGTGCAATGCCGACGATACGGCCGGCTTTGGCGGTATCGACCCGGTGGTAGTGCATCTCGATCGAACGAACCTCAACCTCGCGGAAGCTGCCGTCGGCCATCGGTCCCAACAGGAGTTCATCGCCCGCCTCGACCGAGCCGGCGTTGACCGTTCCCGAGGCGACCGCGCCGACGCCGGTGACGCTGTACGTCCGGTCGATGTACATCCGAAAGTCGGCCTCCGCGTCGGCCGCGCGTTTGGGCAGGCGCTCGAACAACGTGTCGAGGTCGGCCATGCCGTCGCCGCGAACCGCGCTGGTCCGAACGATCGGCACGACGGTTTCGCTCAGTTCGGCCGCGGCCTCCTCGACGCTGTAGCGGCCAACTCGCAGCGGCGTTCGGTTGACATCCCGGAGGAGCGATTCGACCTCCTTTTCGACTTCGTCGACCCGCTTGTCGGACACGGCGTCGACCTTTGTGATCGTCACGATCGTCGGCAACTCGGTTGCCAGCAGAATGCCGAGGTGTTCGCGAGTCGTCTTCGTTGGCCCGTCGTCAGCGGCGACCGCCAACAATCCGTAGTCGAGTTTCTGGCCGACAAGTCCGCGAATCGTCGTTCGAAGCCATGGCTCGTGGCCGACGGTGTCGACGAACGACACGAGTCGGCTGGCCTCCTCGACGACGCGAGCGCGGTCGGTTTTGCGGTGCGGATTGTCCATGCGAACCGGGTCGCCGGCGTCGTCGAAGCCGTAGACGGCATACGAGAGATCAGCCGAGAGGCCGCGTTCGACCTCGTGCGGCTGGACGTCGAGAAAGCCCCGCGTGAAGCCGTTGCCGTCGTCGGCCTCGCCGGTGACGAGCGAGCCAACCAGCGTCGATTTGCCGTGGTCGACGTGGCCGGCGGTGCCGATGACGATGTGGCCGGTGTCGGCGGTGAGCATCGAGCCCTCCCGGATGGTGGCGACACCGACGAGGCCGTCGTCGCCAGCGCTCCACGTTTCGACATCCTCGATGTGTGCGCCCGCCTCATCGGCAAGCAACGAGAGCACGTCCATCGTTTCCGAAAAGGCCGCCGGAGCAATGCCCGCAATGCCGCCGTTGTCGGTCACGCCGACGACGTACGTCGCCTCGCCGTCGCCAGAAAGCACCCGGTGGCGGAGTTGGGCTGCGAGACTTTCCATCCGACCGTCCGCGAGGTGGAGCGCTCGGGTCAGCCGTTCTTTGAACTCGATTGAGCCGTTTTCTTCCTCGCCGCGCGCAAGGGCCTGTTCTAATCGGGCCCGGTCGGCGCTCATGGACGCTCGTAGGCGAGGCGGTGTAAAAACGCTTTTCGTGAGATGAGAAACCGTCACACAGTAGCGAAAATGGCGAGACGTACTGCGCCATACGCAACCGAACGCGTTGGCAACGCGGTCGTCACAAACTGAGTTGGTGGCAGGACGACGAGAACCCGCACAGCGATCCAATCAGGCGCCGGCTGCTCGTCAGCGCGTGGCCCAAACCAAGGCGACACTCTCCCGAAAAGCTGAGGCGACTACTCTCCCGAAAGCGTCTCGTACGCCCGTCGAACCGATTTGAACGTCTCCTCGTCGCCGTCGGGCGCGTCGGGATGGCTGGTTTTCACTTTCGAGCGGTAGGCCTGTTTGATTTCCGCGTGGTCAGCGCCAACGTCAACACCGAGAATCCCGGCGGCCTCGCGCTGTGTTAGCCGCGGTCGACTATCGGCGGCGGCCGCGCCGGTCGCCCGCGCCCGGCGACGATTTTGTCGTGTTTGCTCGCGGCTGAACCGCCCATCCGAAAACGCCCCGGCACCGAACGAACCGGGGGCGTCGCCGTCGCGTTGTGACCGGGTGTAGGCGGTGGGATTCGCCCGAACTCGGTCGGCGAGCCGCCCGCTGGCGTGAAACCAGATGAGGTAGGCTGCCGCGCCGAACGGGAGTGCAACAACAAGGAGAATCGGGCTGACCGCGAGGCCGCTAATCAGCATCACGACGGTGATCCCCATGAGGATCGCAGCAACCCCCAACAGCAGCCCGTTTTGATTCACACTCGCACTATATGCGTCCTCGGTAAAAGGCTCTCTGGGCGTCGGTCGGCCCGGCCAGTCGGAGCCACCGCGTCCCGTGTTGCTTCCGCGGTTCAGCTCAACGGTCGCGGTACTGGTTGAGCCGGTGTTTGAGCCGTTTTGCCGACTGGCCCGCCGCGGCGGCGAACTGCTCGCCCTCGCCGGCGAAAATAATGCCGCGCGAGGAGTTGACGAGGCCGACGCCGTCGCGTCGGAGGCCGTGTTCGACAGCCGCCTCCGCGTCGCCACCCTGCGCGCCAACGCCGGGAACGAGAAACGGCAGCGAGGGCACCGACTCGCGGAGTTCAGCCAACTCCTCGGGGGCGGTCGCGCCGACAACGAGGCCGACGTTGTTGTGAGTGTTCCAGAGATCAGCGAGCGCGGCAACCCGCTCGTACACCGGTTCGCCCGTCGCGAGTTCGAGATCCTGTAGGTCCGCGCCACCCGGATTCGACGTCCGACAGAGGACGAACACGCCCTTATCGCTTCGGTCGAGAAACGGCTGCAGCGAGTCGCGACCCATGTACGGGTTGACCGTAATCGCATCCACCTCGTCGAGAATCTGGGCGTACTGGCGGGTCGTGTTGCCGATGTCGGCGCGCTTGGCGTCCAACAACACGGGAACGTTCTTGCCGTGGGCGTAGGCAACCGTCTCGCGAAGCGACCGCCAGCCGTCGGCCGACTCGTAAAACGCCGCATTGGGTTTGTAGCAGGCCGCGTGTTCGTGTGTCGCGTCGATGATCCGGCGGTTGAACGCCCACTGTGGGAGGTCGTGGTCGCGGAGCTGTTCGGGCAGTCGATCCAACTGGGAGTCGAGACCGACCGAGACGACGCTGTCGATGGTCGCGATGCGGTCGGCAAGACGGTCGAAAAACGCGGTGGCCATTGCGCAGAGATTGCTGGCGGTCGGTAAAACCGCTTCCGTGTCGAACGGAACACTCAACAGGCGACTGCGACAATACGCGTCTCAATGGATAGCGAAGCGATGACCGCCCGGATGATGGGTGCACTGGTGGTGAGCGTGATTGTCGGGCTCGTGTTTGCGGCCGTCCTGTTCGTGGTCGAGGGACGCGCGGATTTCCGGCTGGCAGCGGTCGCGATGTTCATTTTTTTCATGCCGTGGGCGGCGTACATCTACGCAGTCGAAAGCGGAATGATTGGTTAACGCCGGCGGTCTTCCTGCGGTGGTGTTGCGTTTGGATCCCGTGTCGACAACGCTTGGTGACTCACTCACCCAGCGGCACCAGAACGAGCGGACAGGGAGGATCGGCGAGAAGATCCGAGCCGACAACCGCGGATACGCTCGCGTCGTCGCGACTCGGTGGCGACACACCACAGACGAGTTCGTCGACCGCGCGATCGACACAGTCGGTTCGAAGCGTTGCAGCACGGTCGTCGTCGAGCTCGATCAGTTCGGTTTCGACGGTCGCACGCGCGGCGAGTCGCACGGCCACCGCGTTGAGCGCGTCCTGTCGATCCCGGCGGCCCTCGGGCGTCGAGTCCGCGGGATCGTCCAACAGTGCGAGCGCGACGACGTGATCGTCGGCAGCGAGTCGCGCATCGAGATAATCACAGAGCGTCGCACTCGTGTGCACCGTGTCGGTGACGAGCAGAAACGTTCGCATACAGACGCACCACGCGAGGCGCACATAAATCCACAATGCGTAGCCGCCATGGTCGGCGATCCCCGCGAGGGCGTCATGCATATGTCATACGTAACGCAGGACGCCAAAAAATCAAAAATACAGCACAGTAGTCGGATAGTTTATTATCATTCGGTAACCTATCGAAGATAGAATAGCTGATGAATGGGCTGCTCGTGTGTCCGCGTTGTCGCCAGTGGTTACTCGCGAGTAACCGACTGGTGACGCCGTTCGGGTGGGAGCCGTATCTTCGATGGTGACTCCCGAACGGATGACGGCCGAACAACGGTTCAGAGAGCTTTTCGACCGGCTTGATGACGCTATCGTCGAGTTCAGACTGGTCAACGAAGCACCCTATATTGTGCAGGTCAACCGGGCCTTTACCGACGTGTTTGGCTTCGACAACGAAACCGCTGCGGGCCGGCGGCTCAACGAGCTGATCGTCCCGGCAGGCAGACAAACCGAGGCCCAAGCGTTCGACCGGCGCACCGCTGCCGGCAAAACGAACGCCGGCATTATCGAGCGGCGCACAACACATGGCATGCGACAGTTCATGTACCGGAGCATTCCCTGTCCGCCCGACCGTGGGTTCGCCATCTACAGCGACGTCACCGAAAAGCTCCGTCGAGACCGCCATCTCGACGTGCTCCAGCGGGTGCTCAGACACAACCTCCGAAACGATCTCAACCTCGTGTTGGGAATGGCCGAAACCGTGATCGCCGACGCCGAATCCGACGACGTTCGCGCTGCTGGTGAGACGATCAAAGAGACCGCGAGCGAACTCGTTCGGCTGAGCGAGGAGGCGAAAATTCTCAAACAGGTGCTCGAAGAGCCGACTGCGCTGCGAACCGTCGAACTCGATCCACTTGTTGCCGACGTGGTCGCCGAGTACCAAACACAGCATCCGCAGGCACAACTCACCCACAGCAGCAACGCAAACAACTCGGTTGCGGTCGTCGCCAACGAGCGCATTGCGACCGTGGTGCAGAATCTCGTCGACAACGCGATCCGGCACAACACGTCCGACACGCCCCAGGTCGCAGTCGACATCGACACCGTCGGCGACACAACGGTCGAACTCAGCGTATCCGACAACGGCCCGGGGATTCCGCAGGCCGAACAGGAGATTATTCTCGGCGATGCCGAGATCACGCCGCTGACACACGGCAGCGGACTCGGTCTTTGGCTCGTCAAGTGGATCACCGAAAGCTACGACAGTTCGTTGTCGATCGAAACGCCCGACGGTGGTGGAACCGTGATCCGAATCCAGCTAGCGCGGGCTGCCGTCGACAACGACTCATAAGCCACGGGATGCAACACCAGCCGGTGTCGGATCGTGAAATCGACGCCGGACACACGCAGATCCAGCGATATTTAGCCGCTCACGTGGAAGAACGCTCCATGTCGAATGAGACGCTCCGGTGGGAAACGCTCGACTCGGCAATCGATTACCGGTGTCCGGGGTTTGCGGTCAGAGCCGATCAGGTACGCCTGCCCGACGGCACCGAAACCGACTACCACTCGGTCGACGAGCGCGAAGCGGTCGTGGTTCTGCCGTTCACGCCCGCAGGCGACCTCGTCGTCATCGCGGAGTGGCGACAGGCCGTCGGACGGATCAACCGCGGGCTGCCGGCGGGAACGGTCGAAGGAAGCGAGGATCTGGCCGTGGCCGCCGAGCGCGAACTCCGCGAGGAAACCGGCTACACCGCCAACGACCTCGAACACCTCATTTCGGTCGAGCCGAGCAACGGCATTGCCAACTCGGTCCATCACCACTTCGTCGCAACCGGCTGTGCGCCCGCCGGCGACCAATCGCTTGATTTCAACGAGTCGATTCGCGTCGACACCGTCGACTACGACGACTTCGTGCAGTCAGTCCGCGAGGGCGACGTTCGCGACGGGCGAGCGGCGCTCGCAGTGAGCTACTACGAACTGCAGCGGTAACGGCCCGAACGCAATCCTTACCGACCCGCCCCGGATACGAACGGGCATATGCGCGAGCACTTCGAGATCCGCGACGCCGACGGCGCTGCGCGGATCGGCCGGCTGTCGGTTCCCCGAGCGGGCAGAACCATCGAGACGCCCGCACTCATGCCGGTGATCAATCCCAACCGACTCACTATCGAGCCCGCGCGACTCGAAACCGAGTTCGATGTGGACATTCTCATCACGAACTCCTACATCATCCACCAGACCGACCGGATTCGACAGCAAGCGCTCGACGACGGCCTGCACGATTTACTGGATTTCGACGGCGCGATCATGACCGATTCGGGCTCGTTTCAGCTCGCCGAGTACGGCGATATCGACGTGACGACCGAGGAGATCATTCGGTTTCAACACGATATCGGCAGCGACATCGCAACGCCCGTGGACATTCCAACGCCACCGGATGTGAGCCGCGAGCGGGCCGAAGACGAACTCGTGGTGACCGAACAGGCGTTGGCCGACGCCGAGGGCTGCGAGGTCGGCGAGATGCTGCTGAACGCGCCAGTGCAGGGCTCGACGTATCCCGACCTTCGCGAGCGGGCGGGTCGCCACGCCGCGGCCACCGACCTCGATCTGTTTCCGATCGGCGCGGTCGTTCCGCTGATGAACAACTATCGCTACGACGACCTCGTGGATGCGGTCGCCGCCGCAAAACGCGGGCTCGACGCCGACTGTCCAGTGCATCTCTTCGGCGCGGGCCATCCGATGATGCTCGCGCTGGCCGTCGCGCTCGGCTGTGATCTGTTTGACTCGGCGGCCTACGCGCTGTACGCCCGCGCCGGACGGTATCTCACTGTTTCCGGAACCCAACAGCTCGACGATCTCGACTACTTTCCGTGTTCGTGTCCGATTTGTAGCGAGCGAACGCCCGCCGATCTCCGCGCCGAGGACGACGACACCCGCGAGCGGCTGTTGGCCGAACACAACCTCCACGTGACGTTCGAGGAGCTCCGGCGAATCAAGCAGGCGATTCGAAGCGGCACGTTGTTCGAGTTGATCGAGCGCCGCGCCCGCGGCCATCCCGCGATGTACGACGGCTACCGGGCGCTGTTGGATCACGCCGACCAGCTCGAAGCCGACGACCCCGTTTCGAAGGGCGCGTTCTTCTATGCCTCCGCCGAAAGCGCCCGACGGCCCGAGGTTCGGCGGCACCACCAGCGGCTCGACCGGTTGGAGACGCCCGAAACGCTGTTGTTGACCGAGGGAGGCGCGCCAACCGACAGCGCCTACGACGAGGTCTGGCGGGTTCGCGCGCCGTTCGGCCCGTTTCCGCGGGCGCTGGCCGACAGCTATCCGCTGACAGCAACCCTGCCCGACCGACCCGACCGCGCCGGCCAGTGTGCGGCGGCCGACGGCGTGCGTTCGCTCGCTGCGGCCAACCCGGGGACAACGATTACGCTCGCGGTCGACGACTGGCACGACGACGCGCTGGCTCGGATTCCCGACCGGATCGAAACCGAGTCGCTCGCGGCGGTGCAGGAACGAGAGACCGACGGAGCGGCCGGCGATCACGACGCGAACCAATAAAATCAGGCGTCGTCGACAACGGTCGCCATTCGATCGGTGAAATCCCACGTGTAGACGCGGGCGGGCTCGATTTCGATCCGCACCTCATCACGCTCGGGCGCGAGCAGTCGCTCGGCAAGCGACGAGTCGGTGCCGCCGAGATACCGGTCGAGCAGCGATCGAAGCAGTTGTTTGTCCTCGTCGGGTGTCACCGTCGTCCGCCCGTTGCCCCGAACGCCCCTGTACGGCGGCTCGTTCGTTGAGATTTCGAAGGCAACGCGGTCGTTGTGGGCGAGATACGAAACCACGTCGGCGGCGGCGCTCGTGGCGCACCACAGCGACCCTTCCTCATAGCGAAACCACAGCGAGAGCATCCAGAGCGTGTCGCTCCGCGTGTGACACGAAAGCCGGAGCGGCACCGTTGTTTCGGCGAGAAACGCTTCGGTTTGGGCGCGGTTCCACGCCCCGCTGAGCCGATCCATGTGGATGAGTGGGTGTGCACCTCGAAAAGTCCCGGGGCTGAAAGGCAAGATAGTTTGCCGACGGCGGCCGAGCACCGAGCATGACCGACTTCTTCGAAATCCACAGCCGCGACGGGGCGGCGCGGCTTGGCGAGCTCCGGCTTGCGACCCCACGGATCACGCCGGCGCGACTCGACGACGTGCTCGTCGACAGCGGCAGCCGGTGGACCGCCGACCACGCCATGCCAGACGGCGACGACGACGTGCTAACGATTCTGCCCCATCGGGCGTTTCCCGCCGGCACCCGCGAGGAGGTGCGCGAGGCGTTCGCGACCGACTCGGCGGCCGTCGACTTTCCGAGCGCCGCCGTCGTCGCCAGCGAAAGCGCCCGCGATCTCGGGTGCGACGCCTACATCCTGAGCGACGCCTCGGGGTTCGTCGGCCACGGCGCGGGGTTCAAAAACGCGATTATCGCGGCGAAAAAGGCCCTCCCGGCCGACACGGCGCTCATCCTGTCGGGCGTCGCCACACCGCGAAACGTTGCGACGCTCGCGTACTGCGGGGTCGACGGCGTCGACGCAAAGAAGGCCAAAATCAAAGCGAGCCAAGGCAAGTATCTCACGACCGACGGTGAGTTGTTTCTTGCGGATCTCGAGGAGTTGCCGTGTGCCTGTACGGCCTGTCAAAAACCGCGCGAAGAGTTCACCCGCGAGGACTGTCTCGCGCACAACGTGGCCGCGCTCGACGCCGAACTCCGGCGAGTGCGCGAGCGGATCCGTGCGGGCCGCCTCCGCGACTATATCGAGGGGCAGGCGCGCCACGACAACTGGCTCACCGCCGCAATGCGCGAGTTCGACGACCAGTACGCGTATCTCGAAGCCCGAACGCCCGTGTTTCGCAACACCGAGCTGTCGGCGGCGACGAGCGACTCGCTTCGGCGTGTCGAAATTCAGCGGTTTGCCGAGCGGGTGACGACGCGCTACCGCAACCGGTTCGAGAATCCGCTCGTGCTCGTGCCCTGTTCGGCACGCAAGCCCTACAGCGAGTCACAAAGCCACGGCCAGTTCCACGACGCCATCGGCTTCCGTGGCCACACCGTTTCGATGACCTCGCCCATCGGCGTCGTTCCGCCGGAACTCGAACTCACCTATCCCGCCCAACACTACGATTCGGTGGTGACCGGCCGGTGGTCCGAGGATGAAAAGGGGTTCGTCGCCGCGGTGCTCGAACAGTATCTCCGGCGAAACGAGTATCCGCGGATCATCGCGCACGTGCCCACTCACGGCTACCGCGACATCGTCGAGCGGGTCGAACGCGAACTCGACCTCGAGGTCGAGTACACCGTCTCGGGCCACCCAACCTCGAGCGAGTCGCTCTCGAATCTGGCGTCGGCCATGCACGGCGAACTGAAGTTCTCGAAGCGCGAACGCGAGCACAACACGGTGAAAGCGATTGCGGACTACCAGTTCGGCGATGGCGCGGGTGATGCGCTGTTTGGAGACATCGAAATTTCGACGACCGGGCGGTATCCAAAACTCCAGATTCGCAACAACGAGGGCGACCAGTTGGCGACGATGGTGCCGCAGTACGGCCTGCTGGCGATGACGCTCGCGGGTGCCGACCGGTGGGTCGCAAGCGACGCGCCGACGCGGACGGTCGAAATCGACGGCTTCGTGCCCCACGGAAGCGTACTCGCGCCGGGCGTTGTCGACGCCAGCGAGTCGATTCGACCGGGCGACGAAGTCGTCATCACCGGCCCGAAGGCGTTCGGGGTCGGCCGCGCCGAAATGAGTGGCCCCGAAATGATCGAATCGACACGCGGCATTGCGAGCGAAGTGCGACACGTTCGCGAGCGGTAGCAGGCGGTGAGGGCGTTGTGAGCGCCCAGTGAACACGCAGAGAGCGGCGAAAAATCGACACCAACAGCGCGCTGCAAGCCGTTTTATTGTCGTAGTTCCAACACCGTTTATGGGCATTTCACTGGCGATGGGCTGGCGACACCTGCTGTTCGAAAACTGGCCCGTCGATCCCGCGGCGCTCGACGAACGGCTGCCCGATCGGCTGACGGTCGACACCCACGACGGGCAGGCGTGGCTCTCGGTCATCCCGTTCACCAACGTCGACATCCGGCCAGCGGGACTGCCGGCCCGCCTCGGCCTGCGGTTGCCGGAACTCAACCTGCGAACGTACGTCACCTGCGACGGTGAGCCGGGAATCTACTTTTTCAGCCTCGATGCCCACGGGATTTCGAGCGTGCTTGGCGCACGGGTTCTCCACCATCTTCCGTACTACTACGCCCGAATCAGTCTCGACTGGCATGACGGCCGGGTGCGGTTTCGCAGTCGACGGCGACATCCCGGCGACCGACCCGTCCACTACGGGTCGACCTACTGGCCGACCGGCGAGCCGTTTGCGGCTCGTGACGATCCGCTCGCACGATTTCTGGTCGAGCGCTACCGATTTTACACCGAGGCAACCGACGGCTCGCTGCGGTACACCGATGTCGACCACGAGCCGTGGACGCTGTACCCCGCGGCGGCCGAAGCCGCGTCGAACACGCTGTTTGCGGCCAACGGCTTCGCCCAACCGACGGGCGAACCGGTTCGGTACTACAGCCCCGGGCTTGATGTGATCGCCGGCCCAAGTAGGTGCTGGAGCGAGGAGACACACGAATGACCGACAAGGCTGCTGGCGACGATACGGAATCGACTGCCGAGAACGACACCGAAAGTGATGCTGACATCGACCCGGCAACGGTTCTCGATGAGCTCGGCGACCAGCCCGTGTTGTTGTTCGATGGCGTCTGCAACCTCTGTAACGGAACGATCCAGTGGCTTATTCCGCGCGATCCCGACGCCGTCCTCGCGTTCGCCCCGCTGCAGTCGCCGGTCGGCACCGCGGTGCAAGAGCGGTACGGCCTCGATCCCGGCAGTCTCGATAGCATTATTCTCGTCGATGGGGGCCTCTACACGAAGTCGACGGCGGCGATCCGGGTCGCCGAACTGCTGGGGTGGCCGTACACATTCGCCCGTGTGGGACGGCTGCTTCCGCGGGGGGTTCGCGACCGCGTCTACGATTTCGTCGCCGACAACCGCTACGACTGGTTCGGCCGCAAAGACCAGTGTATGATCCCCGACGACGACGTCAGCGATCGGTTTCTCGGCTGAGTCGGCGACGACGTCATCACTGATGACTGTGTCGTCGACAGCGACGCGTTCGGGCTGATTCGCTCGCAACCCATCCACCCGCAGCAACTGGTTTTTTGCCCCGCGAGCGCCTCCGAACGGCCATGGATAGAGAGCCAGTCTCACTCGGCGTGCCGCAACCGATTCTCGACTCGCTGCCCGAACCCGAGGGGGCAGCCGCCCAGGACATGCAACGGGCGGTCGCGGGCATCGAAGCCCGAATCAACGAGGCGATCGAGGCCGCCGACGCGGACAGCGAGGCCGTCGGCTACGTCGTCGACGCCATCGAGCGGCTCGAAGACGAAATCGAGCGCTACGACGAGTTCGTTCCCGAACTCCGCGCGTGGGGCCAATCGCCCATCTATGCGATCGGCTGGCGAAACCTGTATGCCGACGTGCTGATGCAGCTGCACGAAGTCGAGTGGCTCGCCGACCGACTCGACCGCGAGCGCAACTACCGGGTCGTCGAAGACGGCATTCGGTTCGGCGGGCGATAGCGGAAGCGAGAGAAACGAACGCCCAAACCGAGGGTCGGTTTTTTGCGTACTGGGCGACTCGTACGGCCATGGAACTCACGCTCCGGTTGTTTGCGACCTTTCGGGAGATTGTCGGCACGAAGACGATCACTCGGGAGTTCGAGGGGCCACAAACCGTCGCCGCAGTGCTGTCTGCGCTCGAAGTCGAGTACCCCGATTTCGAGGGGGAACTGCTGATCGACGGCGACCTCAAACCGCAGATCAACGTACTGAAAAACGGCCGCGAGGTGCTGCATATCGACGGCGTCGACACCCCACTCGAAGACGGCGACACGCTCTCGTTGTTCCCACCCGTTGCGGGGGGCTGACATGGGCGACACCGAGCGCCGAACCAAACAGTTTCGCGGCATCTCCGCACGCCTCGCCGTCCGGTATCTCCGCAAACTCGGCGGCACACCGCTGGTCGACGGCGAAACAGCACCGGACGCCGACGACACTGCGGTCTCGGTGGTTACCGGCGAGGGCTGGATCGCCAGCGTCGACAGCAAGAAAGTCCGTGTCGGCACTTCCTCGCTCACGCTCACGGAGGTCACAGTCGAGTTCGACGGCACACCGGCGGCGCTCGACCCGCTGATCGCCGCATTCAGCCAGAAGGCGATGCGCGCCGGAGGATAGCCATGGGCGACAGCGGTCGACGCGAGCACCCGATTGATGGTCCGACGGTGCTCATTGCCGCCGCAAAAGCGAGCGTTCCCGGGCGGCGGCTGCCGACGTTGCTTGTGGTCGTCCAGCGGGAACTCGTCGACGAGTATGAGAGCTACCGTCGGCAGTTCGAGTGTGTCGCCGACGACGACCGGGCGATTTTTTTGACCGACCGGAGCCACTGGACAGCCCTCGGCGACCGACTCGGCTTTTCGGACCGCGAAACCGACGCGGTTCGACGGGCGCACACCCAACAACTGCGGCGACTCGGCTCGACGACCGACCGGCGCGAGGAGTTCGAGACCGCCCTCGAAATTCGCGAGGCGGTCGTGATCGGGCGCGACTAACCGGGTCGGCCGCGTTGGGATCGAGGTGAGAGCACGACCGAGAGAGCACGCACCGCTCGGTCGATGACGGCGACAGGATCGCTACGGTTTCATTGGTTGCGTAATGACGCACCGTATGGACGGGCAAAAACGGCTGCCGCCGGATTTTCGCGCGGGTATCCGCGCGGCGGGGCCGATACTGGTCGGCATCGTCCCGTTTGCACTGGTGGCGGGCATTACGGCGACAAACGCAGGAATGACAATTCTTGAGGCGGTCGGGATGTCCGTCGTCGTGTTCGCCGGGGCCTCACAGCTGGCGGCGATCGATCTCATCGGCTCGAACGCGCCGTTTGCCGTGGTCGTCGCCACCGCCGTCGTCATCAACCTCCGTATGCTGATGTACTCGGCGTCGATCGCCCCGTTTTTTCAGTCGTTGTCGACGCGTGTCCGAACCCTGCTGGCGTATCTGTTGACCGATCAGGCGTACGCGCTGTCGATCGCCGAGTACACCCGAAACGCCGACCGAAACCGGCTGTGGTACTACGTCGGGATCGCGATTTCGCTGTGGCTCGTCTGGCAGGTGGGGACGCTCATCGGGGCGGTAGTGGGCGCCGGCGTGCCGGCTTCACTCGGCTTGGACTTCGCCCTTCCGTTGGTGTTTCTCGCGTTGTTGGTGCCGGCGATGAAAGACCGCGGCACGACGACGGCCGGGCTCGTCGCTGGCGGCGTCGCACTCGTCGTGACGGCGGTCGGCGTCCCGCTGGGCCTCGACCTGCCAGTTGCGGCCGTCTCGGGACTGGTGGCTGGCCTCGCGGTCGACGGTTGGAGAGAGCAATGAACACAACGGAGATCCGTCGATGACGACGTGGTCACCCGCGTCGATCTGGGCGGCGATCGTGCTCATCGGAGTCTGTACGTTCACGATTCGGCTGTCGTTCATCTACCTGTTCGGCCGACTCGACGGGGTGCCGCCGCGCGTTGAACAGGTGCTTCGGTACGTTCCGGCAGCGGTGCTCGCCGCGCTCGTCGTGCCCGCAGTCGTGACCGTCGAGTCAACGCTCACGGCGACGCTGCTCGATGAACGGCTGCTCGCTGGCGCCGTCGCAACCGGCGTTGCCTGGCGAACCGAGGACGTGTTGGCGACCATCGTGCTTGGAATGGGCACGCTGTGGCTGTTCCGGTTCGTCGTGTTCGCCTGATGGGGATCGAAACGGTCAGCCGCGCTAGTCAGCGCGTCCACTGAAACAACACAGACGCTGCGGAGGTTACCAGCGCTCACTACGCGGACGAACTACCACGGTTCACGAGGCCAACGATTTTGTGTGCGGGCGTTCCGATAGCGGTATGAACCAACGCCCGTACGTTCTCGGCGGCGTGCTCGCCGTCACCGCCCTCCTCGCGGCCGTGATTCTCATCGACGTGTTGGCCACGGTGTTTCTGGCGTTGACCGTGGCGTATCTCCTCTCGCCCGTTCGCCGACAGCTCCGTCGCCGCGGATTCTCGCGAATAACCGCCACCGTGGTCGTCACCGTTGCCGCAGTATTCGCCGTCTTGCTGGTGTTTTCGCCGCTGGCGTATCTGTTGTTTATCCGGTTCAGTGACCTCGTCGACATCGTCACCCGTCTTCCGGATTCGCTGCTGATCGAGTTCGCCGGCTTCAGCTACACCGTCGTCGTCGGCGAGGTGATTGCGGGATCGGTCGAAGGGCTCCAAGCGGCCGCCGTCGGCACGTTGTCGGCCCTCCCGGTGGTGTTGCTCCAGGTCGCGTTGTTCGTGCTGTTGGTGTTTTCGACGCTGTACAACGAACAGAACATTCGGGCGGCCGTGATTTCGGTCGTGCCGCCGGAGTACCGCGACATCGCCGAAGCGTTGCACAACCGCGCGAAAGACACGCTGTACGCGCTCTACGTCGTCCAAGCGGCGACCGGGTTTGCGACGTTCGTACTCGCGCTTCCCGTGTTTTTCATTTTCGGCTACAGTTCGCCGTTTGTGCTTGCCATCGTCGCGGGCATTCTCCAGTTCGTCCCGATTCTCGGTCCGAGCGTGCTGATCGTCGCCCTCGTCGCGAGCGAACTGCTCGCTGGCGACATCGCCGGCGCAGTTGCCATCGGCGTGGTTGGCGGAATCGTCATTGTCGCCGTCCCCGACGTCATCCTGCGGCCACGGCTGGCGAGTCGACAGGCCAAACTCGATAGCTCGCTGTACTTTATTGGCTTCGTCGGCGGGCTGTTGAGCCTCGGCGCAATCGGCATCATCGTTGGCCCGCTGGTCGTCGCCCTGCTCGTCGAGGCCGCCGGGTTGTTGACCGCGGAGTACGCCGATCCCAACGCGACAGCCGACGTTGACCCCGCTGACGACCCACCGGATACGCCGCCCGCGACGACTGACCCGCCCGCGCCGGCCGATCCGGCTGCGACAACGGAGTCAGGTGCTGAAACGAACCAAACCGAGTCGCGTGAAACCCCAGCCGCCAGCAACACGGTTGACGACGAAACGTAACGAAAAGAACCGACGGGACGCGTTACTCGTTTTCGATCGTCACCGACTCGAGCAAAACGGGCTCGGTTGGCCGGTCGTTCTCGTCGGTGTCGACCGCGCCAATCGCGTCGACAACGTCCATCCCATCGGTAACGCGGCCGAACACCGAATGGCGGCCGTCGAGGTGGGGTGTCGGCGAAAGCGTAATGAAAAACTGCGAGCCGTTGGTGTCGGCCCCGCTGTTCGCCATCGAGAGCATGCCGGGGCGGTCGTGGCGAAGCTCCTCGTGAAACTCGTCGTCGAACTGGTAGCCCGGTCCGCCGCGGCCGGTGCCGGTCGGATCGCCGGTCTGAATCATGAAACCGTCGATGACGCGGTGAAATAACACGTCGTCGTAGAGGGGGTCGCCGTCGACGACCGCGCCGCTTTCGGGGTCGACCCACACCTGCTCGCCGGTTGCGAGGCCGACGAAGTTGTCGACCGTGCGCGGTGTACGACCGGCGTACAGTTCGATGTCGATCGGGCCAAGCGAGGTCTGGATCCGCGCCGCGAGCGGGTTAGCGTCGACGGTGCCGTCGTCGGTGCTGTCGGTGTCGTCGGAAGACGTGGAACCGTCGGCTGCGTCGTCGCGGTCCGTGGTGTTGTCAGTCGGTGTCGCAGGACTGTCGGCTGCGTCGTCACCGACACAACCAGCAAGTACGCCGGCAAGCGTGACACCGCCGAGCGCGAGTGCGGTTCGTCGGTACATGCCACCGAGTCGTCGCCAGCGAACATAACCGTGCGGAGTCAAAAAGACGGCTGTGGCCGCTCAGCCGAGAATGGCGGCCGCAATGGGTGGCGTAAGGAATGCCTCAACGAACGCCGCGACGACGAGAATGACCGCCAACCCGAGCAACACGCGGTAGGCGAGCGTGAGCGAGTCGGCCAGATCGATCGCGGGACGTCGACCCGCAAGCACACCGATGGTGACCGCCGCAATGTGGAAGCCGAGACCGCCGGCAACGAAAATCGCGGGAAGCTCGATAATGCCGTGTGGGGCGACGAGTGCGACAAAGGCGAGCGGATCGGTGATGCCGTACACCGCGCCGACGAGGGCACCGTTGAGCAGCATATCGAACAACGTCGGCAGCCCGAATGCGATGCCGCCGAACGCCGCCGTTGCCGACACCAGCCAGTTGTTTGCGGCGATCATAATGAACGTCCCGACGGGGAACGTCCCGAACACCTCGCGAACCTCCTCGGGAATCGGGAGTTCGGTTCCGATCTGGGCGGTGAGTTGGAAGCCGACGAGGCTCGCAAGCGCGAACACAACGGTTGCGCCGACAACGGGAATCGGGTGCGAGCGGACGAAGCCGCCGGTCGCCCGAAGCCCATCGGCGAACGCGCCGACAAAGCGCCGTGGCAGTGAGGGCCGAGCGGCGGCGGCCTCGTTGTCGATCACGGTCGCCTCGCTCGTGGCGGGAGTCACCCGCCGGTTCGACGCCGAGACCGCCGGGAACGACCGGTCGGCGTAGAGGACGACTTTGAAAATGTCGAGAAAAGCGAACAACACGAGCGGTCCGACAATGCCCGACAGCTGTGAGACGCCGAGCACGCCAAAGATGGAGCTCAGCACCGAGAACAGCCCGAACACGCCCAGCGCGACGACGATGTAGCCGAGGAAGGCGGCCGGGCGGTTGACCGGGAATCGCACGCTGTTGCGGATCGCCGTCACCAACCCGACGCGGTCGACGACAATCGATTGGCCGGTAAAGGCCAACAGAAGCGTGGCGACCAGCAGGAGCACGCCGCTAAACAGAACCGCAAGCCCGGTCGCAAAGACGCCGGCGACCGGCGAGACGGCAAACAACAAAATCCCAGTTGCAACGGGCAGGCTGAGAAGGATGACGATAGCGGCCTGTATCACCGCGAGGCCGACAAACGGCTTCCAGTCGCGCCCGATGCCCGAAACCGCCGCCAACGCCGCGTTGTCGTCGCGAAGTGCGCCGTAAACGCCGTTGAGCGCCGCCGCGTTGCCGAGCGCGTTGGCAACGAGTGCAACGAGAATCGAGAGGCCGATGCCGAGGACAATCAGCAACACAACCGTCGGCGTGAACACGTCAATAATGGCCGCCTCAAGGCCTTCGGGGAAGGTGTCGACGATGTTTTCGGGAGTCGGTTCGACGTCGGGGTCGATGCCGTCAATCGCCTCCTGTGTTTCCTCGATGAGGATCTGGAGTCGCCCGTCAGCGACGAGAAGCGCGATGATGATCGCGACCGCCAGCAGGATCGGGACGCGGGCGGCCGCGGTGAGGCCCAAAACGAGCAGGTAGACCGGGAGGACACTCGCGGGCCGTGAAACGAGGAGGCGGACACCGGCTTGGAGGGAAGATCCAACGCTCACGACCGACTGTACGAACCGGATGCTCCTAATAACACCGACTCTACCGCCCGGATCGGTTCGGACTCCCGTCTCGGCTCGCGAACAACCGATTCGAATTCCGGAATCAATGTCGAAGAATCTCCATGCGAAACCGGGGGGTTGTCACCGGTTCACGTAGTGACCGTACGGGTCAAGTGGCCACAGTGCCAACCCCAGCCAATGAGTGATACGCAGTCAGGGCCCCTCCAGCCGGACCGACCCGGTGGGGGCCAGCCCTTCGAGGTCGACGCCCCGTTCGACCCGGCGGGCGACCAACCAAAGGCCATCGAGCAGCTCGTCTCGGGCTACAAGTCGGGCATGCGCGAACAGACGCTGCTCGGGGTGACCGGATCGGGCAAAACCAACACCGTCTCGTGGGTCGTCGAACAGCTCGACAAACCAACGCTCGTGCTCGCACACAACAAAACGCTCGCGGCCCAGCTGTACGAGGAGTTCAAAACCCTGTTTCCCGACAGCGCCGTCGAGTACTTCGTTTCATACTACGACTACTACCAGCCCGAGGCGTACATGGAACAGACCGACACCTACATCGACAAGGATATGTCGATCAATGAGGAGATCGAGCGGCTGCGACACTCCGCAACCCGGTCGCTTTTGACCCGCGACGACGTCCTCGTCGTCGCCAGCGTGTCGGCTATCTACGGGTTGGGTGACCCCGACAACTACCGCGAGCTGGCGCTCGAACTCACCACGGGCCAGCAGATCGGTCGCGACGCGTTGCTCGCACAGCTCGTCGACCTCAACTACGAGCGCAACGATATCGACTTCCAGCAAGGCTCGTTTCGGGTGCGCGGCGACACGGTCGAAATCTTCCCGATGTACGGCCGCTACGCTGTTCGCGTCGAGTTCTGGGGCGACGAAATCGACCGGCTGTTGAAAGTTGATACGCTGAAAGGAGCGGTACAGTCGACCGAACCGGCCGTGTTGATTCACCCGGCCGAACACTACTCGATTCCCGAGGGGACGCTCGAAAACGCCATCGCGGAGATCGAGGGGCTAATGGAAGAGCGTATTCGGTACTTCCAGCGCAACGGCGACCTGATCGCCGCCCAGCGGATCGAAGAACGGACGACCTTCGATATCGAGATGCTCCAGGAGACGGGCTACTGTTCGGGCATCGAGAACTACTCGGTCCACCTGTCGGATCGCGAGTCGGGCGATGCGCCCTACACACTGCTCGATTACTTCCCCGACGACTTTCTCTGTGTCGTCGACGAATCGCACGTCACCCTTCCACAGATCAAAGGCCAGTTCGCCGGCGACAAATCCCGGAAGGATTCGCTCGTCGAAAACGGCTTTCGGCTGCCGACAGCGTACGACAACCGCCCATTGACCTTCGAGGAGTTCGAGGAGAAAACGGAGAATCTGCTGTACGTGAGCGCGACGCCCGGCGAGTACGAACTCGACAACTCCGAACAGGTGGTCGAACAGATCGTCCGGCCGACGTACCTCGTCGATCCGCGCGTCAAAACCGCGCCCGCAACGGGCCAGATCGACGACCTGACCGAACAGATTCGCGAGCGAATCGAACGCGACGAACGCACGCTGGTGACGACGCTCACCAAGCGCATGGCCGAAGATCTCACCGAGTATCTCGAAGAGGGCGGCGTCGACGTCGCCTACATGCACGACGAAACCGACACGCTCGAACGCCACGAGTTGATTCGGAGCCTCCGACTCGGCGAGATCGACGTGCTCGTCGGCATCAATCTCTTGCGGGAGGGTCTCGACATTCCGGAGGTCTCGCTCGTCGCGATTCTCGATGCCGACCAGCAGGGATTCTTGCGTTCGGAGACGACGCTGGTCCAGACGATGGGGCGGGCCGCCCGCAACGTCAACGGCGAAGTCGTCCTCTATGCCGACGAGACGACCGACGCGATGGCCGCCGCAATCGACGAAACCCAGCGACGACGACGCATTCAAGAAGAATTTAACGCCGAACACGGTCACGAGCCGGTGACCATCGACAAACCCGTCGGCGAGACCAATCTGCCGGGCTCGAAAACTGACACGGGCGGGCTGGCAACCGAGTCGCCCGAAACCGACGACGAGGCCGCCGCCCAGATTTCCCACCTCGAAGACCGGATGCAGGCGGCGGCGAGCAACCTCGAATTCGAGTTGGCGGCGGACATTCGCGACCGCATTCGCGAACTCCGGCGGTCGTTCGACGTCGACGACGGTGGCGTCGCTCCCGAGCAGGATGCGGAGTTTTGAGCGGAAACACGAAGTGGTGGGAAACCCCGGCGTGCTGAGAGCCGAGTGTCACCGATTGCTGCGGAAACGATTTTGATGGTGCACCACGAACGACCACTCATGGATGCATCGTCGACCGGCCACGCGCCCACCCTGAATGAGATTGGGCCGCCGTCAGACGCCGAAAGCTGGCTCGATCTGATCGATTACCTCACGAGCGAGATGGCCGAGCGCGAGGAGGCCATCGAGTGTGACCTCGACGATATCGAGATCGCGGTCCCGATGGCGATGTCGCCAGAGGCTGAAACCGCCGAATGGCGGTTCAACGGCGCGGTTCGCGTGCGTTTTGGCGAGGTGCAAGTCCCCCTCAAAGCGTGGCTCCAGTACTGGGAGCAATCCGAGTAACCGATGGACGACCGGCTCCGGTTTGGGCTCAGTCTTGCGCTCAACGCGGGTGGCGCGGTGATGCTTATTACGGCGATCGGTTTCTGGCCAACGCCCGCTGACATCGAGCCCGCGGTGCTGGGCGTCGGTCGCGTGCTCGCGGGGCTGTTCGGGCTGACCTTCATGATGGCCGGCGGCTACGCGGCGAACCAGGTCTGGACGAAGCCGTCGTAGAACGGGCGGGTCGAACCGTTTGCAGAAGCGAGCGCACCAACGCATGCCGGTAGTAAACTAAAACGCAGACAGCCGCACTACTCGGTCGCGATTTCGGTTTCGCGAATCTCGTCAGACGGAGTGGAAATCTCTTCGGTCTGGTCGAAATCGAGGTTCGTCAGCAGCTCTTCGATCTTGTCGAGCCCGAGGATTTCGCGGGTTTCGTCGTCGAAATCGTTGCTTTCGAGCGCTGGAGCGGCCGACTGGGTGTCGCTCCCGCTGAGGTGTTTGCCGTAGCGACCCACGAGCGAGGTGAGCTCCTGTGGCAGGATGAACGTCGAGGATTCGCCCTCACCGATGCGTTCGAGCGTCTCCATGCCGCGCTCGATGATCGCGCGCTCGCCCATTGCCTCGGCGGATTTCGCGCGGAGGACGGTCGAAATCGCATCACCCTGTGCCTCGAGAATTTGGCTCTGTTTCTCACCTTGGGCGCGAATAATGTCGGCCTGTTTGTCCCCTTCTGCCTTTTCGACGGCGCTGCGGCGCTGGCCCTGCGCTTCGAGGATCATCGCGCGGCGACGGCGCTCGGCGGAGGTCTGTTCTTCCATCGCGCGCTGGACGTCGGGCGACGGACTCACTTCGCGGACTTCGACGGCCTCGACGCGAATTCCCCACTCGTCGGTTGGCTCGTCGAGTTCGCGGCGGATTCGCGCGTTGATTTCGTCGCGCCGCGAGAGCGTGTCGTCGAGTTCGAGGTCGCCGATGACCGCGCGAAGCGTCGTCTGGGCGAGGTTCGAAATCGCCTTTTCGTAGTGATCAACTTCGAGAAACGCCTTTTTTGCGTCCATCACGCGGTAGTAGACGATGGCGTCCGCGCGAACCGGCGAGTTGTCGCGGGTGATTGCCTCCTGACGCGGCACGTCGATCATCCGGGTTCGCATGTCGAACGTGTAGGTTCGCGAAACGAACGGCGGGATGAAACTCAGTCCGGGTTCCAACAGCGTTCGGTACTCGCCGAAGACGGTGAGCGCGCGTTTTTCGTACGCTTCGACGATTTCGACGGCGCTCGAAACGGTGACCGCGGCGACGACGAGCAACAGCAGGCCGACAGCGACAATTGGGTCGAGGCCGGCGAACAACAGCACGCCGACGATTCCGGCGGCAAAAACGGCGAGGCTGGTCCAGATGCCGTCGGGGATGCGTCCGGAGCCACCGCCCGAGAGCCGACCGATTTGGAGTGAACTGCTCATACAGGAGAGTCGCCCCGGCGATACTTACAACTGTCCCTCATTCGTATCAGAACACACGAATCCGCGTGTTTTTGCGCGACGGGTGCGGACTCCGAGCGTGTTCAGCCTCAACGTGCCGGTGCCGGGAACGGTTGCGCGTCTCGCGAGCGACCTCCATCCGCTGCTCGTCGAGTGCGACTCGGTTCGTGACCGCCACACGCTCGTAATCAAGCGGTTTGCGGACGACGAGACGAGAGACCTCGCCCGTCTCCGCGAGCGACTCCGGCCCGTGCTCGCGGGAACACCCGCCTTCGAGGCCCGGATCACCGAAATCGACGCCTTCGATCGGCCAACGCGCGGAACTGGTCCGGTCGTCTATTTCGCTGTCGAGAGTCCCGGTCTTCGGCGACTCCACCGGACGCTCACCGACGCGTTTGGGCCGATCGCGGGTCTCGAAGGCGACGATTACGTTCCCCACGTCACGCTGGCTCGCGGCGGG
>Ga0207421_10002369_pt1 | contig 23375 bp, 38 predicted proteins | sample SodLakKL_010_SED_4_FD_187542 | JGI IMG/M metagenome (GOLD analysis project Ga0207421, IMG submission 187542) | Alkaline sediment microbial communities from Lake Tanatar, Kulunda Steppe, Russia - 8KL_010_SED (SPAdes) (version 2) | ecosystem: Environmental > Aquatic > Non-marine Saline and...
TTTCCGGGGGGGATGGTTCCGGCGTTTCCGGCGAGAGCGATACATTCAGTTCCTTTGCCCACTATTGTTGGGAAAATGTATACAGAGCCTTTTTTTGTTCATAATTTAATAAATTTTTCATTAGGTAAAAATATACAGTTATTTCATCTTTGGTCCTTAGGAGGGGGTATGTTCATAAAATTATTACAGGGTTTCGGCACCTCATCTGTACAAAAATTGATGTACCAGATTGGGGTATTCATTAATAATAACCAATCTCTTTTGTACTCATTCTTACGTGGAGATGAAGTTAAAATCACACAGAAGCTATCAACAAAATTCACTTCTGATATTGTTGTGAATCAAGAATTATTGAATCAGATAGGCGTGTTTGTTACGAGCAATCAAGCTATTCTGAATCAACTTATAAGAGGGGATGAAACAGAAAGCACACAGAAGTTATTAAATGCGTTCACTTCTGATATTATTGTGAATCAAGAGTTGATAAATCAAGTTGGTGTATTCTGTGTGCAAAATCAATCACTCTTGAACCAACTTATAAGAGGAGACGAAATAGCACTTACTCAAAAACTTCCAATTATGTTTTCTTCTGGCGCATTTAAAAACCAAGCAGTGCTGTACGAATACTCTGTTGTTTTTTCAATCGTACAAAATCTTTTGCAATCTATTTCTGCTGATCCCATAAATATAAATATTGCACATATCTTGTCAGTACTGGAAAAGAATGATATTAAAATTCCACAAAACATATTAAGCACTTTACAGGATGTTCCATCTTATTTTTATGCAGAATCGACTCATATTTTATTAGATGGTAAAAAAATTGATCCAGAAGGAAGAACAAAAAGCACGACTATAACGTATTCTGAAAGTAACGTACACAATGATATTACGATACAGTCAAATGATCCTGATTTGTTTGATTGGGCTGATCCCGAGATTAATTATGGAGAGCCTCGTATTGAGATACAAATAGGAACGAGATCAATTTGGTTCTTAGTTGAAACGAGAGAGGGAGAAAAAACAAATTTTACAATAACAGGAATATCAGTCTCAGCTAAAGAAGATGATCCTTATTTTGATGATATTGACTTCCAGTTGGAAGTACCTACACTGGCTTCAGAAATAGCAGAATCCTTAACAGCGTATTGTCCTGTTGATTGGCAAACAGTTGATTGGGTTGTTCCTGCAGGATTTGAGTTTTCTGGAAAATCTTTGGACGGTATTCAACGATTAGCTTCTGAAGTAGGAGCTATTGTACGTTGTCAGGATGATGGTTCTCTTTTGGTAAGGAACAAACGTCCTGTTAGGCCCGTTCATATGAATAATGCTCCAACTATGTTAGATTACAGTAGAGATAATATAATGACGTTATCTCATTCAGAGGTACAAGAAAGTGGATTCAACGCTGTAACAATAATGGGAAGAACTGATGAGGTTTTTATTCCCGATCTTGTTGTTGAAGGAAGTCCAGAAAAAGGACAAAATTGTTTTGTGCGTGTGTATTGGGCAGGGAAAGTAAGCAATGTAATAAGAGCTTTTGTTACCGATGGAACAATGAGCATTGTAAAAAATGGAGCATTCACTACTGAAACTGAAGAAGAGGTTGTTGAATTCGACGATGGAAAAACATCTGTTTCTCACCCTATTTATGAATTGTTAGGCTGGGAGTGGATAGGGGCTACTTCAGGGCCGTTACAGTACGAGCAGTACGACAAAGAATTGCAATTGTCTGGAGAAGATAGATTTCGTGTTGCAACAGTGAAGTACAGAACACGTTTCCAACGCTATGAGATCGCGTCTCATGATGTTGAGCGATTGATCGCTGTACTCTTTCTTGATAATGAAAAGGATACGTACATAAGCGTAAGGACAAAAGCAGAACCAGTTATATACGGACCGCCTATTGATGCACCTCTATTGACAACAGAAGAAGCAGCAGTTAATAGAGGAAAAGCATGGATAGACGATCAGTACAGGAAGTCCATGATATCAATTGACGTTCCTTTTAAAGAAGAAGCGAAAGATGGCATACTGGTACACATTGATGATGCCCAAATAGGATTTCCAGGGAATTACCACGTTACTTCTTGTGTGCTTTCTCTTGAAGGGCCGAAAGTAATCAATCAAATAGAGGTAGAAAAATGTCTAACTTTCTTCAATACTTAACAGGAAAGGCAGATTCGCACATTGAAACTGGCATTGTTGAAGATCCATTGGATAAAGAAACGTACCGTGTGCGACTAAAGAATAAATCAATTATTTTAAAATCAGCTATTGACAGGAAATTGCAAGCAGGGGAACATGTTGTCATCAACAAAACTAAATATGATAGGTACATTGTTGGTTCAACTAATAGAAAAAACACACAAAAACAAAAGGAGATTGTGATAGATGGCTAACCAATACCCAACTGCATCAGTTAGCATCTCATTTGTTGTGAGTACAGTAGATGAGGATGCTGTATTTATCGCTGAAATAAACGCCGAAGATAATGGAGGAAGGACTTCTTTTCCTTTTGGGGGAGCTTCTCCTAAATTCAGAATTTACAAATCATCTGAGATTAAGAGTGTGCATTCTTTCACTTCTGATGGATCTACATCAAGAGTAAGCTCTAATCTTTCAGAAACATTGACTGAATTTTTATCTTGGGCGGGCGGAGCTTCTGCTGATTCTGACGGAAATGAAGATGAGTCGTACAGAAACGCTTCTGTACAAAAGCCAGTAATAGGGAATTACACAATATCGAATATTAAAGGCAATATTGGTTCTGTGTCTTTGGTTGAACAAGAAAAGACAACGTTTCAGTGCTCTAAAATTTCTAATGGTCCTCTTGATCCTGTGGTTGGTTTTTGTATGGTTACTTATGGAACAAGATATGATTTGTATCAGCTTAATAATGTCAGTAAGCCTGCTGGTTTTGGACAGGATGCTTTTACGGATTATCAAGTTCTTGTTTATCTTGTTGGAGTTACCGGGTAGAAACTACATGTAAATAAAGGAAAAAAGATGTACACAGCTACCGTTAATGTTTCTTTTGCTGTTGATTCAGTCGATGCTGATACCTATTTAGCAATTATGCTGGATGAAGAAAAGAACCAAAGCGTTTATAAAGTGGAGAAGAAAAACTCTTTTGCTTTAGGAGAAACAGCGTATTTAAAAATATTCAGTAAAGGAGAAGATGCTTTAAATATCTTTTCCAGCATAGGCAATGTTCAGATTGTGCAGGGTACCTTTTCTTATTCTATTGAAGAAGATATTTCTTTTACGCGAGATAATACAGGCTCTTTATCTTATGTTCCTATTGGATCCGTGAGCTACACATGGTTTGGTAGGGGCATAATAAATCCTGTTTTTGTAGGAAGAGAGATTCTTTTACAAGAAAATCCAGAAGCTGAAGATGCTAAAAAGTTTTTAGGAATTATGCGCTGTACGTATTCGACAGTAGGAAAAAGAGCGACTTTAAATGTTTCGTCCTTGGATGAAGAGGTTGGAGTGCTTGTTGCTGTTGAGCGTGGTGCTGATTTAGCGTCCGCTACAATTAATTACGAAGCAGACCTATCGAACCCTATTCCTATTTCTTTGCGTGTATCAGATTTCTGCTCAGACTTGCCTGTTGATGTTGTTTCTGTCTATGTTGATGGTAATTTCAAGGGATGGACAAATATTGAAGGAATATTATACATTGGAGAACTGCGTCCTGGGACAATGCATACTTTAAAAATGACAAGAGAAGGGTATGTGGACAGTGATCTGGATATTTTATATAACGACAGCTTCACTGTTCCCATACCCCCCAAGGAAGAGGAAGAGGAGCAGTAATCAATACTTTCTTTTCATTTCTTCTTCAGACATCGGCTTCCCTGTCATTAATTTAAGGCCTGTTTCAAGTTGTGCTTTCATCTTTGGATGGCAAACCAGTTTATGAGCGTGTATTTCAACACTCTTTAGTGGTTTGCCGTCATTATCTTTCATTCGTTCATCTGTTTCAATCGGTAAATTAGAAATGTCTTGTTCTTTCATTGTTTATTTTTCTCCTTCCTTTTTCATTTTCTGAAATATTTCCAGTTCTTTTATCAATAAAATAAAAACCACAACCTTCATATAATAGATTAGGATGTATAGGGAAAATATGACATTCTTTGGGTTTTGATTCATGTATTGCACAAATACCCCCTGATTTTATTTTTATAAAATGTGAGCAGTTCTCAGGAATACAGCATATTCCACACTGCTTACATTCTCCTTTTCTTTCAAAATGTTTATACATTTTTTCTTTTCTTCTTTCTTTTCTTTTTATCAAAAGCATTCAATCCTTCAGTTAATAACCACGCCAATACTTCTCCTACTGTCATTTCATGTTCTTCTGAGAACTCAATCACATCTTTGTATAATTCAATTCTTTCTTCTGGATTAAATAAAGAAACGTCAACACATAATAACAAGTTCTTGTAGTGCTTCGTCCTGCACTTTGAGCACATTTCAAGATGATAGGGAGCTGTTACAAAAGATTCACATTCGGGCCATATGCATCTTTTTTTTCTTCTTGCTGGAGTGCTCAACCGCTCGTACCTTTTCTTGAAATCAAGATCGTACTCTTTTATTGTGCTCAACGTATCTGTTGTGGGAGAGTCTATTGTGTGCGTCATCTGTAACCACCTCTCCTTTCTTGATCTCAAACACTTTGTCAGCGTGTTCGGCAATCTCAGGAATATGAGTGTTGATGATCAATTGAAGATTAAATTCTTGGGAGAGCAATCTAAGCATTTCGATAGCTCTTGGGATGTGTTTTTTGGAAAGCATCTTAAACGGCTCATCAAGAACAAAAACAGGTGCACTTTTTTCAATCTTCCAATACGCAAGTCGTGATGCGAAGGACGCAATATCAATTGTTCCTCCGCCTGCTGAAAATCGAGGTCTCATTAATTTCCCTCCTTTTTCAAAAAAGAGATCGCACTCTGTTTTATTTCTTCTTTCTTCGAATTTAGGAATAAAAGTATAGGGATCATCGAAGATAAGATGAAAAGCTTTTGTAACGAGATCAGAGAAATGGTGTTCCACTCTTTGCTGTGTCTTCTTTGCAGCCAATTGATAAATAATCCTTGCGTCTTCTGCTGCGTATCTTTCCTCTTTGCACTTTTCGAGTTCTCGTTCTTCTTCTTGAATATCCTTTTCAATTATCTTTTTCTCGGCAATCAACATGTCGATGTCTTTTTTAAACGACATTTGCTTCCCTCTCTTTTTCTATTTCTTCAAGTTTTTCTTCAAGCTCATTAGACAAGGATTCGATGCTGGATTCGAGTTTCTTGATCTTCACTATGTTCTTATTCAGTAATGCTTTCAGCTTGTCAGAATCGTCTGTCCCGAACTCCTCACGTGCTGTTTGTTTCGTGCTTGCTAATTTGCCCTTTGCTTCGCTTAATTCGTTTTGCAATGTTTCCACTCTTTTTTTCAGTTTTTCGAACTTAGACAGTTTTGACATTTAATCCCTCCTCTAAGATTTCTTTTGTGCGTTTCTTTGTTCTTCGTTGTTGATCCATCACTATTTTGATGTTTTTCCTGTAATCGAGTTCTGCATCAAAATCTGAATCGAGGCTTTTTGAGAATTCTTCTCTTCTTCTGCTGTCTGCTTGTTTTTCTCTGATCTCTTCTTCTTTCAGGACTGAACTGGCGGGCTTTATTGGGTAGTTAAAAACCTGTAGGTCGTGTGTTTTTGTATCGTATATTGCGAATTGTGGTTTGTGTTCTGTTTGGTCAATCTTCATTCTGCAAAGACTTCCGCAATTAACTACTATGCTCTCTTTGTCTTTGTAAATGAATGCTTTGTGATTATCTCCTGTCACACAGAGATCAAATCCTTTTTTAGTGAGCATCTTTGCCTGAATGTAATCAGTTTGTCCGGGGAATATTTTCTTTCCATTGATCACCATTTTGTGAGCAACAAGGATGTTAATCCCGTTTTTTGGTTTTGGAAATGTTTTTTGTCCGAAGTGCATTCCGTATAGATACGTGTTTTTTCCTATTTTCTTTCCGTCTATAGGGATTCGATTAATGAGTCCTGCATTCATGAGTATTTGTAAAGGAACGCCCACAACTTCTATATTGTGGAATTTAAGATCGTGTTGTCCAAATAAAGAATAAATAGGAATGTCAACGGACTTCACGAATGAAATTACATCGAAGATAAGTTCTAAGGGATCTCTTCCATAACTATTGAACCAATCCCCTGGTTGAAGAACAGCGTCACATCCTTTTGTTTTGAACATATCAAACGCATTGTATAATTTATTGAATTGTGTTTGATAATAATCATCAATCCTGTTAATGGGGGGCGCACTTCTTAAATGCAAATCTCCGAGTATTCCTAATCGCATTTACTTTCTCCCTGTTAATAGCTTGCAAGGCTTATCAAGAATCGGGCACACATCAAATGTTTTCTTGAAATTATTAAAATGCTCCTGTGCCTCTTCATACGCCTTTTTTGTTTTTTCAATAATATCTTCAGTTTCAGCTAATTGCAATGAAATTTTTTCCATATCCTTTATTTCTTTTTCTTTTTGGAGCATTTGTTCATTCCTTTTTTCGAACTCAGAAACGAGTTCTTGGGCGTGTTTATGTTTTTTTGAAATGCTGTTAATTAATCCTTCTGAATTCTGTATTACAGAGTACAGATGATCGAGTTTTTCTGATGCCTCTTCGAGTTCTTCAGCCTGCTCTTGTGCTTCTTCAATATTGTTCACTAATTTGTGAACTTCGTTTATGTCCTTTTCGATTGCGAGATTTTCTTTCATCTTTTCAAGAGATGTCAGAATGAATTGAATTCTTTTCTTCTTCTCGTCAACGGAGACGATCAAATCTTGCTGTTCTTCATAAGTTTGATGCAATGACACTATTTCGTCTAAAGATCGAAATTTGAGCAACTCCGTTCGTTTCTGAGCTATTCTTTTATTGTGCGCTTTCTCTTGCGTATTTTGTTCTTTTATAATTCGATCCGCGTATTGCCGACTTAGATCAATGAGATCAAGTCCAGCTGCTTCATTTAATTTACGAGCAACTTCACTCGAATTGAGGCTTAATAAAAAAGGAGCATCATCTTGGAACTGAATATTTGTTGAGGTGAAATTAAGAACTTCTTTCACTTGTTCAGGAACTCCTGTGCGTGGTGTATCGAAGTTCTTGTCATTGATGACGTACTTGTTTTCTTTTGTGCCCCTGACTCGTTGAACTGAATTTGTACCACTCGTTACCGTTACTGTGCACTTCTTTTTGCCGTTTCGGATAAACTCATCTCCGGAAGGGCGATTAGAGAAAACAAGCTCCAATGCACGAACGATTGATGATTTGCCTTCGTCTGTCTCTCCAATAATAACATTGATTCCTTTATCGAATTCAAGAGTTGTGTCTTCGTGTATTTGGAAATTTTTGAGATGGAGTTTATTAATCATTTTTGTGCCTCTTTTTTTCCATTTCAAGGTTAGCTTGTCTGTGGTGTTCTATAACCTCGTCGTTGTATTCCTTTTCTGTTTGGTATGCTTTTAGCACCTTAAAACAATCGAGACAACCTTTAATCCATCCATCCGTTTCAAAATAAATATTATAGTGCGGGCACATTTCTTGTTTTTTGTATATATTTATTTGTGCTTGCATATTTTGGATAGTGTTATTCTGTGCTGTTATTTCTTTTTTTAATGTATCAATTTGTCTTGTATTGTCTTTTAAAGTAGGAGAAATGTTGAACATTTCGTTTTCTTCTATTTTTATCGCCCGTTTCCATAGATTATTAATTTCTTTATTGAGGAGCTTTTGTTTTTTCTTTAATCCGAACATTATTTTCTCCTTTTATTCTTTTTCGTAATGAGATTCAAGAATTCCGGCCATCCTTATTTTCCATTCAGGATCATCTTTATTGTAATCAATCTCAGAATAAAATCCTTCGAAGTCGTGAGGAACAACATTGTAATCATTTTCATCTTTTTCTGAAGGAACAACATGGCACAGTTCGTGATAAATAAGTCTTTTCTTGTCCTTCTTATCAATGTAAGCGAACAGGGCGTAATCAAAAAAGAAAACAACATGTACTCCGTTGGGGCAATCTTCGTCTTCTGTAAAAACTTTCAATTCATCATTCGCTTTCTTTACACGAGCAAGCACAAGCTTTCCACCGCTCATTCTTTTTTTGTGATCATAGAGAGTAGCAAATTCGAGAGTGTCTAATGTAGGAAAACTTTCTTTGATCATGTGCTTAATCAATCGTCTTACGTTTCCATCTGTGAATTCAAATCTTGATTCCATTTTTTTCTCCTTGTGCGTTTATGATTTCGTTATGCGGTGAATCGCTCTTTCAAAATGTTTGTTTGCTATGTGAACAAGTCTTCTTGCTTCTTTTTTCGTGAATTTATTAGGAGAAACAAATTCTCGTTTTTCTTTATCCTTTTTTAAATGCCATGAAATTGTGTATAAAAGCTCTTCTTTCATTTATTCTCCTTTACATGTCATTGAGGGGGTACCAATGTGTAATTCTTGAAAATCCAAGCGTTTTTATGTCGTGTTGTACGTGCTGCCGAGTAACATAAGAAACGCGCACATCGAACCCCCAATCAGAGTAATACACGAGTATTGTATCTTGTGTTTCAGGAGGAAGTTCACTGACAGAAATCATATGCTTGAACTTTTTATTAGGAGCATCCTTTCGTGGAGAGATCCATTCAGTTTTTTGTGCCGCCTGCGTATCTGCTTTTTTCTCTATCTTTTTTAAAGCGGCTTCTTGGCGCTCACGAACTCTTTTTTCTTTTTTTGTTTCTTGTGTTTTTTGTTCTTTTTGAGGACTTGGACGAGTTCGTTTTCGTTTTTTCTTTTTGAGATCGAATCCCATTATTTTTCTCCTTGTAAAACTCAGGGGCTATTTCAAACTTACTGAAAAGAACTTCGAGTTTTTTTGTCAGCTTTCCTGATTTGGGATATTCAGGGAACTTTTTATCTTGTGCTTTCTTCTTCAGTGCATTGTAGCTGCTTTTTTTTAATATCAGGGGCTTTGGTGCTTCACTTGGATGCATGTAAGGAAGTGGTTCTCGTTCAAGATATTGTGCCATGTTTCTTAATATATAGGGGAGTTCACTTTGTTGGATGCTGTACCGTACACAATTATTTTCGATTTTTCCTAACATAATATTGCACAAATTATCAATACAGCCTCGGACAAGTCCACTTCCCTTTATTCGTTTTACGTGGTGGTGATCAAGAACGGGCTTTGTTATTTGTTTATTACAAATAGGACAGATATTATTCTGTTCTTTAAGAAGGCGCTCTCTCAGTTCGGGAATCTCTTTGTATTTTAATTGTGTTATTTTATTGTTGTTCTTCATGTCAGTCCTTTTTCAATATCGTTCAACGTTTTTTCAGAGATTCTCCACATTCCTTTTTTTGATACGTTCCTTAAATCTTCAACAAGTTTCTTTTTTCGAGAAGCCTTTATTATATCTTTGTGGTTTACAGGAAAGAGATGTAAATTGCTGCATTCAGGACACCCAAAGAAAAGACAATTAAAGTTTTCGACTTCGTGATCCTCGTCAATAGAGAGTTCGAGTTCACAGAATCTACAAGTTATTTTCATTGGTTTCATAATTTATTTTCCTATTCTTAGCTTTGCGAGTTCGTGGACATAGCTATATAAATGAAGCCCTTTGCTCGAAGCTATTATTCTTCCAGGTAGCACCCCTATACTATCTGACATATATTTTTGAAGAACTGCAACTGCTCCAAGATTAGCAGGAAAACCGCTCCATAACTCCCAACTTCTGAAATAAGGAAAGAAATGAAGTTTTCCACCAAGTATTCTGAGGTCTATTTGGCGCAAGCAAGGTGGATCAGAAAGAATACAATCTTCAGGTTGTGCTATTTGAAGAACTGCTTGATTCGTCATTGGTGTTTTTTTGAGAACGTCAATCCAGTGTTCGATTTGATTAATTATTTGAGTTAAAATAGGAAATGTATGTGTGTGTTTTTTGCCTCTCTTAAATTCAAATAATTTATCACTAAATACTTTTGCAGCACACAATCGACTTCCATAAGTATATTGTTCGTTCTCATCAATTTCTGCTGTCATCAGATACGGAAGGTATTGCTCAATGTAGCCTTCACATACTGGATCAGGAATATTTAAATGAGCAGGAGCTTTTGGGAGCATGAGATCATAAGGCTCTTGATAAGCGTATTCAATTTCTACTGTTGCGTGGAAGAATTCTTTTCGTGTATCTCCCTCGAATGATCCTTTTTCAATTGTATAGTCATACGCGTATCGTTCATCGAAGATGTTATATATGCATTGGAACCAAGCGTCCGGGAGGTCTACTGCGTTAATATGAATAGGCTGCATTGTTTCTTCTCCTTTGTTTATTCTTCTATCAACTCCCAGTTTCCACCGTGCAGAACTTCACACTTTCTTTCATGGCATTGGACAAGTTTATCTTCAAAAATAATAAGGAAGTATTTTCCAAAAGTCCTTGATTCGAACTTTGTAAAAAGCATATCCACATTTACTTCTGTTCCTTTTGGAATTTTAGCATTGTTGCTCAAAATTGCTTTTGCTTTCATTGCTTGTATCCTTCTCTTGTTATTGTTGCGCCAAGTTGTCCTTGATAATGCCCTTGAACTTCATAAGGAGATTCAACTTCTGTTGTTTCAACAAGACATAACTGCATCATTCTCATTCGAGGATATATTTTATTCGCCCATCGTGCTTGATTCATTATTTCAAGTGTCAGTTCTCCTTCAAATCCGGGGTCAATATATCCGGCGTGTAAGTGCTCCCAGCCAAGCCTTCCTGCTGATGATTTTAAAAACAATAATCCCGTAAGATTGGAGGGTATTCGTATATATTCAAGCGTGTGCAAAAGAACAAGTTCATTTGGTTTTATCCTGCTTCCTTCTTTTCTTATTTCGAATTCTTCCGACCATCTATCATCGAGAGCGAAACGCATATAATTTCCTAATCGTAAATCAATAGAAGCGGGATTAACTAATGAAGAATCGTATCCATCAATTCCACCAGATTCAGCCCATTCTCTTATTCGCAAATCTCCAAGAATCATTCGTTTCTCCTTATGTAAGAACAACGTTCGCAAAATGCATACTTGATCTATAAAAATCTTCAAGTCCATTATCATTATGAATGATATAATCATACGGGTAATCATCAACATTTTTATCAGAGGGGTTGCTTGTCGATTTATTATCTGTTCTTTCATTTCTGATCAGAACAGTAACGCAGTCATCAATTGTTTGTACCATTTTTTTAATTTCTTCTGGTTCTCTGCAATGAACGAATAAATTTTTAAAATTTTTTGATTGTGCCCACTGTATTCTGTCAATTACATATTTATCCATCGGACAGTTGTGTTTTTTATTGTACTCTGTTTTTGCTTTTTTGAGATTATAAAGAAGACCGCGTCCTGCATCGTCTTTTTTTCCATCCCACCCCAGTGTTTTTGCTGCTATCAGTTCTTGATCAATTGTTGAAATCGCTGTGCAGCTTGAATGTGCGATAATAATGTTATTCACAAACGTATCTTTTCCTGATCCTGGTTTTCCGTTTATTACTATGACTTTTATATGTGTTTTCATACGTGTCCTTTGTGAATGAGAGGGAGCGGGAAGAACTCCCGCCCCCTTTACTGGAAATGATTACTTCTTGTGGTGAGCAATAGAAATAGAGCGAAATTCCTTGAACTGTTTTGCGAGTTCTGAGGTAAGTTTTCGTGCTTTTCGGGCTGCCGAAGCATTCTTTATTGATTTGTCCATTTCTTCTCTCAAAGAATCCATCAGTTCATACAGACCTTCAATATATTCTTCGGTCAGATTTCCTTCTTCGGTCTCTTTCCCCTTTTTCTCGGCACCTTTTTTACCCGGGGCTGCTTTCTTTGCTTTTCCTCCACTGTCGGCAATCGCCTTCTTTCCTCTCCCTGCTCCAGTGGTTTTTGTTTCTTCGTCATTTGCTTTGCCCTTTTTCTTTACGACTTTTGCCATTGTTTTACACTCCTTTAAATAACTGTTTAATTTTTTCCTTTCGTTTTTCTTGTCGAAAGGACTCAAGACCGAATTCACGACACACTCTTAAAAATTCAAGCATCCTGAATTCATTGGAAACTTCTTTGAAACTTTTTGTTCCTTCAAACGGAAGGTAAACAAGCTTTCTGTTTCTTTCGATCACCTCCTTTCCGTCTTTTATGCTCTGGTACGCTTTTGTCGTTCTTTTCATTTCTCCTTTTAGGAACTGAATCGCTTTCTTTTCTCCAACATTAGGAATACCAGGCACCTTATCAGAAGCACACCCCGCAATAGCTTTGACTTCTTTCCATTGTTGGGGTTCGATTCCGTATGCTTTCTTGAACACTTGCTTTGTCATTGTTGCCTTCTTTACTGGATTATATATTTTGCAATAATCAAGCAATTGCAACATATCATTATCTGAGGTCACTATATACATTTCTTTGTCTTTATTATCAAGAATGTATTGTGCTATCGTATCATCTGATTCATATCCTGATTGATAGAATTGATTAATGAAACCAATATTCGGGAGTATTTTTTTTCTGAGTTGATTGAACTGAGCAAAAGCTGTTTTCCATTCTTGTTCTTCTTCTGGTGTTTGTGTGTCTCTTCTTTTTATTTTGTAATCAGGAAAAATTTCTCTTCTTCTTGATTTCTTTGAATCCCAAAAAAACAAAAAATTACTTGATTCGAGTTCTTCTGCGACTGTGATTAATTGGCTGAGAAAGCCGTACATTATTCCTGTCCTTATATTTCCGTACTGCAACTTTCCTGTAGTTAAGTGCGCCCTGTACGCGAGATAATTTGAATCAATCAGTATTTTTTTCGACATTTTTGGACTCTTTTGCTTTTGGAAGATTTGTTTTTACTTTTGTTCCACAACTGCATGTGATGTAAATGTGTCCGGTGTTCTCGATGATAAGATCCTGTAGTCGATACCAATTATGGATTTCTTTGCAGTTTGTACAAATAGCAGGCACTATTCAAATCTCCTTTTTAATCATTTATTGTTTGCACTATCAATTTGCAAGGAATGCTGGATTCAATAGTTATCGTTTGTTCAAATTTTTCTCTTCCATTTTTGAAAAATCCAGTGAACATTTCCTTATTTATTTCTCCACTATCAAGAAATTCTTGAATAGAGTTGTACTCTTTTTCGTCACACATATCTGGCTCTATATAACTGTACTTTACCTTCATTCAAATCTCCTTTTTCTTTCGAGTTTTGCATCGTTCTCTATTTCTGTCCAACATTCACCGACAAGTTTTTGTAGCGCAGTTTCAAGATTATTATTTTCAATGTGCTCTACTAATTTCTGTTTTGTTCCTTTAAAATCAAGCTCAGGAATAACCAGTGTTTGTTTTTCTTTTTTAAGGTAATCCCATTCAAGAAGGAATTCAATGCTTGCTTGTACATCATCAATACCAAGATCATAAAAAATAGGAAAATGCGCTTTTCTGTTTTTACCTGTTTGTCTGTTTTTTGTAAGAGCAGCATTCGTATTAACCCCAAGTTGTATTTTCTTTTTACTGCTTCCTTTGCTGAATTCCTTATCAATTTTTTTACTGAGAAATAACCAAAGCTCATGCCAAGAATAGAACTTTAAAGCTGCGCCTCCACTACGTGTAACCTTTGATTCAAACATTCCCGCATTTAATTTTTCACGTGTTTGGGAAATGATGATCAGAATTGAATTCGTTTTCTTGAGTTTAAGACGAATATTTCTGAGAATTTGACTCGCTTGCCTTGCTTTTGCTGCGCCGTAGTTTCCTGCTGTTTTATTTCCTTTCTTCCACGCCTTTCTGAATTCATCAACTTTCTTTTCATCTTCTTCAGAATCAATTGAATCCCATGAATCAAGAACATAAATAAAAGGCCTTTCTTCATCAAGTGCATCTAATACATGCATGTGGAAATCTTGAACATTCCCGGAAGGGATTCCTTCTCCATCTTCATCGACTGCTGGAGCTTCAAGGCGTTTGAGTAATTTATTTCCGAACAGTTTTTTAACATCAAAATCTTGTCCTTGTTCCGCATCATCATGGATTAATCGGTACTCATCAAAATCAGGAGTACTGGCAACAGCAGCAAAGCATGTAAAAGCGAGTATTGTTTTTCCGGCTGAACTATCTCCAATGATATTAATAATCCTTCCTTTTCTAAAACCAGCATAAGGATTATCAGCAAGCGCACAATTCAGTACAGTACAGCCTGTTGGGATAAGATCATCTGGGTACTTCAGTGCCGAAGTTTCTTTACGAGATCGTTTTTTTGGTTTTGTTTGTTCTGTCTGAGGACGTTTTCTTTCTTTTATTGCCATTTACTTCTCCTAATTTAATGTGCCGGTGGCCGGGCTTTGCCCGTATCGAGGTCGTCTATTCCCCTATGATTGATCTACCTGTACGGAGATTGCATAGGAGCGCCACCACCGGCACAAGCTTATCTTATTCTTATTCTTCATCATCAGAGTTGACAGCATCACACTCCGCCCATACCTCGCATTCAGCGCAATCATCTGTCATGTCTGCATCAGTTCCGAATTCGTGCCCATGTGGGCATTCGTCTTTACTTTTTTTCTTTCCCTTGCCTTCTTTTTTCTTTCCTTTATCAGAATCAGATTTTGGTTTTGATTTTCCTGATTTCTTTTTGTCTTCTTTTTTTGTTTTTTTGCCACTTTTCTTTCCTTTCTTTTTAGAAGATTCTTCTTCCTCTTCTTCCTCTTCTTCTTCCTCTTTCTCTTCCTCATCTTCATCTTTTTCACGCTTATTTGAAGACTTCTTACTCCGAGGACGTTCTTCTTCCTCATTCTCCTCTTCCTCATCTAACTCAAAGAGAGCTTTCTGAAGCGTTTCAAAAGATTCAATAACAAGAAGTTCGTCAAGATTATAAACGTCCTCAAGAATATCCTCTTCGTACTCGTCCCTTTCTTCAAACTCGATTTTCCTCGTTTCAAAGAATTCGTTACTTCCGAGTTTCTTTTTCCTGAACGTTACTTGAAGTGTCTTCCCGCCTTCGAGTTCAGCAAAACCTCCAAGATCATCTTCTCCTTCGTTTATCTCTTCATCAAGTGCTTTGCCGAAAAGATGATAGCTGTACTCAAACAATTGTACACCTTTGTCCTGGTCATCGAGATCAATGACATTGTAGAGTTCACGTTCCTTTGCTTTCATTTCCCTTGCGAGATCATTGTCTCCTTTATCATCACTGTTATAAAGTTCTTTGACATGATCACAAATCGGACAAGGCTTCTTGATTGTCTTTGGACAGAGATGTGCTTTCTTGTTCACATAGTGCACCCATATTGTTCTTTGATACCACTCTTCTCCTTTGGCTGCTTCGGGATGAGTATTTACTGTCACAACATAGGGAAGAAAATCAAGATTGAATTTTCCTTTTTTTGGTCTAAATCTTTCTGTGTCTTCAGGAAGCTGTAAATAATTACTTCCTCCCCTGTTCATGTTTCGTTCTGCTTTTTTCTTTGCTTTGTCACGCATCGAGCTTTTCTTTTTCGCCATTTTTTGCTGCTCCTTTCATGATGTCTTTTTGTGTTTCTACGAGGGTGTTTAATAATACCCTAAATGAATTTATCTCTTCTGTTCTGTTCTTTTGCTCCATTTCTCCTTTTGCTCTGTAAAACTGACGAGTACACATACCAATAGCAATAGGGAGTAATATGGAAAAAACAAAAAAGAAATAAATCGTGTACAGGACAATGATAAGAAATGAACTACCTTCCATCTTTCCTCCTTTTCTTTTGGTCTCTGATTTTCTGCTTCGCTTCTTTTTGTGTCTTTCGTGTTTTTTGGTAGTTTTGGAATTCTTGTGAGAGATTTCGTGGGACACTTGGAGTTGAAAAATATTGCATATTAAGCATTACAACAAGACGCTCAAGCGATACTCGTTTTTCTGACATTGTGTTTACATTCGTATATAAACGATTCACGTTATTTTGTAAACGATTGAGTTCTTCTTTAGCGTCAAAGAATTGCTGTAATATTTCTTGGTAATCTTCGTGGGCGGTTACTGCGGCTTTTATTACTGCGTCTGTGACTTTATCCAGATCAAATTCTTCTGGATCTTTTCTCATTTTTAATTCAAGACTTGCTTTTGTGTACTCAACACTTTCTTTTAATTTATCCACTTCCAGTTTCTGTTCATTGAATTCTTGTTTGGCATCATCAAGCGCATCAGAGTGGGCGTAAAAAAGGTTGCTTTGATTTAACCATTCAACATCAAGTGCATCTGGATCAATGTGACGATCAAGATCAATATTAAGTTCCATAATTATTCCTTTGTTTGATTTGTCTTACAAAATGAATTGACATTATCTTACACAGAAGAGCAAAAAAATATGCTGCAATGAGTCACAGCATTTGTTTTTGCGTTTCAAATTGTAACATAGCACATCAGATTAAAAAGATGTCAAAAATAAAATTAATTTATTCTTGCAGTTCTTTCCAGCACTCGTAAACACAGCGAATAAATTCGTTTTCTGCATCAGTATTATAATAAGGGTCTTTAAACACATCTAAAATAACAAACGCCCATTCGTTGTTATTAAGTAGAACAGTTTTATAATACGTCCTGATTCCTCTTCTTAGTGTTTCAGGTTTATCAGTTATTCCTTTGAGGATTTCACACATCTTTTTCCACGATGTCTTTTGTCCAAGTGCTCTAATGATCCTAATAGCTTCTTGCTGTTTCTCAGCTTCCTGTTTCGCTGCCTTGAGCATATCTTCTTCATTCATGTGCATGACACGTTGAAATATTTTAAGAGCATCCCGAGCATGTCCAAGTGAATCTCGTGCGATTTGATTAGCGACTTGTACAGGGAGTTCAACTTCTTCTTTATCTGCAATCTCATTCAGTAATTCAATGATCTGTTTTGGATTGAGTACTTGGACTTCATAACGAATACATCTGCTTTTAATTGTTTTAAGAATGTTTTGTGGATCAGTTGTGCACAGGAAAAAATAACAGTGCTTCGGTGGTTCTTCAAGAGCTTTGAGCAATGCGGATGCCGCCTCGTTTTTTTCGGAAGCTCCACCGCGTCCTAAGAGAGCTACTTCATCAAGTATCCATACTTTCACATCTCCTTTCATTGGTTTTGTTTTCATTGATTGTCGTATCTGTCTTGCTGTATCAATTCCTGAAAAGTGCGCGACATCTATTTCTTTGAGATCAAGAGTGGAGCAATTAAGTTCTTGTGCAAGAATACGTGCGATGGTTGTTTTACCACAGCCATAACTTCCTTCAAGTAGAATACAATTTGGAATTTGTTTTTTTGAGATGATTGATCTGAGTTGTTTTTTGAGAACAGCATTTCCTTTTATTTCATCTATGGATTGTGGTCTGTACTTTCTTGCGAGATCAAACTCTTCTGCAACAGTCGCTTTCTCGTTAGCGGATTTGCTGCTCCCTGTGTCTTTTTTCTTTCGTCTTTGCTTTGTCATTGTGTTATCTCTTTCGTTTGTTGTGTGCGTTCTCAGACAGTTTTAATTTTTTATTCTCCTTTGAACACAAAAGATTCTCCAAAATTTGTAATAACAAGATATTCTCTTCCTGGTTTTACGTACTGTTTCTTTTTAAGGAAAATCAGAAGCATGGGCTCATAAACTTCCCATGGTTCTGGTCCGTTCCCTCCGTATTCAGGGAACTCTGTAAATGGAATAGGACTAAACCAATCAACCATTAAAAATGGAACAAAATGTCCTCCATTAAAACAGTACTCATTCGGATACTCTTCGGGCAATTCGAATATGCGGCAAAAATTAGTTCTGTACGTTATCTTTTCCATTTTTTATTTATCCTTTGCATCTGAGTTTCATTTCTATTGTTGTAAATCCCGTATACTTGTGCGTGGTAAAATCGTTAATTCCGGCAGGAGTTATTTCTATATATGAATCAGGCTCAACCTCTTTTGCTGTGTATAAAAAGTGTATTGTTGATTCTAATACACCAATTATTTGATTTATCCTTTCATTTCTATGAGGTTCATTTTTTTCTTTTAATTTCTCTTTCAGTTTTTTATTCTCTTCTTTGAGAGCATTATAATCAGCTATTGGTGGCGCCCATCCTAATTCCATTAATTTATCTCTGATTTTCTCTTCTGTAAATACAGTATTCAAATCGTATTCCACTGTTACTTTTACATCTCCTATTTCTGCCATTTCTTATTCTCCTTTATTCTGTATGCAGTCTAAGAAGTGATTTTTGAAAACGTTTTCCTGCTTCTGCTGCTCTTTTTCCGGTTTCTGATAAATCTTGTGTTTTTTCAAATAAAAGAAGTAAAGCATTTACATGTACTCTGTCCCCTGTAATCTTTAAAAGATCAAACCACGTAAAAGTTAATTTACAGTTCACACAGAGAAGATATTCATGTCCAATTACTCCAAGTAAGGGATCTGAATTTTTTTCTTCTTCAGTCATTTCATAATAAGCTTCGGGAACGAGTTTCATAGTTCTTGATGGTGAATAGCAGATAGGGCAAATATACACAGTGTGTTTCATTGTTTTCCTCCTTTACTCGTATGAATCATATATTAAAAAAGCTACCAATAACCAGGCTGCCCCTGCTGACATATTTTGATTTGTGAATTCAATGAGCGATATTCCTGCACTTATTAAAAAAAAGGACATATCTATGGGACTCATAATTTCTCCTTTGTTAATGAATGTATTCCATTTCTGTTTTCATCTTACTCCAATTACCATTTAATTCAGAACAATCAGCTTCGAGTTCAAGCGGGGTAATAATAAAATCCCAAAAGTCCTTAATCTCGTGGCACATGACCTGTTGAAGAAGCTCATAGAAATCCTTTTTCTCATTCTTCGGGCAATCACCAATCACAGAGTCATGGATTTGAAAAACGATTCTTGTCTTCATCTTGTACTTTTTAATTAATTCAACAAGACGAATAGCACTCCACAGAAGACAATGGAATGAAACAGATTGGATGGGGTAATTAACAGCATCATTCTTGCCCATTATTCCTTGAAAAGTAACACCACTTAATGATGTTAGATACCCGTGTTTTGTGTACCACTTATACGTTTTTTCTTTCCAATCTCTGTAAACAGTGAATCGTTTATTCCACATATTGTCTTCGATCTTTTTCACATGATTCAGGAATTGATCAAATGTTCTGATTTTGTGCTTTATCAGATTTTCACCTACTGTTATTCCTGAATCGAGAACAAGTCCGTCTTTTTTCTTTATTTTCTTGCCTTTGAGATTCGCCCAGTTCCATAGAGATACGGCATTATTTCCATAATAATCTCCATAGAACTGAGGAAATGTGAATCCGTTCTTTGTTCCTTTTCTTAATGTTTTTTCACCAGCGCATTTTGAATTGTAATGATTAAGGCAGAATATTAGTTGCATAAAGTCAGAATGCATATCTGCTGTTTTTGGATTTCTCAAGTATTCAAGTAATGTGGGATCATGATTATTCCAACTTGCTCCTTTTATCTCCACGCCTCCGTAGTCCGCCTCTATCAGATAATTACCATCTCGTGGAATAAATGCTCTGCGAACGATCTCATTGCTTTCTTCATCCCGCACGGGGATATTTTGAACGTTAGGAGAATTTGCCGAAGAACGAAAAGTACGGGCTGTGTGCAGATTTAGAAAAGGGTATACAAAACCATTATACGTTTCAGTGATGATATTACTTATGTACGTGTCTTTTAATTTTTCAAGTTTCCTCTTTCTTAAAAGATCATCTGTAAAAGGAAGTCCCATAGCTTCAAGAGCTTCTTTATCTGTTGACGGAGTTCGTTCTCCGTTCGGTCCTACTGTGTCTGTGAATTTCAGAGGTTCGTATTCGAATTCATTGAACAAAATATCAATCATTTGTTTGGAACTTTTAAGATTGAACTTGCTCTTGTACTTTTTCTTCCACTCTTTGATTTCTTTATGTTTATAAAGCTTCTCTTCTTGTACTTGGATTTCTTTTGTCAGATTATCATGCGCTTGATGGCAGTAATCTATGTCTATTCTGACTCCTGTTTGTTGGATTTCTGAAAACGCGATCATTCCTTTATGAAGCAGATCGTACCCTTCAGGATTATAGGGGACTACTTGCATTTATTCTTCCCTTACTTTTTTGTATTGTGGACAGATATCGTATCCAGTGCATTCGGAAAAAAGATGAGAGTAATCAATTCCTATTATATCCATCATGATTAATCCCTGTCTGAATTCTGTCATTGAATCCATCCCATTGTATATAAGAAGATCATATATATCTATTTCATCAATATTGTTGAGATCATTTCCTGATTCTGCTGTTTTTAGAAACTTGTCGATGTGCGTGTTATATGGTTCAATTCCCAAAGAAACATAGTTCTGAAAATCAAGACTCGTGATGCCTTTTCTGTTATCTATGAAATGCATTCCAATCATCGTATCAAAAAATAAACCATTAAGAGCGGCGTTCAGTTTTACATTACTCCAGTCTTTTTCGTATTTAATATTCGCACAGATTTTATAAATGTCTTTCGATGATAAATAACGCTTAAATAACGATAAGAATTTCTGATCATCGAACATAGGAAAAGCAACAGCTTCATAAGGGCCTGTGCTGATTGAACACGAAGTAATTCTTTGTTCTTTTCTTTGGGGCTTTAATCCCGTTCCTTCGTAATCGAATGCAGTCAATATATTCTTCTGTTTCAACAAGTCTCTGAGATAGCTCACAGCGTCTTTTGCGTGTTTTATAATGCGAATGTACTTCGTTTCATCTTCGAACGCAGGGAGCGAGACATCTCGCATCTGTAGAGAGCATTTTAAATCATCTCTGAATATCTTTTTTGCGACTTCGGGGGTTTTGTCATTTCTGACATACGAAGGATTAAATACAGGACATACCCACGCATTGAATTCACGATCAGGAATAATGAATCCTCGCCATTTATTAACTGATTCAATATCTTTTTTAAACTTATGATTAATGAGGGCTTTTAATGCTGTGTCTCCAACAGGGATGATTATATGGGGCTTATATTTTTGTATTGTTTTTTTAAGATTAGGATAACACGCATTTGTAATTGTGTTTGGAATCTTTTTTGGATTAGAAGGACGACACAACAAAGCGCCTGTTCTTGTCGCTTCTTCAATATCGTGCCCCAAGTTCTTGAGTACTTTTCTGTAATACTGCCCATTTCTTGACGAGAAGAAATCTTCGTTCTTATCATCTTGTGCTTCAGGAAATCCTGCTACGTGCAGAATACGCACATTGTGATTGCCCTTTGGTTCTATTTTAGGGTTTTTGCTGTTCTGGTCGAACCCACATTTTTTGCACTGAGCTAATGTGGATCCGTTTCTCTTAATTTTTTTTGATTGTACTTGAGAAGCTTTAAAAAATCCTTTTCCCACATCAAGCTCCTTTTTATGTTCTTTGATTTGGGATAATGCGTCCCATACCTTTTGTTTTTTTAAGAAATCCTCTGTACTCGATCACTGATGGGCATTTTTGTGATTCTTTTTCTCCACAAAGAGATATGCAGAAATAATTATCTACCCAAGGAACTTTTTCTGAAGTAACATATATTCTTCTTTCTCTTCCTGGACAATTATCAGGGGGGAATGGAGTGCAGCCTCCCATTGGGTATCCGTAGGGGTTGTGTGGATTTATTCCTATATCTGAGCCGTCTTTTCTTCGTCTTCTTTTCTTTGTTTCGGATGCTGCTTCTATATCAGGAGGGGTTCGTTTTCGTTTTCTCTTAGGAGTTTCTTCTTCATTCTTTCTTCGTCTGCGTTTCATAATAGGCTCCTGTATTAAGCACTCTTTATTCTGTCAAAAATTTCGTACATGAATTCTATTGCGTACTTAGGAAGAACGTAAGACAATTCTATTCCTACTTACCCCTGTAAGGCCCCTGTATATCAATGTGCGCTCTTCTAAATCCACCCATTTTTCCATTATTTTCAAAAAGTTCAAGCATCATGGCACCAACAGATTCTTGAACCCTGGAAGATTGCGTGTCTTCTAAAAAAGCCCATAACGTTTGTAATGCTACTTCTAAATTAAGAATACGTTGTTCCATTTCGTAAATATCATGTGGATTGTAAATACCACGTGGATTAGTCATTATTCATTCTCCTTATGCTGGAAGTTCATAGAATTCACTAATTAATTCATCAGCGAGATCATATGCATCCCACCTATTCAGTTTTTTATCATAGTGCCTGTGGAGTTGACTGTACGCAGTCAGTAAATTATTTATGCGCCTGTGCTTTCTTTTATTCACATTATCGTACATATCAGACAGCATTCCGAGCAGCATTGAAGTCAGAACAACAATAGGTGCTTTTGCTTGTGTGATCTTTTTTTCTAATTCAAGTAATCTGTTATTTATTTTCTTCACTTCTTTCTGATCAAGCTTCCCTTTCCATAATTGAAAGCAAGGATCAGTTCTTTCCTTAATCATCTTCGTGTACTTCATTACGGACTTATTCTTCTCTTTATTTCTGTACTCTTCCTCTATCATTTCTGCTATACCGTGTGCCATTCCAATAACAGCGTAACAGTGCCTTTCGTTTTTGCTCGCCATTGTTTTTCCTTTGATAAGAAGTGGGTCATTGACAGGTTTATATGATGTTATTATACTGATTTTGAAATCACTGTTTTATTGGGGCCAGGCGTGATTTCGAACAGTTTTATTTTTTCTCCTTATGATGCCGGGTGGACGAAAGTCTGCTCGGCATCAGTATTTTGTGGCATACGTCTTTTTCTTTCTCTCTCTTCTCTTTATTCTTATTCCAAGATTATCTAACCAATACCTCATGATGGTTTGCGCTTTATCTTTTGCGATGCGTTCTGTTTTAAAGTTCCCGAGGTCTTCTTTGATTCCTGGAAGGGTACATTTTAATTTGTAGGGGGGAATGTCAGAATCTTTTGGACGCAAGCCATTATAGTAAATTAAAAACGTTTGCCATTTTCCTTGATAGCCTTTAATTGTTCCATTAATTGAATCCCATCTCATTTTATTCCTCACTTTTATAATCGAATTCAATAAATACTTTTCCATGTCCTGGATTTATTAAATATTCATGTGCTTCTTCTCCGAAAAAAGAGGCACAATAATATTCTTTTCCAAAATCATCCTCATCAGTGAGAGTGAAGTTATTTATCTCTTTTGTTTTTATTACTTCAATGAGTTCTCGGAGTGCTTTTATCAATACCTCTTTTTGTTTCTTGCTCGGATTCTCTGATTCAAGAATTATTCTCATGTCTTTTCTCCCAAGTATTGTTTTCTGAATTCTTCTGGATTTCTCATATAAGCCTTCTTCATCTTTCTGTACAAGAAGCGATTATCTCCTTTC
>Ga0207421_10002371_pt1 | contig 23364 bp, 17 predicted proteins | sample SodLakKL_010_SED_4_FD_187542 | JGI IMG/M metagenome (GOLD analysis project Ga0207421, IMG submission 187542) | Alkaline sediment microbial communities from Lake Tanatar, Kulunda Steppe, Russia - 8KL_010_SED (SPAdes) (version 2) | ecosystem: Environmental > Aquatic > Non-marine Saline and...
GGCCAAGAAAAAAAGATGGCCGGTAAAGTGGCCGCTTTTTTTAAACGGTCCCTTTAGCAACCTGGCCCGGTCTTGGATAGACTGACCGGGGAACATGAATATGAGGTCTTAGAAAAAAAGCAGGCTCTTAGGAATTGCCCTGGAGTGTTTTAAAGGGCATAAAAGTGATTGACAATGGCAAAATAAAATTGCTATACTTGTGATAAAATTAAGAATATGATTGACTGCTTTGTTTTTATGTAAATAAGCATTTTATAATAACGATAACATTCATTAAAAAGGCATAATATACTTTCGCAATACTATTTTGCACCTTCATCATGATTTCCTTCACCTGGGAAAGCAATAGCTTGGATAGTAAAGCATGATAATCTCTTTCTAAAAAAAACAATAATTATAAATTAAAATAATATATTCATACAAGCTAAAATTTCAGAAAAATGGAAAGAGTAATTTTAGTGTGTTTGATTATCAGTGGTATATAGTAGAAAAATATCTTTTTGCCCAATAAAGTTAAGAAGATGTGCAACTTATAAGGTAAATAGGCCTTTTAAGTACACCAATAACTATTGTTTTAAGCTGAGAAACTGGTTTTAGATTAAAAAGGATTGCGGGGTTTTTAAATGAGCCAACAGGAAAAGTTTAAATTAATGGAGTCCCTTGGCGCTGGTGGGTTTGCCCAAACATGGCTGGCAAAAGTTCTGGATCCTGTTTTGGTCGAAGAATGGGAAGTAGATGAAGTTGCCTTAAAGATTCCTTTGGATAAATCAAAAGAAGTTGTTCTTAAAGGAGAAATTGAAAAGGGCGCAGGCCTGTTTCTTAAGATGGAACAGGTTGAAGCGGAAAACATAGTCCGGTACCTCGGGTTTGATGTTTTCGAAGGGAAAATCGTTATGGCTATGAGCTATATAGCCGGTGGCAACCTGAGGCAAGTTATGAAAAGTTACGGGCATTATCGACCCGTTGATCAGGAAAGGGCAATTTCTATAGTTAAAGGAGTGCTTAAAGGGCTTTCGGTGATCCATAGGTACAGCATGGTGCATCGTGACATAAAACCGGAAAACATACTGATGGATGGTGATACCCCTAAAATTGCCGATTTTGGTATAGGCAGGATGTTAAGAAATAATCAGCTGGCTTCAACAAGCATTGGGACTATCTATTACCTCTCCCCGGAACTGCTTTACAATAAAGGCATTGCCGGAGCGTCTTTTAATACAGATATATGGTCCCTGGGGGTTATGTTTTATGAGATGCTTTGCGGCTGTTTCCCCTTTGACATCCGTACTGTGATGCCCCAGGGCAACCTAATTAATAATATCGTGGATGAAAATAAACCGGTGAGATTTCCCCAGGACTCAACTGTCCCCACCAGGTTACAAACAGTTATTGAAAAAGCATTGAGGAAAGATCCGCGGGAAAGATATCAAACTGCTGAGGAAATGCTGCAGGACTTGACCAGTATCAGGGAAAAGCCGGAAAAAACCAGTCTTGAAGAAAGGATAGAGAGAGAAATCGTATCTGTATTACACAGATTTCCTGATCCTAGCCAGTCTAACATAGTAGAAAAAACATTAACTCAGATCTTAAAAGAACACCCCGAATTTCCAGTAGTCTATTTGAAAGTCGGTGAGTTTTATAACAAGCGCGGCAGATACAATGAAGCTATTAATATATTCAAGAGGGGGCTGGAATTAGACAAGGATAATCCTCTTCTTCACTGGGGAGTGGCTATTGCTTCCCTTGAACTGGGAAATCATTCCCAGTCTGAAAAATCAATCAAGAAAGCGCTGGATTTAGGATTAGAAGCAAGTTTGGAACGCTATGCAAAAATACTTTTGACCAATGTCAAGCAAAAGGGGGGGCGCTAAATGGAAAGCAAGGTAAACGAGAGTTCAAAGCGAAAGAAACGAAGTTTTGACTGGGAAGATTTTGATTACTTTAAAGATTTCCTGGGCTATATGAAGCAATTGCTTATTAAATATAAAAAAGAATATTCAAAGCTGGAAAACCAATTGGATGAAGAGAGGAATAAATCTGAAGCAGAAACAAAAAAGATGCTGCTTCAATTAATATATGTGATGGATTCTTTCGAAGATGTTTTCAAGACGGTTGATTCCAAACTGGAACATAAAGATGAGCAAACCAAAAATTGGATTGAAACTTTTCGGGTTGTCTATAAAAAGCTGCAACAAACTGTGTCTGATTATAATATAGAGCCTATCAATACTGTAAATGGCGAAAAAGTGAACCCGGAAATTCATAAAGTTCTTGATACAGAAAAAAAACCAGGGTGGGTGGATAACACTATTACAGAAGTGGTGCATAAGGGTTATCGCTGGAACGGCAAACTGCTCAGGTTTGCCGAGGTTAAAGCAGTAAAAAACCGGGGTTAGTTTTATGAACTGATTTAGGCGACTAAGGAATGGGGAGGTTATATTAAATGAAAGCTGTAGGAATCGATCTTGGCACAACTAATACGGTCGTAGTTGCCCTGGGAAAGGGCGGTCCGAAAATATTGCACAATAAAGAAGGTGAAGAGTATACCAGGTCGGTAGTGACAAATTTTGAAGGCGAGCTTCTGGTGGGGTCGCCGGCGGAAAACTATTGGCCTCTAGCTCCAGAAGATACCATAACATCAATTAAAAGATTGATGGGCCGAGCCATTACTGATAAAGAAGTAGTAGAAATCATAGGAAAAGAGGAATTTTGCTATAAAATTGTTGAGCCAACTGAAGGAACCAAAGACAGCCTGCGGGTAGTGATAGGCAGAACAGAATATTCTGCTGGCGATATATCGGCCATGATTCTCAAGAAAGCTAAAGAAGATGCAGAACAAGTTCTGGGCGAAGAGGTGACCCATGCGGTAATTACTGTCCCTGCTTACTTTAGCGATAAACAAAAATATGCTACCCGGGAAGCAGGGCGTAAGGCCGGGCTTACTGTTATGAAACTGATTGAAGAGCCCACTGCTGCCGCCATGGCCTACAGCCTCGAGGCAGAGGGGGAAGGAGCCAAATCTATACTGGTTTTTGATCTTGGTGGCGGTACTTTTGATATTTCTGTACTGATGATGACTGCTGGAACGTTTGCTCCGTTAAACCTGGAGGGTGATATGTGGCTGGGTGGGGATAACTTTGACCAGTTGATCATGAATTATATCCTTGACCAGGTAAAAGATAAGCATGGGGTTGATCTCAGAAAAGATAAATCATTTATGGCCAAGTTAAAGCTAGAAGCAAGGCGGGCTAAAGAAACGCTAAGCTCGGCACAGTCAGCGCCAATTTTTATCGTTCCTGCTTTTCAAAAGGAAAACGGGGAAATGGTCAATGTACAAGAAAAAATAACCCGGGAACAGTTTGAAAACATGGCTGCTCCTTTAGTTGAAAAAGTCAATAATTTGGTGCAAAAAGCTGTCGAAGGCGCTGGTATGACAGTAGAAGACATTGACTATGTCTTAGTGGTCGGAGGTTCCACCGCAGTTCCGATGATCAAGCAGGCTATAGAGATGCCATTTGGGAAAGAGAAGATCCTTCACAATATACATCCCAAAAACAGTGTGGCTATTGGTGCGGCAATTATGGCCGGCATATTTGGTTACATTGAGTGCGAAGCTTGTAAACAACAAAATGACCTCGAAGCGGTGGTTTGCAGTAATAGCGAATGTCAGAAGCCTCTCCAGGGCATTGAACCCAAAAGAAACTGTCCCAGATGTAATCATGAAAACAGCATGGATAATACGGAATGTGAAGAGTGCCATGAGCCGTTGATAGAAAGTCCAAAAGAAAACCCCGCGCCTTTTCACTATGGAATCCAGACTACAGGAGATAAGTTTAACATATTTATTCAAAAAAATGAGCATTACCCTAAGCCTGAATCTGAAATAGAATATCAGACATTTCAAACACTCCATAATGAACAGCGTATTATCAGCCTACCGGTATATGGTGGAGAAAACCTCGAAAAAGCCAGCGAAAATGATAAACAGGGCGAAGCCTTCGCTGTGCTTCCTCCAAGATGTTCCAAGGGCACAAAAATTCTGGTTAAGCTTTGGTTAAACAGTGATGGTATTTTTGAGCTGACAGCGAGGATGGAAACAGGCCAGGAGCTTAAACCCTGGATCCTGAGAGGGGAGCAGGACCAGCGGGCCAAGGATAGAATTATGAAAATCCTCGACCGGTTGGATAAAAACGCAGATAACCTTAACCTTGAAGAAAAAGAAAAAGTGTTTGAACATCAAGAACAAATGCTAGATGATTTTAATAGAGGTAACTATGATGATGCCGAAGCAAAAGTTCAAAAGGTTGAATCTGTTTTAGATAACAAAAAAGACCCGTCTCCAAAAGGTAAACGTTTTGAAGCGACCAGCCAGTATGCTAAGTTTTTGATTGATCGTTATGGCTGGCTTATGGGTTCTTCTGTTGTTGATCAGTTAAATGGCTTGCTTCAGAAGGGGCAGCAAAGTACTGATGAGGTTGAGCGAGATCAAGCTGCCAATGAACTTGAGAAGAAGATTTCAGAGGTAATGCAATCAAACCAAGTATTGAAAGTTCTTTTCGAGGCTTTTATAGCTATCAATTCAATTATCAAACCTCAGGATCCCATAACAGCAACCGAACTACTTCAGGAACTAGAAGAAATTGAAAATGCCTTGAAGAATCGGGATCCTGATGCGGTAGAGAAGTTGCGCTCTCATTTAGATAGGGTCGGAAAGATCATTGATGAAATCTTAGTTATTAAATGCTCAGAGTGTGGACATGATAATAATCGAGAAAAAATGGGTGAACAAGGGTGGAAGTGCGCTAAGTGTGGTTATGACTTTTCTATGCTTGCAGGTATTTCTACCGACTCAGATTTTCATACATAAAGGGGGTAGAGGTTTTGAAAGATCCTCTGCAGGTTTCTCAAAGTCCTTATGATATTTTAGGGTTAGATGAAACGGCTACAAGGCAGTCAATCATGGATGCATTTAGGGAAGCCTTGGTAAATAGAGTCCCGGCCGGCAAAGCTTCAGATGCCCAGAACCGGCTAAAAGATCCTAAAAACAGGGCCATGATTGATATATTCCGTTATCACAAACCTTTTCTCAATCAGCTTTTGCCAAGCGTGGTTAATGATCCTTCAAAACTCTTAAACAGGAGGATGGAAGTTACAACGTCCTGGGAAAATATTAGCCGGAAGCTCTTCCCTAATTACCCTTCAATTCACAGCCTGGCAGTACTATGGTACTGGTGGGTCAATTATGAAGAAGAAAAACGGTGGGCAAAATATAATGGAAAACCTTTCCAGGAAATAGAGGGGGCAGCGGAAGCCCCAAACCTGGAAGTTTTGTGGAGTAATACAATTGCCTACTGGACCATGGTTATAAGTTCAAATGAATTCTGGAAAGATTGGCTTAAAGACAGAGATGGACAGGTTGAAATGAAAGCTTTAAAAGATAGTTTAGAGAGCCATCTTACCAATCGGCTTCAAAACTACGATGAGAAGTACTTAGAAGCAGTTAAATCTCACAACCTACCTGCAGGTAACTGGGGGAGCCTGACTAATTCGTCTTTATCTCCTTACCGGGAATTACTTTCCTTATTCGGTTCTGAGATGAATACAGTAAAAAATATGCGCCGCGCCAGTGTGACCATCCTTAACAAAGGACAAAAGACTGATGTTTTCGCCGGGCGTCTGATTTTGGAAAGGTTTAATCTTCTGGATGATGCCCGCAAGGAAGTCGAAAAAAAACTTTCAGCAAACCAGGATAATAAGTATTTAAAGCAAGCTCATTACGGCCTTTCTGAATACTGGCGTATGGCTTATCTGATCGATGCTTCTGATTATACTTCTGCAATTGAAGAGTACGAGGGGCTTGCAAAGGATAAACAGACGAGCAAGGAGGCAAGATCTCTTGTCTCGGAAGCATATCGAGAAGAAGGCATACGGCTGTTTGGAGAAGAAAAATTTGATGAAGCCTTTGATAGGTGGGAAAAAAGCTTTAAGACAGGACAGGAGATTGAAGAAACAGCGGCTAATCTGACTGAAAAAGTGACCCAAAAAGCCAATGCGATAAAAAACAACCAACCTGACGAAGCTGTAAATATTTTAGACAAAGCCCTGGCGATTACAAAGAAATATGACAAAGCCGGAAAACATCATGAAAATATCAAGCAGCAGTTTGGCAGTATGTTAAAGACAATGGCTATAAATATTACAAACGAGACTATGGAATCGATCAATAAACTGCTAAAGCCTCCCCCCACTACTGAAGCAGGCAAGGAGAGAGCAAGGAAAAAAATAGAAAAAGAAGAAATTCCTCAGTTAAAGAAGGCCCAGGTTTACTTAAAACGATCTGTTGATCTAGGGAATCAAAGCGCTAAAAAGGATCTTAAAGATGTGGAGGAGTTAATAAAGAAAATAGAGCAACCAGATTCCCTGTACCTGTCTAGTGTCCCGGAAGATGTATTGCTATATATTAAAAATCTGATGGAAAAGAAGGATTTTAACGCAGCGATTGACTATATTGAAAAGAGTCCATACAAGAAAGAGCTGCAAGGAGTGCTTGCGCAGGTTCATCAGCAACGGGCCTTTAAACAAACAAATGAATTTATCGAGGCCTTTAACAAGACGAAAAAAGGTGTGGAGGATAAGTTCTTTGCCGAGAAGAGAAGGCTTTTAGAAGGAAAAGAAACTTCTTTAGCCTCGATAATGATTTCGCCTTTTATTGGATTAGCAATTTTGGCCGCAATCTTTACGCCATATACTTATGTATTCATCGGTGTTGCTGTAATATTAGTTATTATCAGGCTGGTTATAAAAAATATCCCAAGCGAAGTTCATATTGATTCGATCTATGGCTATACGCCTACATGTGAGGTTAGGACTTGTAAAAATCGATCGAAGTACAAGTATGGAGAAACTAATCTTTGTTCTGCCCATTCTACAAAGCTGCAGGCAGCAGTAGATAGGCTTAAAAGCGAGCTTGAAAACGAGAGAAAAATATTTTCTCGCAAGATGCAATCACCCCTGAAAGACCTGGAAAAAGCTAACAGGCTTGAACCAGGTAACCAGCAATTAAAACAAAGCCTGGATGAAGTTAAGAAAATCATCAATTCTACATAGAAAGGAATGCAGAAATGATTGATTGTCCTTGTGGTTTTGGAAAAAACCTAAAAGAAGATCAGGATAGGTGTCCGGTTTGCGATATGGAATTGAGATCGCTTCATGAAATAACCAGGGCGGAAGAAAAACTAAACAGCCTGTATATTAATGCGAGCAAACAGAATCAAAGATTTGGCTTATTAAAAAAAATTGCTGTTTTTGTTCCTGTTGGTATCATTGCGTTAGGATTTATGATGTTTTATTTCTGGCTTGATAGAGATGAACCTGATGAGATCACATTTGAACAAGCAGCTAAAGAGCTTGAAACCTCACTTGGGGCTTTGTTGGAAGAGGAGGGGGTGGCTGTAGATATAACCCATGAGGATGAACAACTGGTAGTAAAAGGTGATGTGCCTACAGGTTTTCATCGAGAGGCGATTGCTGCCATTATTGCTGAAAGGTTCGAACAGGAACAGGTTGATTTAGATCTGCTTGCTATATCTCCACCACCAGAATTAGAACCTGAGCCGGAACCGGAAGCACAAGAGTATATAGAGCACGAAGTTAAGCCAGGTGAAAGCCTTTCAATAATAGCGCAGGAGTACTATGGGGACTATCGAGAGTGGGTGAAAATATACAGGTTTAATGAAGAGATGATAATAGACTATGACGAAATTGATGTAGGACAGGTTCTGAAAATCCCGGTTGATTAAGTTAAATGTCTTAGCCTTTCCCAAGAAAGTCATGGGAGCCATATATGCAACCTGCTTTCAAAGAAATATTAGTTCATCTACACTTTTCATTTCAAGTTGCTTGCAATTAAAGTTCTTTCTTAAGATGAATTATCCCTGATTTAATAATTCTTTTAAATACCGGGGGACTCTAAACCTGGATTTCCGGGCCACTTTGTTTCCATGTGCTTATATAATTTGATAATTGAGAAGGGAAAATAGTTTTTTCAGAGAATATTCTAAACAATAAAACTGGCATTGGGAGAGGAGCCTGGAGATTTGGAGGACTTGAACAGTGCAAAAATAAAAATTGAACAGATTATATGTCAGCTGGTTCAGGGCAGCTGCTTTAGTGAAAATGGTTACTTTCAGAATGATTCTCGGGCTTTTTACAGCGATGTTGAAAGAGCGGCTGCAAATGGGTGGGCTGATGTTAAGATTAATTCAAATTATAATGATCTCGGAGAATTTGTGCACAAAGTAGCCATTACTTTTGATCTTTACGCCCTGCAAGTTTACAAAATGCTTTTGCCGACAGATTTAACTAAACCGCAGAGCTGTCCTCTATACAGATCCGCTAAAAACCTTATTTATACCTTTCCTCAGCTCCATTCGCTTCTCAGCCCAGACGATATATTAAGCAAAACTTTAGATATAGTTTTGTTCTCCAAATTGGCAATTCTTAGCTATCAAGGCAACTCTACTCTTCGCATCTGGGTATATTCCATAATGCGCCGGGTTGTTCTACAGGAAGCCAGGAAAGAGAAACAAATCATGTTAGACTTTGACTGGCATGCAGAAAATAAATATCCTGCCGGCGTTCAAGAACAACCGGAGCAGAAACTGGAACAAGCTGAGCAGCTTGGACAGCAGCTTCAGCTTTTTAGACAGCTTATTGCTAAAGGTATTGTTCAGGCTGGCGAAGGGAAAAGTTCTCCTCAGCTAGAGCGGGCCTGGATTTTTTGGAATGACTATTGTGCGGATATTTACATCTTACTGGAAGATAATAGTTCACAATATTTACCACAAAAAAATCTGCCTTTTCCTGTGCCACCTCAAGAATTAGTTTTGGGCGAAAAGGGGGAACATAACCTGCCTTATACCAACTACCTGGCCTGGAAAATCGGCAAATTACGAAATTGGCCGCTAACAGACATAAAAGATGATCTGGCTCTTCAACATACCCCCTCAGATAAAAGCAGGTTGAGAGCAGCAGTTAGAGTCAGGCGTAACGAAGCGAAGAAAAATATCCTAAAGGAACTAAGAAATATTGACCAAAGCTCAATAAAAAAGACGGACCCCGCAACATAATAACAGGGGGTATTATAATTTTGTTCCCCGGGAGGTATATAAATGCCTGAACCGAAAAAGACACCTGGCTGCGCGGCTTGCTCCGGAAACATTCCGGCATACCTTGACTATATTCTTTGGGGCACCTATTTCCCCAAACATGAGGAGATAGAATCTCACCTTGCCGATTGTTCTGATTGTTTCCAGGAATATAATGAACTTTTGGGGATGGTGCTTCGTGAAAAAATGGAACCGCTTGTGGACCAGCTTCTGGAAGGTGAAAGGAGCTCGAAAGGCATAGGACTCCTGATTGAGTTGAATAGTCACTGGTGGGAATTATGCTTTGAAATTGGCGATAAAGCAGGTTTGAGTGCAGCTTTATCCCACCTTGGAATCTTAAGTGAATTAAACGGCGACGAAGACGAAGCTATTGATTATCATCATAAAGCAATGTCGCAGCAGGCCGAAGCTGGATATGATCATTATACCTTCTTACTATCTACTTACGCTTTAGCACGACTATACATGGCGCGCCGAAGATGGATAGAGGCTAAAAAGTATCATCAAAAATTTCAAAAGAAAGCTGAAAAACTTGACGATACACTTGCCCTGGTCAGGGGCTTAATCCAGCGGGGCGACTTTTTCTATTATTTTCCATCAAATTCATTGCTGATCAAAGCTGTGACCTGCTACAAACAGGCAAATATATTAGGTGAGACTACAGGCTACTCGAAAGGTGCTGAGATAGCCGAACAGCGAATTTTGCAGCTCAAAAATAGCTTAAACACACAGCTCCAACACCGCTTGGGATATTACATTTCTGGTAACGAGTCAAAGGCTTTTTCAATGGAACAGCTAAGCGAAAACTTTGCCGAGTTTCTTTTAGAAGAGCTGGCCGAAGTTTATGCATCTGAGAAAGAAATAAAGCGGGCGGATTATACCTCTGGAGAGTACGACATAAGTGAAATATTTTCATCTGCTTTTAGTACTTTTAAAAAGAAGGATAGTATCGTTGAATCTGCGCAATTCGATCCCGGTCAGAAAGAAGATTTATTGTTAACTAGAAATGTATTAATTAAGCTTATGCAATTGGTTCAAGAACTGGGTTTGTCATACCACCAGGCTGAAGAACTGGCTCGTTACTTGCAGGATGATTTAACCCGAGAAATGATGGCTAAACCTGAATTCCAGAAGGATAATAATTAAATCCAGTCTTTAATCTGTTATGATCGCTGTCACTTCGAGCCGTTTCCTGTGGCTTTAAAAAGGTTGCAGGATAGTATGCGAAATTGGGCTGCACCAGGACTGGAGCTATTTGTTTAGAAATAATTTATTCACCTCTACCTGTGAAAGGGCGCAGATATATATAAATACATTTAAGCCTGGAGGGATTATTCGTGAATCTTGGTTACTCGATTCAAATAGTTTGGCCACTGGCAATACAGGAAGCGCTGGTTTCATCTTATGAAAATATAGAACCAGAACACCTATTTAATGGTTTGCTTAAGTTTGCTGAGCTCAGGAAAGATGATCTTAAAGCTATGATTAAAGATAGCACGATTATCGATTCTTTATTAAATGAACAAAATGATATCTGTTTGTTTTTTGAAGAGGGCGGTCTTTCAATACCCGCCAGCACTTCTGCTATGCGCAATAATATAAGACACATGATGGGAAAAGGTAACGGCAAGGATGATAGAAAATTTGTGCACCGATCTGATAAATCTAAACAGATTTGTTTGAGATCAGAAGAAATTGCCAGCGCTGATGGTAAAAAAGAGTGGCAGGCGGTACATTTAATTGAGGCATTACTGGAAGAACCAGAAAATGTATTGGCAGAGGCATTAGCAAAAGCAGGTTTTACTAAACCCATAGCGGTAGAAACTCCTCTACTTGATCGCTATGGAACTGACTTTTCAAGAGAAACTTTACCCAGTGAAAAAGGTCCTACCGATTCAGTTAGCAAAGTGTTGTTGGAGAGTCTCCAGGATAATACTGATGCAAATCTTTTATTAATAGAAAAAGGAGGGCGCCCTGCCCTTGAAATTGTTCGTGAGGTTTCTTCACTACTCAAAAAGGGAGAAAAACCATACAGAATTGTCCATGTTGATTTTGAAAGCATTCAAAAAGACAGAGTTGATTCAGAAGGTATTATTAGCAAACTGATCGATGAAGCTATTGCCGCAGGCGCTTTGCTATACATAGAAGGCTTGGCTTATGAAATGGCGAAAACTCCGGAATTAACCGGGATAGAAGCAATGATTAAAGCCATGGAGGAAAACCAACTCAGGTGTATTATTGCCGTGGAAGAAAATCTTTACATATCAAAACTCGACAAAAAAGAACCGTGGAAAAAACTGTTGCGTCCGGTTTGGATTCATCCCCCCCAAAAACTACCCTGGTGAGCAAGAGTTGCTGGATAAATAATGTTGAGTAAAAGATATATGGGGCTAAAGCAAGCAGTGGTTTTATAGGAGAAGATCTCTCTATGATGGGTGCAGCAAGAAATTGCAACTTGGTGTTGAGGATGGGTTAGCTTATCCGGAGGAGTGGGAGTTGTAATGTTGATACGGATGATGGTTTTAGAAGGGCCGGATAAAGGGCGAGTTTATGAGTGTAATACTGATGGAGCGACCAATATTCTGGTTGGTCGGGAAGATGTGCGCAGCGAAGCCCACTGGCAGTTAAGTTCGAAAGATTATTTTGTATCAAGAAACCATTTTTTGCTCGAGATTCGTCCACCTAATTGTCGGATAAGCGATCCCTACAGTAAAAACGGTACTTTTTTAAAGCGTGGAGAATTGGAGAAAAGAGTTGAAGAAGAGCTTTTAGAAAACGGTGACCAGATTCGTATCGGAAAAACATTTTTAGCAATGGAGTTGGTTGCTAATAATTATAATAAAAAACAAGAAATTTCAATCCCCAGGCATGAGACTGGCCCTTTAAAAACTGGATCAGAAACAAATACCGTGCCGGCCACCTCTAATTGTATTCGTTGTGGGGCTAATATGGAATATACTTTACCCTCTTCAGGATCAGTTTTGAGTGGTAGTGACTTTATGTGCGCAGAATGTAGAAAGCAGGAAGAACAGTTTAAAAGTAAAGAGGCTGAGAAACAGGTCAGTCAGAGTTATTATTGTATGAATGAGCACTGTGGGCAGGATGTTTCTGATCAGGCTAATACTGATGGCCGGGCAGCAGAGTTTTCCGATGTTGCTCTCTATTATTGTCCTGAATGTTCAAAGCGTGAAGAAGCTGAAGCATTTTTAAATTACAATTTTTATCAGGGCGATATTGGGGGATACCGTTTGATCCGCTGGCTGGGAAAGGGCGGTTTCGGTGAAGTTTATAAAGGCTGGCATCCAGAAACCTGTCGCTTAGCGGCAATTAAGGTCATGAATCCTTTAAAAACAAAAGAAGCAGGCCTGGTTTACCGTTTTCATCGTGAAATCAGCATCATGCAGGATTTTAATCATTCCAATCTGGTCCGTTTCTATGAGGAGGGACAGGTTAATCAAAGGCCTTTTCTAGTTTTAGAATATGTGCCTGACGGAGATTTTTCTCAGCTTTTATCGGACGAGGGTAGGTCTTTATACACAGCGCATGATATTATCAAATTTTTTGAAGACGCTCTAACCGGACTTGACTATTTTCACCGGCGTGATTCTCAGCCGGGCCGAAACTATGTTCACAGGGATATAAAGCCGGAAAACATCTTAATCAGGCGAGATAAAGACCAGGTGGTATCAAAGCTTGCAGATTTTGGTCTGGCCAAATGCTACGAAGAGCATGGTGGAACCATTACCCGTAGCAAGCAATTCGCCGGCACTTTTATTTACATGGCTCCTGAACAAATTACAAATTTTAAATACAGTAAACCCCCAGTTGACATATATGCCATGGGCGTCACTATTTATTACTTGTTAAGCGGAAGGTACCCGCTGGATTTTACGCCGATGTGGCAGGTAAAAAAAGGAAAACCAATGCTTCAAAGAGGTCGTCCGGTAGATATGGTCCTTGCAGGCAAGCGTTTACCTCTTTTGGAAGCCAGGCCTGATTTACCGAAATCTCTTTGTGAGGCAGTTGATAAATCACTTAGCATCAATCCTGATCAGCGTTATCAATCTGCAGAAGCTTTTCGGCTGGCACTTCTTGATGCTATTTAGAGATGTGTAGCAAGTAAAGTATTTTTTTATACAAAGACCGCAATTTTTAGGATTTATTTTGCAGTTTAATTCAATCCGGGAATAGGTTTGCAATAAAGGAGAGTAATCAGGATGAAGGTTTCATTTTATACCCTGACTGATATCGGTCGGGTCAGGGAGGAAAACCAGGATGCCTATCTGATCGCAGAAGATATCAATTTGTTTCTGGTTGCCGATGGGATGGGTGGGATGGACAGAGGTAAGGAGGCGGCCCTTTTTACAGTTGAAAGCGTAGCCGATTATATCCGCAAATACTACTCTAATAGAAAAAATGAATTAATCAAGTTAATGTCTCATGCGCTATCGTCGACCGGTGCAAATTTTTTCGAAGTTGTTGGTGAGGGGTCAGGCAGTACAGTGGTTGCGGCCATCCTTACTAAGAAAAAGGCCGTGATTGCTAATCTTGGTGATAGTTCTGCTTACCTGCTCAGAAAAGGCCAGTTTTCTTTACTGACTAAAGAGCACAACCTTGCTAACTTGTTAGTAGAAGGGGGCCGGTTGAACCCTGCGCAGGCTAAAGAACATCATACCAGGCATCAATTGACGGCATTTATTGGTATGAAAGGAAAACTGCCAGTTCATGTAGCTGAGTTTCAACCGAATGCCGGAGACCGTCTGTTATTATGTAGTGATGGTTTGAATGGCCTGGTTTTTAATGAGGTCATAGAAGATGTGCTGAAGATGGAACCGGAACTTAAGACAGCGGCTCACAGGTTGGTAGATTTAGCTAATGAAGCCGGCGGTTATGATAATACAACGGTTATGTTAGTTGATGTCTTAGGTGTTGATGGAGAATAAGGAATTAAGCAAGAAGATCTGTGTCTGATTTGATATGGTCCAGGCAATTCATTTGGAAGCATAAGTTCTACGTACTTTAGTGCAAAGATATTAACAAATCATCAGTTGCCGGTTTAAGTTAAACTAAAGCAAGATTTGGGCGAGGAGAGGATAATTATGTTTACTGAAAGAGCGCAAAAATTGATCGACCAGGCCCAGGAAGATGCTTTATCAAAGGGCAAAAAGTTTTTAGACTCGTGGTCCCTGGTAGCCGCTTTGGGCTCTGATTCAGAAGGAAGCGTTCGCCTGGCAGAGTGCCTGACCCAGGGGGATGTAGACAAATTCCGAAAAATTGCTCCTGAACTGGAAATTTTTTCGGACAAAAAAGGTAGCCTGGAGTTTGACGAATTATTGCGCAGCATAATTAAAACTGCATATGAACTGGCTTCAGTAGATGGAGTGCCTGACCGGATGCACCCTGGATTTATAAATGTACAGCATCTTTCCTGTGCGGTAGCGATGTCCGAAAAAGTATGTAAGGAGCTATTTAATGGTCTGCCCCCACTGGGAAAGGAAAAAGCCTTAAAGCTACTGTCAGATTGGTCTGCAATCAAGGAGATCGATGGTTCCATCGGAAGTCTGGTCAATACCCTTAGGGATATGCGCTACAGGTTACTGGAAAACATTTTTGGACAGGACCATGCTGTGCATGCTTTTGTTGAAGGATTATATAATGCTGAAGTAACTGCATCAATTGATAGAGAGCGTAGAAAGCCTTCTGCTGTTTTTGTTTTTGCCGGCCCGCCGGGGGTAGGGAAAACCTACATGGCAGAGTTGAGCGCATCGTTCCTTGGGCGTCCCTTTAAGCGATTCGATATGACAGGTTATAGCGATCATCAGATGCATAACCAGCTGGTTGGGTTTGCCCGTAGTTATCAGGGAGCCCATCCTGGCTTGCTAACTGATTTTGTGGCTAAGAATCCCACGGCAATCCTGCTTTTTGATGAGATCGAAAAAGCTCACTTGAATACCATTCAACTTTTTTATCAGATTCTTGATGCCGGCCGACTTGAAGATAAGTTTAATGAAGAAGATGTTAGTTTTCGTGACACCATCATTATTTTTACCACAAACGCCGGAAGCAGCTTGTATGATAACCCCAACAGGGCTGGTATTGGAGTGGCCGATACAGGATATCACAGCCGTACCATCCTGAGTGCCTTAGAACAGGAAAAAAATCCGACAACTGGAAAGCCTGTTTTCCCGCCGGCTATTTGTTCACGCTTAGGACAGGGTTATCCTGTCATGTTTAACTATTTGGGGATCAACGAGTTGATCAAGATTAGCAATACAGAGCTAAACCGGACCAGTAATCTATTGGAAAAGAAGTACCTTAAGCGTTTTACTTTCGATTCTCTTTTACCAATTTCATTAGTCTTCAGGGCAGGCGGGCAGGCTGATGCTCGCGAGCTGCGTGCAGAAACTGAAAAATTTGTCAAGAATGAATTATTCAAGTTCGGCGCTCTTTATTCTGCTAAACGGGCTGATGACGCTTTTAAGGAATTTGATCGAGTCCACTTTGCACTGGAAATGGACGAAAATACTGTCCATCATTCTGTTAGAGAACTATATACCATGGTAGAAAAACCAAAAATACTCTTAATAGCCGGCGATAATTTTACTCGTTTATGCAGGGAACATGTTCCAGATGTACAATGGTTTTTTGCCGGAACTAAAGAAGAAACCGTGGCAATTTTGGCATCACATGAAGTAGACCTGATTTTGCTTGATCTATGGCTGCCGGAAATGGAAGTGGACGAAGGAACTACCGGTGAAAGCAGTCTTGATTTAGGGAAAACCCTGTCCCAGGATTTGGATTACACTCCTCTTTCGGCAAGGGCTTTAACCAGAGGACGGGAGATTTTGCGAAAAATACATGATTCTTATCCTGATAAACCGGTTTATTTGCTATCTTTTGAAAGTGAAACTGCAAGTCATCCCCAGGAAGGAGTTCGCACAGCTACCCTGGTTATGGATGCCAGTAAATCCTGGGATGAGGTGTCTCTATCCGATGTTTCAGAAATGTCGCCGGAACGTAGTGTAGATGAAGAACTGTTTTTGGCTTGTGTTCGTTCAGGAGGCGCGAGAGGACTGATCAGTACCGACTTCAAAGATGATCAGTATGCTGAATGGTCAGATCGGCGTGATCGTTTTGCAAGCCAGCTAATAAGTATTGCCGAACGAGTATATCGTGAAGCTAAAGCTCACTGGTTGGCACGCCAGCGCAAAGTACTAGACTTTGAAACTGCAGTGGATCTTGATCAGCCAGGCAAACTATTGACTATCAGGCTGCGTGACTTTCGATTAAGTCGAGCGGTAGAAGCATCCGATGCCGGCGAGATGGTAGATGATGTACAGCGGCCGGTGACCCGATTTAATGATGTCATCGGAGCAACTGCTGCAAAAAAATCGCTTGGTTTTGTGGTTGACTGGCTAAACAAACCCGGCTATTTTTCAACCCTGGGAATCAGACCGCCAAAGGGAGTTCTTTTAACCGGCCCGCCCGGTACCGGCAAGACAATGTTAGCCCGGGCTGTGGCCGGTGAATCTGATTGTTCTTTTCTGGAAAAATCAGCCACTTCTTTTGTTACTATTTGGCAGGGCAGCGGTCCGCAAAACGTACGCGATCTATTCGCCAGGGCGCGCCGTTATGCGCCGGCTATTGTTTTTATCGATGAAATTGATGCCATTGGAGTTTCTCGAACGGGTGGAGCCGGTGGGGGTAGGGCTGCTGAAGAAACCCTGAATGCTTTGCTTACAGAAATAGAAGGATTTACTGAAGATCGGCAACGACCGGTTATTGTTCTGGCAGCCACAAACCTGGCTGAACGATTAGATCCAGCCCTCAGGCGCCGTTTTGATCGCATAATTGAAGTTGAGCGTCCTGACCGTGATGCCCGCCTGGAATTTTTAAATAAGATGCTGCCTGAAGGTAAAGGCAATCAAGTATCCCGCGAAACTATAAAACGTCTGGCCGGACAGGCAGCAGGTATGGTCTTGGCAGACCTGGAAAGGGTAATCCAGGAAGCTGCAGTTTCTGCGGCACAGGCTAATAAAAATCTCGATGATACTATCTTAGAAGAGGCATTTGAAAAAATGCGCATGGGGGAGGCAAAGAAAACGCTGAATCAGGATACCCTGAAAAGAGTTGCCTATCACGAGGCGGGTCATACCCTGATTGCCTGGCTGGGAGGAAACCTTCCGGTGCAAGTTACCGTTGTTGGTCGTGGTGGAAGCGCAGGGTACATGGAAATGGATCAAGATGAAGATCAGGTAATCATGACTAAACCTGAGATCGAACAGCGTATTAGGGAAGCGATGGGAGGAAGAGCGGCTGAGCTGCTTTTTTATGGGGCTGAAGCAGGTCTTTCCTCGGGAGTTGCAGGGGATCTTAAACAGGCAACAGCCTGGGCTTTGCGAATGGTCCGTGAGTATGGTATGGATGAAAACTTTGGTTATCTAAGCCTGGCTGATCAATTTTCATCCAGTCAAAATGGCGGTCCGCTGGCAGAACGGGCAGCTTTGGCTGCCGAAGCAATTGTCAAACGGGAACTGGAGAATGCTTGCCTGGTGGTAAAGAATAATAGTATTAAACTGGAGCGCCTGGTTGAGGTGCTTGTGGAAAAAAATCGATTGGTTAAAGAAGAAATTGAAGAGATTTTAAAAGAAAACTAACCCGAGAGAGCTTGAGCAGCTAATATTTTAAGGAATGATAATTATATGAAACTTGAACAAAATAACAGTGCACCTGATGGAGGAGAATGGGTCATTAAGGCTGCTGGGCTGACCCATCAGGGACAGGTGCGGGATGATAATGAGGATGCTTTTTTACTTTCTAATGAACAGGGTCTCTATGTAGTGAGCGATGGTATGGGCGGAACAACAGCCGGCAAGGCAATATCTAATGCAGTTGTAGAGGTATTACCTGTAGAGTTGAACAAATTGCTCCAGGAAGCAACTATCTACGAGTCAACGCAGATGGCTTCTATTTTGGGAAAAGCAATTGCTATGCTAAGCGATGAGTTGCTTGAACGATCTTCAAAAGACAGATCACTCAGTGGCGCAGGAGCTGCCGTAGTATCCTGCTGGTTACTCAATGGCATAGCGGCGATGGCCCATATGGGCGATTGCCGCTTGTACAGGTTGCGGTCAAATCATTTCGTAAAAATGACAGATGATCATAATATTGCTGCATTACTTTTGCAGATGGGACATATAGACGAAAAGGAAGCTCTTAAACATCCGGGGAGGCATATGCTCACACGTTTTGTGGGTATGGAACCTGAAGCCCAGCCGGATATGAGCGCTCTAGAGGTGTTGCCCGGAGATAGATTACTATTATGCTCCGATGGTCTGTGGGGAGTAGTCAAAGACGAAACATTGTATTCCATGTTGTCATCAGAATCTGATCTGGAAAATATTTGCGAGCAGATGATTTCTGCCGCTAATGCCGCAGGTGGGCCTGATAATATTACCGCTTTGGTAATTGAAGTAGGCCCTCTTTTTAAGAAATCAAGCACTGCAAAGCTGAAAGCAGCTTGTGACCAGCAAGAGGTTAATAAAGTTTGCGGCAGAACAGATTTACCGGCTAGAGACTGATAAGAGTTTTTTTTGTCCTGTTTCAAGAAAACATAGAAGCCTGGTCAGCGAAGAGAGGATAAAAATGAGTTTAACCAAATGCAATATTTGCGGCCAAGAATTCAGGCCTGCTAATGATAAAATAAAGCGCTGCCCCGAATGTGAGCACTTCATAACACTTAATGGAAAAATCTACAGGCGGATTCCTTTTGGTGAAGAACCGGTCGAAGGAATCGATTATTCAGGTCATGACATTGCTGATTACAGTCTTCCCACGTGTCCGGAATGCGGCGCAGATAAAAGCAAGTACCACTTCGCCGCCTGTCATCACGAAATATGCCCGGCTTGCTTGCATATACATTCGACATGCGATTGTTATGTAAACGCTGAATGGGAAATATGAATTCCCTGGATGGGGCGGTTGTACACCCCAAGAAAAGGCAAGTTTATTAGCAATCCCAAGCCAATTTGGTCGCAAGAAGACTTCAAGAGGCTTATGACAACCCTATCCTGCTGCGGCTATGGCTGGATTAGATCAGAGGGGGTGCGTGGCCGGTTGGATGACAGGTTTAGCAAGATTTTAAAAATAATGCTGCAAAGCTTACTTTCCAATTAAAAAGTTAAAGGAGGGTTCAAGTAATTTGAGTGATATATTTGATTTGCACAAAGAAAAGCCGGTTCTTAACCCCAACTGCAGTGAACTGATCGGTGCGCTCAAAATTAAAACTGATCAGGAGTTCAAGGCAGTTATCGAAGAGCTTAGACGGGTGGCTACACTTGAGCTTTACCTTAATATTGGCCATCGAACTGCCCAACAACTGACCAGCCTGGCGGTTAAAAAAGATAAAGATGGTATTACCCGGTTAATCCTTGCGCCACTTGATTGGAAAGATTATGAGACCAGGACCGAGGTAGACTGCAAAATACCAGTTCCCTTAGACTACCTGTGTTTAAAAGAAGGGATCCTGGACTTAAATCCACATAATGCGGATATTGTTTTTAACGAGATTGTTTTAAAAGCAAGCAGGTTAGATGGTAATATCATAGCCACCTTGGAAAATGATGATTTTACAATCAAACAGCAGAGCAATAGAAGTGGAGAAGGGATTCAGTTATTATTCAAAGAGGCTCGGCTCGATCTAAGCCTTCTGCGCCGGTTACCAACCTGGAGAAAACCTTACTTTTTTTCTGTAGAAATCGAGGGGCTTAAGTTTAAATATAACAGCAAAGCGAAACAAGACTTCTTAGGCAATTCTTTTCTTGATGGCTTTCTTTTTACCATGATTTTTGATACCGATTTGAATTTGTTTCCGGTCCTGCGTAAAATTGTGCGCTCATTTGCAGGTCGCTATATTAATAGCATTACCAGCTATGATGGTGGCACCAGTCAGTGGTGGGAAAAATGGTGTGCTGAAAATTTTGCGGAATACTATATTGAAGAAATGGGAGATTCTTCGATTCATGAGAAAGGCAGTCTATATTTGCTGCCTGCAGACAAGCTGGCTGATTTCAAATCATTTATAAGTGATTTATATTCCGTTGGAATGAAAGTAATTGTATGGGATGAAAAAATAAAATTAATCGAGCCTGGGAGTATTGAAAAGCTCGATTTTATCGATGGGGAGGTTTATGTAGTTCACCGGTTGGGAAAAGATCTCCTGGATAAGTTCCGCATCTTGCCCGCATACCTGGATTTAGATCTATTCCAGGGTGAAGACAGACTTTATATGGATCAGGGCAATTCATATAAAATTAGTTATTATCCCCGTGATGATCAGTTTGCGAAATCACTGGACCAGCTGACTTTTTATATTTATGTATCCAAATATTCGACTGACTATTTGGACCAAGGTGCCGAGAAGTTTGAACCCTATCTAAGTAAAAACTCTAAAATTGTAAGGATCTAAAAAGACATGATTGAAGTGTTAAGCCTCCATTTCACCGATCAGTGCACCAGGAGCTGTCCCGGTTGTTATATGCGCGGTAAAAAGGGGCCGGTAAAAGACTTTGATTTCTTTATGCCTTTTGCCAGCATCGCCGGACAGCTGGGTATAAAGCAAATTGCCCTGGGGGGTGGGGAACCTACACTTTTCCCGGAATTTGTATATCACTTTGCTGAAAGCTGCCAAAAAAACAGGGTGATTTTGAATATGACAACAAATGGGGATGGTTTTATCCCGGAAACTTTAAGTTATTTTAGAGGCCTGACCCTTGTTTCATTTTCCATTGATAAACATAAGATCCGTAACCTGGGCGATCTGGAAAGCCTTTTTGGCAAAATGCAACTTGCCCGGAAGGCAGGTTTAATAGTGGGGGCCAATCTTCAACTTGACCCTTTCATCATCAACCATCTTTACGAGTTGCTTGACGAACTGTTCAGGCATTGCGATCGGGTTTACCTGCTCCAACGAAAGCCCAAAAACTTTTTGGCGGACACAGATATTAAAACCAGGCTCCAGGCGGCAAGCTGTATCTATAAAAACCTTTACGCCGACGAAAGCCTGCTAATGAAATTTGGTTTAAAGGATGCTTGCGGGAGGGGGCAAAAAATGATCTCCATTGATTATTGCGGAGGGGTTTCTTGCTGTTCCTTCGATAAAAACTTTGCAAGCTTAAATAAGTCCAGGGACCTGGTTGAGATCATTGATACACATTACCCTTTTCCAAAAACCACGCAATGTCCATTTCTATGAGAAAATAATTACATACAGCCTGGATCAGCTATGGTATTTCTTACGACCAGCCAATAATATCAAGTCCACGCTCTGCACAGACCCGGAAAAATTTTTGCAGTCCGACCATTTCATCCTCAGTGTGGTCGTCATATGCATTTTCTTTTTTATTAATAACGACCAGTTCTTTAGGTGTATGTTTAGAAAGGGCTTCAGACATTTTCTTCACTGTTTCCGGGGGGAGCCAATCATTATAGGGCGATTTATTCGTTACTGCTGTGAAAAGATCACTGTAGACTTTTCCCCGGAAAGAGCTCCCGCCACCGCTTAAAATGCCGCCGCATAGTTCTATACCAGCTTCCTCGAAAGCCTTTTCGTCATCTTCGCTCAGCACCAGGTCATCTGGCACACTTGAAGCGAAGTTGTCAAGGCCCATATTATCACCCCAAAATACATATATTGGGTGCAACATTAATACCATTATTTTATATTGTATGTCAAATAGTCTTTTGGAAAATAATCATTTATATGCCCTGAAAATAGTTACTTTCACTTCTGGTGTGATGGGTTTCTCGGTTTGATAGATTTGTGTCTCTCACATTCAAACCCAGTATAATTTGTAAAAGGCTCAAAGGAATACCCCGATATTTGCCGAAATAAATTCACAATACAAAATAATAAAAAAGTGTTAGCAACTATTACTGTCCTGGCTGCTTCTCTTCCAACTTAACAAGAAAGAGGTAGTCAAAGGCAGACAAAAAGGAAATTAGCGACGGCAAATGCTATTAATGTAATTAATTAACTTCCAAGCTTAAAAGAAGCGATGCAGCTTTTAAAAAGGTAATGCAATGAACAAATCGAGAAGAGGGTTGCAAACTAGATCCTGGAGGTATTTTAGATGAATGACGACTCGAACGAAAAAAGTTTTTTACAAGCGCTCAAGAGCTCCGGCTCTCATTTGAGAGCAGGGCTGGGCAACAATATTATTTCGCGGTTGAAAGAAATTGCCGAAAAAGAAGAGGTTATGGTTATCGTTTATTTTGACATAGAATTAATGCAAGGCCGAATATCAGATATTAAGCTTGATCAGTTGGGCCCCATGGTGATGGGCACAGATGAACATCCGAAGGCTGTAAGGCTTCTTTTTGAAATTCTGGAAAAAAGTCCGGAAGAATCTTTACGGCTCGAAGCGGGGAAAATTTTATTTACGGCTGCAAGGATGAAACTTTCCGATTATAGTATGGAAAAAGTAAATATGGTTAAAGAATCATTAAAGTCAGGTCTCATCTCCAGTGACAAAGCCGAACGCAGCGCTTCGATGTGGTGCCTTTTTAAGCTTTTTGGAGCAGAAACCTTCGATTTTTGCGCTGCCGCCCTTAATCATTCCAACCCCGATGTAAGATTTGAGACTGCCCGCATTTTTGGTTTTCTCAAAGATAATAGGGCGGTTCCAATGCTTGTAGAAGCGCTAGAAACAGAGAGTTTACCCAAAGGAAGAAGCGTGATTCTCTGGGCCCTTGGTTATATGAAAGACCCCCGTGCGCTTCCGGCTCTAATTGAATCCCTGGAAGATGAAGATGCGGAAGCGGGTGGTTATGCCGCCTGGGCCCTTGGGGAAATAGGCGGCCCGGAGGCTATTGATGCTCTGAAAGCGGCTATGAATGATATAAGCAAAAAAAGAGAAGTGCAGGCCTGGGCAGCAAGAGGTTTACTTGCTGCAAAATCGAAAGAGCGGATTGAAGTCAGTGATAACAGAACTGAAGTTGAGAAAAAAAGTAGTCAACAAGGTTCGGGTGAATTAATCTGTTTTTACTGTGGACACAGAAATCCAGCCGGATCTAGATGGTGCGAGATAGATGGGTCGGCACTTAGGTAAGCTGATCGATAGCGAAATATCTAGATTAATCGACCGGGGAGAGTGCAGAAATGCCCAATGGTGGCTCTGATAATTGCGCAGCCTGTGGT
>Ga0207421_10002372_pt1 | contig 23355 bp, 22 predicted proteins | sample SodLakKL_010_SED_4_FD_187542 | JGI IMG/M metagenome (GOLD analysis project Ga0207421, IMG submission 187542) | Alkaline sediment microbial communities from Lake Tanatar, Kulunda Steppe, Russia - 8KL_010_SED (SPAdes) (version 2) | ecosystem: Environmental > Aquatic > Non-marine Saline and...
ACGACCGCTGCGTTGGCTTGCATAGGCAGCTAGTACGGTACGTCAGCTATTAACTCTCAGGGTGAATCGAAGAACTCCCGACCTCGAGCGTCGAGCTACAGCAGGTCGTGTTCGGCGAGGCGTTCGACGGCGGGTTCGAGGCGGTCCATGCTGTTGGCGTACGAGAGGCGGGCGTAGCCCGGCGTCCCGAACGCGCTGCCGGGGACCGTCGCGACGTGGGCGTCGCCGATGGCGGCCTCACACCACGCGGTATCGTCATCGTCGACGGGGAGCATCATGTAGAACGCGCCCTCGGGTGGGACGACATCGACGCCGTGGTCGGCGAACGCAGACAGCAGGAACTCACGCCGCTCGGCGAACGCCTCGACCATCTCCTCGACCGCCTCGTCGACCTCCCGGAGCGCGGTCACGCCGGCGTGCTGGACGAAGTTCGTCGCCGACGTGACCGAGTGGCTGTGCACCTTGGCGGCCTCGGCGACGATCGCCTCGGGCGCGGCGGAGTAGCCCAGCCGCCAGCCCGTCATCGCGTACGCCTTCGAGAAGCCGTTGATCGTGATCGTCCGGTCTGCCATCCCCGAGAGCGAGCCGGCGCTGACCGCCTCGACGCCGTCGTAGGTGATTTCGTCGTAGATCTCGTCGGAGATCACCGTGACGTCGTGGTCGACCGCGAGGTCGCGGACGCCCTCGAGCGCCGCCCGGCTGTAGACCGCACCGTGGGGGTTGCCGGGCGAGTTCAGCACCAGCAACTCGGTGTCGTCGCTGACGGTTTCGGCGAGGTCAGAAAGCGCAGGCTCGAGCGCAAAGTCGTAGGGCGTGGTGTCGACGCGACTGACCGTTCCGCCGGCGAGTTTCGCCATCGCCTCGTAGGAGACCCACGCGGGGTCGAGCAGGACGACCTCGTCGCCGTCGTCGATCAGCGCCTGAAACACCTCGAACAGCGCCTGCTTCCCACCGGGCGTGACGATGATCTCCTCGGGGCCGTAGGCGAGACCATCGGCAGCGAGCTTCTCTGCGATCGCTTCGCGGAGTTCGGGGATCCCGTTCGACTGTGTGTAGCCCGTCTTGCCGGCTGCGAGCGCCTCGCGGGCGGTCTCTTTGACCGGCTCGGGTGTGTCGAAATCCGGCTCGCCGACGCTCAGGTCGACGACGTCTACTCCCTCGGCTTCGAGCGCCGACGCCTGGTTGCTGATGGCGACGGTCGCGCTCGGCGATACCCGTCCGACGCGTGCTGCAAAGGTAAACTCAGTCATGTGGTTTCTCCGTGTTCTTCCAGTTCGGCCGCCAGGTCGACGGCGCTCTTGAGGGCGCGTGCGCCCCAGTCGACGCGCGCCCAGGCCTCGTCGTGGCTCATGCCAGGGCCGATGACGCCGAAGGTGACTGGCGTGTCGCGGTCGAGGCTCACCTGCGTCAGCCCCTGGGCGGCTGCCCGGGCGATCACCTGGTCGTGGTCGGTGTCGCCGGTGACGATCGCACCCAGCGCGACGACAGCGTCGACGTCGTCGCGGCGTGCCAGCCGATCCGCCGCCAACGGCGTGTCGTACGAGCCCGGCACCTCGATCGTCTCGACGATCGTCACCCCTCGCTCGGCGGCCGCCTCGCGCGCCCGCTCTTCCATCTCCGCTGTCACCGGCAGCTCCTTGTTGAACTGCGAGACGACCAGCCCGAGGCGTACCATGTATCGGAGGGAGAAGCCGACGCTAAAAGAACTACCGTTCCCAGACAGCCCGCGATCCTCCTCGCCGGTGACGAGAAAAGGCTTTACCGCCCTGGCGTCGTATGGCGAGCAAATGGTACTCGACAACCTCGGAAGTTCCCTCCGGAGCACGCTGAACGATCTCCGGGGGAAATCGCGAATCTCGGAGGAGGACGTCGACGGCGTCGTCAGAGAGATCCAGCGCTCGCTCATCCAGGCCGACGTCGACATTGCGCTCGTCCAGGAGCTCTCGGGGAGCATCAAGCGCCGAGCGCTCGACGAGGAGCCCCCGGCGGGCACGTCGGCGCGGGACTGGGTGCTCCGGATCGTCTACGAGGAGCTGGTGGCGCTGCTGGGCGAGTCGACCGAGCTTCCCCTCGAAGAGCAGACGATCCTGCTGGCGGGGCTGTACGGCTCGGGGAAAACCACCACCGCCGCAAAGATGGCGTGGTGGTTCTCGAAGAAGGGGCTCCGGCCGGCGGTGATCCAGACCGACACCGACCGCCCGGGCGCGTACGACCAGTCCAAACAGATGGCCGGCAACGCCGAGGTCGACTTCTACGGCGACCCCGACGAGGACGACCCCGTCGAGATCGCGCGCGCAGGGCTCGAGGCGACCGAGGGAGCGGACGTCCGGATCGTCGACACCGCAGGCCGTGACGGTCTCAACGAGGAGCTCATCGCGCAGATCGAGCGCATCGAGGCCGCAGTCGAGCCCGACCGGAACCTGCTGGTGCTCGACGCAGCGATGGGTCAGAGCGCCCGTCAGCAGGCCCAGGAGTTCGAGGAGGCGATCGGGATCGACGGCGTCGCGATCACCAAACTCGACGGGACAGCCAAAGGTGGGGGTGCGCTCGCGGCCGTCAACGAGACCGACTCGACGATCGCGTTCCTCGGGACGGGCGAGACGGTCAAAGATATCGAGCGGTTCGAGCCCTCGAGTTTCGTCTCGCGCCTGCTCGGGATGGGCGACATCCAGCAGCTCGCAGAGCGCGTCGAACGAGCGATGGAGGAGGCCCAGGAGGAAGACGAGGACTGGGACCCCGAGGACATGCTCGAGGGGCAGTTCACGCTCAAGGACATGCAAAAGCAGATGGAGGCGATGAACCGGATGGGGCCGCTCAACCAGGTGATGGATATGATTCCGGGTCTCGGCGGCGGCCTGATGGACCAGTTGCCCGACGACGCGATGGACGTCACCGAAGAGCGCATGCGCGACTTCGAGGTGATCATGGACTCGATGACCGACGAGGAGCTCGAAAACCCCCGCATCGTGGGAGCGAGCCGGACCAGACGTATCGCCCGCGGCTCGGGCAAGCCCGAAGAGCGGATTCGCGAGCTCCTCCAGCAGCACAAGATGATGGATCGGACGCTCAAACAGTTCCAGAACATCGGCGACGCCGACATGGAGCGCATGATGCAGCAGATGCAACAGGGCGGCGGCCCCGACATGGGTGGTATGGGGCAGAACCCCTTCAAGTAAAAGCCCAAACCGGGAGATACATACGCTGGGACTCTACATCTACAGCCCTGTATATGGAGATCGACTGGCGTGAGCGGGCGGGCGAGATCAGCGCCGTCCCGAACCTCGTCTCGCTGTCGCGGCTCCCGCTGGTCGCGCTCGTGATCCTCTTTCTGGAGTCGCCGGTGCGCTATCCGCTGTTCGGGCTCGTCGTGTTGACCGACGCGCTCGACGGCTGGCTCGCCCGCCGGCTCGAGCAAGAGACCGAGCTGGGGGCGCTGCTCGATCCGGTGCTCGATAAGCTCACGGCGCTCGTGCTCGTGCTCGCGCTGTTTCCGCGCACCGGGCTTGCCACCGAGTATCTGCTGTTGTTTTTTGCACGCGATGCGTTCGTCGTCGCGCTCGCGGTCGTGTCGCCACTGTTGACGTTCGAGCCCAGCGACGTCAAAGCCCGCACGCTCGGAAAGGGAGTCACCGCGCTGCAGTCTACGGCGATCGTGGCGATGCTCGTGCCACACGTCTCCGCCACACAGCTGTTGTTGTGGGTCCTCGGGACTGTGTCGGCGCTCGCGATCGCCGACTACGCCGTCTTCGTCGGCAGGGAGCTGACCGACTGGCGGCTGTTCGAATCCCGCGAGGCGGCCACCGGCATCTACCTCGTCACGACGCTCGCGTTCGCCGCCGTCGTCTGGGCGTTGCTCTCTGAAGAGCTGCTCGAGGCGCTCGCGCTCCTCCGGTGACTGATTACTCGCCCGCCGACGGTCGGCTCGTCATGCCTCACGGTGCACTACCGGCAGCTGGTCGCTGCCGGTGGTTTTCTGGGCCGCATCGGGTTCTGATTCGGGCAACTCGAACAGCCACTGCTCGTCCCCGAAGCTGATCAGCTTCTCGTCCCCACGGCGCTCGAACGAGAGTGTCTCACCCAGCAACGACGGGTCGTGCTCGAACTCGCCGTCGAAGAGGTAGCGCTCGATGTCGACCATCGGCGAGACAAACTGCCCCCGGGCAGTGTCGTCGCCCGCTCCGGAGGCGAGCGAGCGCTCCGGGTACGACGCCACGCCGGTCTCGTCGAGCACGGTCTCGAAGAGCCGTCGAGTCTCTACCTGTTCGTCGACGACGGCCGGTCCTCGGTCGGGAAAGCGGATCGCGAGCGGCACCGAAACGACGGGATCGAAGACGCTGAACTGGTGGCCGAGCAGTCCGAACTCGCCGAGGTGCTCGCCGTGGTCGGAGACGGTGACGACCAGCCCCTCGAACCCATCGAGCAGCGTCAGCAGCTCGCCGAAGCGCTCGTCGGTCGTCCGCACGTCGGCGTCGTAGAGCTGACTCGCCTTGCGGCGCTCGTTGTCAGTCATCGGCTGCCTCCTGACGATATGTGCCCGTTCGTTGGCCACCACAGGCAAGTCGTGGAGCTCGTCGTCGACGAACGTCTCTGCGTGGTCTCGCCTGGGCGTCCGCGGGAGGTGACAGTCGAGCAGGTTGACGAACAGGAAAAACGGCGAGTCGGCGCGGTCGAGCACCCCCTCGACGGCGTCAAGCAGGCCGTCGTCGGTGTGCCCTTCGAACCCCGTCCGCTCCGGCGTACGCTCCCTGCTCGCGTTGAAAACACGCTCGAACGGACGCCGGAGGCGGGAGGCGGTGACCGCGTGAACGAGCGGGCGGAGCGCGCTCGAGACACCGTCCGGTACGGTGAGCGTTGAGAGCGTGTGGAACTCGTCGAAGCCGCCTCCGAACCCCGTCATCGGTCGAACGTACCAGTTGGCCGATGCCGCGTACGTCTCGTAGCCGGCGCGTGCGAGCCGGGCAGGCAGTGTGTCCTCGGCGGCGAAGATCGGCCTGAGCGTCGTCGCACCGTGGTCGGTCGGATACGCCCCCGTGAACATCGAGGCGTGCGAGGGGACCGACCAGGGAGACTGTGAGACCGCGTCGGTAAACAGCGTCGACGCCGCTGCGAACGCGTCGAAGTTCGGCGTCGTCTCCCGTTCGTACCCGTAACAGGAGACGCGATCGCGCCGGAGTGTATCGAGGACGACGAAGACCACGTCTGGCGGCAGACTCATCGACTTGCTACTGCGCGTGCCGGTGAGTTGAATCTTAAGAAACCGGCACGTCGCACTCACAGGGGGTTGTGAGTGGATCCACGCACGATCCTACTGCTCGTCCCGTCTGTACGGGAGCGTGCCAAGCAGGTTCTCGCTCTGGTAGTCGAGGTGGTCGATCCGCGAGCCGAGCAGCTCCCGCACCAGAACGACGAACAGGCTCTCTTCGCCCTCGCCGACCAGCGCCACCTCCGAGCCGGGCCCCCGGCAGAGGCTGACGATCACCCGCTCGCGGTCGGCGAGGACCAGCCGGCCCAGGCTCGGGTAGCCCGAGCGCTGGTAGCGCCAGTCCTGCTGTGGCTCCCAGACCGTCGCCTCCGGCAAGTGCTCCTGGAAGAAGCTGCGAGCGCTGGGAGAAGTCGCGCCGGCGTACAGCTCGACGCCGCGCTCGGTCGCCTCTCTCGCGGCGGGGAGACACTCCTCGCTCAGGAACTCGTCCGTGTGGTAGACGAGCAACAGCTCATCGCTGGCTCTATCTGCGATCTTGCGGGCGTACGCTGCAATCTCGTCACACCCGGTCAGCGTCCCGATCGTCCCCTCGTCGGGGCCGCTCGGACAGAGCCGCTCGAGCAGCTCGTCGAGCGCTGTCAGCTCTGCCGGCTCGACGTCGGCTCCGTGCTCGCTGATGCGTGCCACGTTCTCCCCGGGATCGTACTCGATCAGCCCGGCGTCGGCGAGTCTGGGGAGGTGTTCGTGGTGTAGCCCGATAGAGATCCGCTCGAGCTCGCCCTCGAACTCGTCGGTCAGTATCCTCCCGGACTCACGTAAGAAGACCAGCTCGGACAGCTCCCGGAGCTCGAGCTCCTCACCTGTTTCCTCGAGCCTCTGGAGCACCGCGCGCCTGGTCGGATCGGCGAGCAACTGGGCTAGCTGCTCTTCCCGCGACCCCATACAGTAGAACTGTCTCTGGGACTGTAAATATCCACTGGGCGTTCCCACGTAGTGGTCCGCTCGTTACGGATTTGTTACCAGCGCGTGCCCGTCGGGACGCGTCTCACTCTGGGCGGTCAGCGGCGTCGATCGGTTTGCCGTCCTCGGTGGGCGGTGCGATGTGGTCGATGAACTCCTCGGCGGTGGGCTCTTCGACCCGGACACGAACCGAGATCGCACCGAGCTCGCCGGGCTCGTCGACGACGAAGTTGACGACGCCCTCGAACGCTGCGTGTTTGTGCAGCAAAAACGAGAACGAATCACCGCTGAGGGTGTCGAAAAAGACCCCGCGAGCGGTGTCGAGGATCGCCTGTCTGTGGAGCAGCTCCGAGAGCTGGTCGAGGTCGTGGACGGTCGCGGTGAGCTCGCCGTGGCGGAGCTCGGGCGCTGCGGCCGGGAAGATTGCCGTCATCGCGTCGGCGACCCTGTCGGTCACCTCCGTGTCGTACACCGGCGCGGTGAGTTCGGCTTCGATTCGGTAGATCATCCTAACAGCTCCTCGATTCGGTCGTGAAACGTCTCGAGGCTACCGTCGTTCTCGACGACCACGTCCGCCCGGGCGATCGCTTCGTCCATCCCGAAGGCGAGCTCGCGTTCGTCGCGTTCGGCCAGCGACTCGCCGCCCTCGGCCGCTCTCGCGTCCCGCCCGCGCACCGCGAGGCGGCTCGCGCGCTCGTCGGCAGGCGCCTCGATGCTCACGAGCGAGAACGCATCGCCGAAGGCCTCCTCGAAGGCGTCGACCTCGACGCCCGAGCGGAGGCCGTCGACGAGCACCGTCTCGCTCTCTTCGAGCGCCTCCTCGATCAGCGGGAGCGAGCGTGCTGCGATCGCCGCTTGCCCGTTCTCCTCCCGGAGCGCCTGTGCGACCGCGCCGTGGTCGGTCGCCGGGTCGAGCCCGCGGTCGCGACACTCCTCGCGGACGACGTCGCCCATCGTCACGACCGGGATGTCGAGCTCGCGTGCGACCGCCGCCGCCTCGCTCTTTCCGCTGCCCGGCAGTCCGACGGTCCCGATCACTCTCATCGTCCGAGGTTGGCCGACCCGCCTCATAAGAACTGCGGACCGTCCCCGGAGTCGACCGACAGAAGCGGCTGTCGGGAAGGATCCCCGTCTCCAATCATCGGCTTGCCCGGAGCGGTACATTCACGGCCACCCCGGTGGTCTGGCCGGTATGGGACGTCTCAGCAACGAGTTCGTCGGAGACGCGTACAGAAACGGAATCGCGTGGGAGGTTCTCGAGTCGCTCGTCGACGTCGAGAACAGAATGGCAGGCCAGGAGGGCGAGCACGAGGGCGCAGCGGTCATCGCCGAGACGCTCGAGCAAATCGGCCTCCGCGAGGTTGGTTTCGAGGAGTTTGAGGTGCCGGGCTGGTGGCGCGGCTCCAGCGTGCTCTCGCTTTCGGGCGGGCGCAGCTACGCGAACCAGCACCAGGTGATCGCGCTCCCGGGGACGCCTGCGGGCGAGGTACGCGCCGATCTCGTCGACGTCGGCGACGGCACGCCCGAGGAGTTCGACGCGGTCGACGTCGAGGGAGCGCTCGCGATGACCTCGAGCGAGACGCCCGACGACCACGACCGCTGGATCCACCGCGGCGAGAAGTACGACGCCGCAGTCGAGGGTGGCGCGGTCGGGTTCGTCTTTCGCAACCACGTCGAGGGCTGCCTCCCACCGACGGGCGGGATCTTCGACGGCGACGAACCCGGGGCGATCCCCGCAGTCGGCGTCTCGCGCGAGCTCGGAAGCCGGCTGGTGCGCCACAGCGAGGACGACACCCTCGAGGCAACCCTCTCGATAGACTGCCAGAACGAACCCTCGAGCTCGCAGAACGTCTCCGGGCTGGTTGGCCCCGACACCGACGAGCGCGTGCTCGTGACGGCTCACCACGACGCTCACGACATCGCCGAGGGGGCCGAGGACAACGGTGCGGGCTCGGCGCTCGTCTGTGAGGTCGGCCGCCTGCTCACCCACGTCGAAGACGAGCTCGAGGTCGGCGTCGAGTGTGTCACCTTCGGCGCAGAGGAGATCGGCCTGTTCGGCTCGCGAGAGATGGCAGCGTCCCGTGAGGACGTCCGGGCGGTCGTCAACCTCGACGGGATCGGCAGCTCGCGCACGCTCCGGGTGGCAACACACGGCTTCGACGCGCTCGCGGCGGCGTTCGAAGATGCGAGCGACGAGCTCGGGTCGCCGATCGACGTCGACGAGAAGCTAGAGCCCCACAGCGACCACTGGCCGTTCGTCCGCGAGGGCGTGCCCGGGCTGGTTGCGCAGTCGGTCACCGACTCGGAGGGTCGGGGCTGGGGGCACACCCACGCCGACACGCTCGATAAGCTCGACCGCCGTGACTTCCGCGACCTCGCCGTGTTGATCACGGCGGGCGTGCTCGGCCTCGCCACCGAGGCGTACGTTCCCGAGCCCGTAAGCCCCGACGAGATCGAAGCGCGCGCCGAAGCGCAGGGGATCGAGCTGTAACCGTCTGACCACGCACCGGCGGAACAGCCTTTAGGCGGCCGTCCGTGCACCAGCACATGGCAAAGGTGAGCGTCGAGATCCCGGACGAGCTGCTCGCCGATCTCGACGAGCACGTCGGCGAGGAGAAGAAGTTCGTCAACCGGAGCGAGGCGATCCGGGCGTCCATCAGGAAGACGCTCGACACCCTCGACGAGATCGATTCGCGACACGGCCGCCTCGAGGAGGAGTAGCTACTCGAACCGGCGCTCGACGCTCTCGGCGTGGGCGTCGAGCCCCTCGGTCCGGGCGAGCGTCGTCACCGTCTCCGAAAGCGCCGCCAGCGACTCGCGCGAGAGCTGCTGCACCGTCGACGAGCGCATGAACGTCTCGACAGAGAGGCCGCCGACGCGCCTCGCCCCGCCGCCGGTCGGCAGAACGTGGTTCGGCCCGCTCGCGTAGTCGCCGGCGGCGACCGGGCTGTAGGGCCCGAGAAAGACCGCGCCCGCGTTGTCGATCCGGTCGAGCACCGCCTCGTCGTCCCCGGTGACGATCGAGAGGTGCTCGGGGGCGTACTCGTCGGCGAACAGCGTCGCCTCGCTGGTGGAGCGCGCCAGAAACACCCCGCTTGCCTCGTTGTCGAGCGCCTCGCGGACGATCTCCTCGCGGGCGGCCCCGGCGGTCTGTGTCTCGATCTCCTCGACGAGCGCTTCGGCGAGGTCGGGGTCGTCGGTGACCGCAGCGGCGGCCGCGTCGGAGTCGTGTTCGGCCTGGGCGACCACGTCGGCCGCGACCAGCGCCGGGTCCGCGCTCGCGTCGGCGACGACCAGCAGCTCGCTCGGCCCCGCGAGGAAGTCGATGTTCACGTCGCCCTGAACCTCGGCTTTCGCGGCGGTCACCCACCGGTTGCCGGGCCCGACGACGACGTCGCAAGCGTGGACGGTCTCGGTGCCGTAGGCGAGCGCCGCGATCGCCTGTGCGCCGCCGACCTGGTAGACGGCGTCTGCGCCCGCGACGTGAATTGCGGCGAGCGTCGCCGGTGAGATCGTCTCTGCCGGCGGCGTCGCGACCGCGACGTGCTCGACGCCCGCCACCGTGGCGGGGATGACACCCATCAGCGCACTCGAGGGGTAGGCTGCGGTTCCGCCCGGCGCGTACACCCCGGCGGATTCGAGCGGGCGAAAGCGCCGCCCCAGCGTCCGCCCGTCGAACGTCTCGCGCCAGTCCGCTGGCCGCTGGCGCTCGTGAAAGGCGCGGATGTTCGCCGCTGCGGTCTCGATCGCCTCCAGCACGGCCGGCTCGACAACGTCGACGGCGCGCTCGGCTTCGTCCGTGATCTCGACGTTCCCGACCGTGACGCCGTCGAACTCCTTCGAGTACTCCCGGAGCGCGACGTCGCCCTCCTCGCGCACCCGGTCGACGATCTCGCGGGCGTCCTCGCGGGCGGCGTCGACGCCGCTCTCGCGCTCGAAGATCTCCCGCCGGGTCGCCGGCGACAGGTCGGCTATCTCTCTGACCTCCATACGCTCAGTTCCGGAGCGACGGCCAACTGTCTGTCGCTTTCCCTGCCGCCGCCCGGGGCGCGTCGTCCGTGGGGCTGACCGACAGCACCACAGAGCGCTGGGCTAGAGCGTCAGCGCGAGCACCAGCGTCAGGATGACCGCCAGCACGAGCACGGTCAGCCCGATGCCCGCCCGGATGTACAGCCGTGATGGCTGGCCGCCGTCGGGGGCGGCGGGGCCGTCGACGAACGCGGGCCGGAGCCCGCGCGGGAGCCGGCGGGAGACGCGCTGGAAGACGACGACGGGGTGCGAGCCGACCCAGTAACAGAGCCGGACGAACCGGATCCCCGCACGGTCGATCGCGCCGAACGTCTCGGTGACGGCGTAGACGCCGACCTTGCCGCTGTAGAACACCAGCGGGTTGAGCACCGCCTCGACGTCCCGGACGTGACCGATCCGGTAGAGCGCGCGTCGGACGAGCGGGAACGCGACGACGCTCACCGTGAGCAACACGGCTGCGTCGAGGAGGTGCCCCGTGCTGTAGGGGTTGAAGTTGTCGACGGCGATCGCCGGATCGATCGCCGTCACGTCGGCGCTCGCGAGGGCGACGCCCGTGACCTGCTGCCAGACGCCGGGAAGACCGATGACGAGACAGGCGCCGCCGACAGACAGCATCGCCGCCGACTGCCCGCGGGTGGCGTCCGTGACGATCCCGTCGTACTCCCCGTGGAGGAAGACGTAGAAGCCGAGTTTGATGAACGAGAGGAACGTGCCGATCGCGCCGATGAACAGCATCCACCAGACGAGCTCGTTCCCGCCGGTCAGGTTGGCGTACGTGGCTCCGGTGTCGGCCGCGTCGAGGATCATCCCCTTGCTGATGAAGCCGTTGAACGGCGGGACGGCGGTGATCGAGAGCGCGCCGAGGCCGAACGCCCCGGCCGTCAGCGGCATCTTCTTCCAGAGCCCGCCCAGCTCGTAGAGGTCGTCGATGCCCGTCCGGTAGACGACGACCCCACAGGCCATGAACAACAGCGCCTTGAACAGGACGTTGTTGAACGCGTGCATCATCGCGCCGACGGAGCCGGCGCTCGAGCCCGCGGCGACGAGACCGATTCCCGCGGTCATGTAGCCGACCTGTGCCATGATGTGATACGAGAGCAGCGCGCGCATGTCGTGCTGGAGCAGCGCGAAGACGACGCCGTAGACCGCCATCGCGCCGCCCATGTACGCCAGCAGCATCGAGCCCTCGGGAAACGCCTGCAACAGGACGTACGCGCCGGTTTTGGTGGTGAACACCGAGAGGAACACCGACGCCGCGACGTGCGGACGGGGGTAGGTGTCGGGCAGCCAGGTGTGCAGGCCGACGAAGCCGCAGTTGACGCCGATGCCGACCGCCGCCAGGATCGCCGGGGCGGTCGCCTCGATGCCCACGCCCGAAAGCGGTGTGAGCGAGCCGGCGTCGATGCCGCCCTCGAGGCCGAGGCCGCCGCCGGCCGCGAGATGCCAGATCACCGCGAACAGCAGGAGGCTCCCGCCGATGCCGTGGGCGATCGCGTAACGGTAGCCCGCGCGGACGGCCTCGCCGCCGTGGTGCCACACGAGCAGCGTGCTCGTGACGGCCATCAGCTCCCACCAGACGATCAGCGTCAGCCAGTCGCCCGAGAAGATCAGCCCGGTCGTACAGCCGACGTACGCGAGCGCGAACGCCGTCATCACGCGGGGGGCGTCGCTGCTGTAGGCGTACACCACGGCGGCGGTCGCAAGCAGCCCGGCGGCGAGCCCGATGAGCTGTGAGAGGCCGTCGACCTGGAAGAACACCACGTCGAAGCCCATGAACTCGACCGCCCAGTGCTCGCCGGCGGGCGCGAACAGCGCAACCGCGAGCACCCACAGCGTCGCGAGCGCGCCCAGCGCGTGGCCGTACAGCCGCGGAAGGAAGGCCGCAGCGATCGCCGCAACGAGGACGACGAACGCCGGCGGAGCGACCGCCAACGCCTCGAGTTCGGTCATACCGCCACCTCCCCGCCGGTCGCCGCCTCGGCGATCTCGACGACAAGATCGAGGAAGGCGAGATCACCCGGCACGATCCCGAGGAGCACCGCACCGGTGACGATGACCGTGATCGGCAGCAGCATCAGCCAGGTGCTCTCCTCGCGGGGCGAGGTCCGGACCCAGCCGCCCGGCGGCGCGCCGCCGTGGTGGTGGTGATCGTGGTGACCGTCTTCGTGGTGGTCACCGTGCTCGTGGTCGTCGTGATGCTCGCCAGTGTGGCTGTCCTCCCGCTCCTCCTGTCCTGCGGAGTCGTCGGTCGATCCCCCGTCGGTCACGGGTTCGCCGCCGTCTGCGTGAGCCTCGCCTCCGCGGCCGAGCACACCGTACGAAGCTTTCTCGCCGCCGTAGGGGAACTCGACGAGCGGTTTGGCGTCGTGTGCGTCCTCGCTCTCGAAGAAGGCGGTGTAGACGACCGGCCAGAAGTACGCGACGTTCATGATCCCCGAGATGATGAGCGCGCTCGCGAAGACGAAGCCCGCGGCCGTGGGCTCGCCGATGGCGGCGTCGCCGGTCATCTGGATCGAGCCGACGAGCATGTAGAACTTCGAGACGAAGCCCGCGATCAGCGGGATGCCGGCCATCCCTGCGGCGGCGACGGCGAATGCGGACATCGTCAGCGGCATCCGCTTGCCGATGCCGGCCATCTTCGAGATATCGTCGGTGTGGGTCTCGACGTGGATCGCCCCCGCACAGAAAAAGAGCGTGAGCTTCATGAACGCGTGAGCGGGGATGTGGAGCAGACCGCCAGCCACGCCCGCCGGAACGAGCAGCGCAACGCCCATGATGATGTACGAGAGCTGACTCGCCGTCGAGTACGCCAGCCGGCGTTTGAGGTTGTCCTTGCGGAGCGCGATGAAGGAGGCCATCAGGAAGCTGAACGCCGCCAGCGCGGCCAGCGCGACGTGCATGTCGAGTGCGGCGGTGAGCTCGGGCTCGAAGACGTCGAGGACGACACGCGAGACGCCGAACGCGCCGGATTTGACGACCGCCACGGCGTGCAACAGCCCGGAGACGGGCGTGGGTGCGACCATCGCGTCGGGCAGCCAGGAGTGAAGCGGCATGATCGCCGCTTTCGTCCCGAAGCCGAGCGCGAGCATGCCGAAGGTCACCACGAACAGCAGCTCGGCGGCCGCACCGGCCTCGAAGACGGCCCACAGCGGCTCGGCAATCTCGCCGAACTGGACCGTCGCGGTCGACTCGCCGGCCTCGACTCCCTCGACGTCGGCCGGGTCGGCGAGCCCCGTCAGCCAGTAGATGATGACCGTCCCACCGAGGACGAGAAAGCCGCCGCCGAAGAACGTGTACGCGAGGTACTTCCGGCCGGCGACGCGCGCCTCGTCGGTCTCGTCGTGGGCGACCAGCGGGTAGGTGACGATCGAGAGCAGCTCGTAAAAGAGAAACATCACGAGCAGGTTCTCGGCGAAGGCGATGCCGAGCGCCGTCGACAGCGAGGCGGCGAACGCCGCGAAAAAGCGCGTCTGGTTGGGCTCGCTCAGCCCGCGCATGTAGCCCGCACAGTAGAAGGCGGTGAAGATCCAGAGGAAGCTCGCGAGCACCGCAAAGAGCATGCCGAGCTGGTCGGCCCGGAGCGCGAGGTCGACCCCGAAGACGAACTCGTCGGTCAGGCCGGGCACCATCCCCATCGACCAGCGGTACTCGCGGCCGTCGAGCACGCCCGGGAGCATGCTCAGGACGATCGCGAACTTGGCGACGGCGGCGAGTACCGACCAGAGCTCGCGGACGTTTCGCCGCCGGTGGGAGGCGACGATGAGCGCGATCGCGAGCGCCGACACCAGCACCGCGGCCAGCGGCCGCCAGTCCGCGACGACCTCGGTCATGCGCCCACCTCCGGCTCGCCCTCGATGACGGCCTCGACGAGCGGCTCGAGCATCGCGGTCAGCTCCGCGCCCATGAACCCGAGGACGACCGACGCGATCGTGGCGATCGCTACCAGTGACGCCACCCCGTAGGGAAGGGCCGTCTCGCTACCCCGACCCCCGTCGGTCGCGAGCTCGGCGCTCGCCTCGGCGTGTGGCGGGGCATCCTCGGGGAGATAGTCGAAGTACAGCTTCTCGAGCAGCCGAGCCACGTAGAGCAGCGTGAGCAGGGTGCTCGCGAAGATCACGAACACCACCGCCCAGAGCTGGGCCTCGACGGCGCTGACGCCGATGTACCACTTGCCGATGAAGCCCACAGTGGGGGGGACGCCGATGATCGAGAAGCCGAGCACCGCAACGGCACCGGAGAGAAACGGCCGGCGCTTTGCGAGGCCGGCGTAGTCGGCGACGAGCCGGGCCCCGCTTCCCGAGCGGAACGCGCCAGCGGTCGCGAACAGCCCGCCTTTGATGATCGCGTGAGCGACGAGGTGGATGACGACGCCGTAGACCGCGAACTCGACCGCTCGCGTTCCGGCAGCTGCGGGGTGGACGGCGACGCCGACGGCGATCACGATGAGGCCGAACTGCGCGACCGAGGAGTACGCGAACATCCGCTTGACGCGCGACTGCATCGCTGCGAGGACGCTCCCGACCAGCACCGACAGCGCCGCGAGCGCGAGAAAGACGTTCAAGACGTCCTGGCCGGCGGCGCTCTGAGCGAAAAAGTCGGGCGTGAACATGGTCCACGTGATGCGTGCGAACGCGTACGCGGCCGAGGTCGAGACGAGCGCCGCGATGTAGATCGTGACGGCGTCGGGCGACTCGGCGTAGGCGTCGGGCTGCCAGGTGTGCAGGGGGTAGATGGCTGCCTTGGTGGCCAGGCCGATCGCGATGAACCCGAAGGCGGCCGCGACGAGCGGGTCACCGTAGAGCGAGCCCTCGCCGATCACGTCGGCAACCCAGGCGGGCTCACCCGCGAGCACCCGCGAGACGTCGACCATGTTGAGCGTGCCCGTCACGACGTAGATGTAGCCGACGCCGACGAGGTACAGCGACGCCCCTGCCGTTCCGATGACGAGGTACTTGAGCGCGGCGACGGCCGACTCCGCCGACCGCCCCGAGGCGACGAGCGCGTACGTCGCCAGCCCCACGATCTCGAGGAAGACGAACAGGTTGAACAGGTCGCCGGTCATGACGACGCCCATCAGCCCGCCCGTCAGCAGGAGGTAGCCACTGTAAAACGCGTTACCGCGTGGCCCCTCCCGGCGCGAGTAGGCGAGAACGGCGAGCGAAACGAGCGCGACCAGCAACACGACCAGCCCGGAGAGGTGGTCGGCAACGAGCTCGATGCCGACGATGAACCCCTCGGTGTCGTGGCCGCCGACTTCCGTCTGCTGGCGGCCGAAGTTGTCACCGCCGAGGACGTGTATGACCCGCTGTCCGTCGACGAAGATTGCGTAGGCGAGCCAGGAGGCGATCGCCGCCTCGATCGCGAGGACGACTGCCGCGACCGACCAGCCGACGCGCTTGCGAAACAGCCCCAGCGCAAGCGGGAGCGTCGCCCCGAGGATCGGCACCGCGATCAACAGCCCCGGGAGCAGCTCCTCAGTCATCGGCGCGCACCTCCCGCAGCGTCTCCACGTCGAGCGTGCCGTACTCGGCATAGATACGGACCGAAAGCGCCAGTCCGACTGCGGTTAGCGCGACCCCGACGACGATCGCCGTCAGCACGATGACGTGTGGGAGCGGGCTCGCGTAGGGATCGTACGCCACTGCCTCCTCGGGGATGACCGGTGCGCTCCCGGCCTCGCCGTCGACCTCGCGGACGTACGCTGTGGTGACGAAAAACAGGAAGATCGCCGTCTGGAAGAGGTTCAGCCCGATGATCTTCTTCACGAGGTTCGAGCTCGCGACGACCATGTAGAGGCCGACGACCAGCAAGAACGCGAACAGCACGTACGTGTACTGGCTCGTCAGCAGCTCGGCCACGAGCGAGAGCTCACTCATCGCCGGTCACCTCCGTCTCGCCCTCGGGCGGCCAGCCGGCGGCGATGAGGAAGAACATCCCGATGACGACCCCCGCGACGATCGGCGCGACGCCGCCGACCTCGATCGCCTCGAGCCCCCACTTGGGGGTGTCGATGAGGCCGATATCGACGTAGAAGTGGTGTTCGAGAAAGCGCCCGCCGGCGAGGAGCGGAATCAGCCCGACGAGCACGAACACGGCCGTTCCGCCCGCGGCGAGGGCGACGACCGTCCGGTTTCTGAGCCACGCCCGCGTCGGTTCGATTCCGAACGCGAACGCCACCATCAGAACCGTCGCGCCGATGATCGCACCGCCCTGGAAGCTCCCGCCCGGCGTATCTGCCCCGTGAAACATCAGAAAGAGCCCGTACGTGAGCGAGAACGGAGCCACCACCCGCACGGTCGACATGATGACCTGACTCTCGACGTAGGTGTCTTCGTCGTCGTCAGGCACAGAAACCGCCGACTCCGCGCCGTCGGTGGGGACGAAATTCGGCGAGTCAGAGCCGCCATCAGTTTCGCGTTTGTGAGCGGTCCCGTTGCCGTCCTCACTCACGGGTGAACACCTCCCGCTGGAGAACGATGAGAATCGAGACGCCGGCAGCGAAGACGACAACCGCCTCGCCGAAGGTGTCGAACGCCCGGTAGCCGGCCAGCACCGCGCTCACGGCGTTCTCGACGCCAGCGTCGGTGAAGGCGTTCTCGATGTAGTACTGTGTGACGGCGGGGTTTGCCCACGCGGGCGCCTCGGCAGAGCCGACGGCCGGGAACCGGCTGACGGTTGCGAGCAACACGGCCAGCAGCCCGCCGAAGACGACGAGCGCCGGGAGGTTCGGCCGCTCGAACGTCCGGTCTTCGTCCTCGCGGACGGTTTTGACGAGCGTGAGCAACAGCAACAGTGTCGTGACGCCCGCGCCGATGGCGGCCTCGGTCATCGCGACGTCCGGTGCGAGCAAGAACGCGTAAAACAGCGCCATCCCGAGGCTGTAGGCCGCGAAGACGACGATCACCGCGAGGACGTCTCTGAGAAGCGCGGTCGTCACTGCCGTCGTGACGACGAACGCGAACAGGACGGCCTCGAACGCCGAGATCATTCGGGCTCACCCCCAGGTGTGTCCGCCCCGCCGACAGCCACGCCACCATCGGCCTCGACGTCGGCGGCCTCGTAGAGGTCGCGGTCGGTGCGGTCGTCGTCGGTCGTCCACGGCTCGATACCCTGTTCGTCGGCCGCGCGGGCGATCGCGTGCGCCGCCGTCGGGTTCGTGATGAAGATGAAAAACAACAGCAACACCGTCTTGTACGACGTCGTCCCCCAGCCGATCGCGAGCGCGACCGCGGCGAGGGCGAACCCCGCGCCGAGGGTGTCGGCCTGGGAGGCGGTGTGCGCTCGCGAGTAGATGTCGGGCAGGCGCAAGACGCCGGTCGCCGAGACGAACGTGAAGAACAGTCCGAGCACGACGAGCACGATGATCGCCCCAACGCGGAGGGTCTCGATCACAGGACACCACCTCGCTCGACGGTGAACTTCGAGATGGCGACGGCCATCAGGAAGTTGAGCAACGCGTACACCAGGGCGATGTCGAGCAGCGAGGGCTCGCCGAGACCCGCGCCCAGCAGCGCGAGGACGACGACTGTGTTCGTCCCGAGAACGTTCACCGCGAGCACGCGATCCTGCGTCGTCGGCCCCTTGATCGCGCGGTAGAACATCGCAATCGCCAGCAGCATGAACAGCGCAGCAGCTCCCAGGAAGACATCAGTGACGATGTCGCCGGTGAGGAACGCGAGCGGTGGAGTCGTCGTCATCGCTCGTCACCTCCACCAACCTCGTCGCCGGCGGCCTCCGCATCTCCCTCGGGCCGTGCGTCGACCGGCTGTTGCAGCAGTTCGGTGTCGCCGCGCTCGCGCGGGCTCGAGAGCTCCATCCCCTCTCTGCCGTAGAAGACGAACCTGACGGCACGCTCGAGGCCACCGTCGAAGAGCCCTTCGCGCGCAGTGGGCACGAGCGTGTGGACCGTGAGCGTCCGGCCGTCGACGCGAACCGCGAGCGTGCCGGGTGTGAGGGTGATGCTGTTAGCGAGCGTCATCACCGGCACGCCGCCCCAGACCGCCGTCCGCATCCGCGTCAGCCGGGGCTCGATCGGCAGCCGGGGGTGGAGGATCACCGCGGCGATCTGGACGTTCGATCTGATGATCTCGACCAGCAGGTAGGGGACGTAGATCACCAGTCTGGCGATGCTCCCCAGCGTCGCACCCGACGGGTCGCTGTGGAACGTCACCCGCGAGAGCCCGACCGCAACGACCGTCGCCGAGATCACGCCCGTCACGAGGTCGAACCAGTAGAGCTGGCCGGCCAGCAGCTGGTAGAACAGAAATGAGACGAGAAAGAGACTCCCGACCTGAACCGGGGTCGACCGGATCACGAGCGGGCTCCGTCGGGTTCGCTTTTTTACCGATGCCTCCTCGACGGTCACCGTCCCGAACCGGGTGAGCTCGTGCTCGAGCGGGCGTAGAAACGGTGAACCGAGGCCGGGGTCGTACTCGGGGTCGAGGACGATCCGCTCGATTTCGTGGTCCGCTGCCTCCTCGATGAGCAGCCCCGCGAGATCGTCCGGGCTGAACAGGTACGTGTCGGTCCCGACGTGAGCCGTCTCGACGGTCAGTTCGTCCGCCCGGGAGCCGGCGTCCTCGTTAGCCCAGACGCTTACTCGTTTCAACAGCGTCTGTGCGTCCTCGACGGACTGGTCGGCCACGTCTGTCGAAGCAGCGTCGAGATCCGCCCGGCTCATCTCCGGCGGGTGGACGTACACGAACCGGACGTGGCCGCCGGCAGCCCCGGCGAGCGCCTCTCCGACGGCGTATTCGACCGCCTGTCGCACGGTAGGCGAAGCCGCAACCGGGACGAGCAGACGCTCATCCGACACCGTCCGTGCACCTCCGCTGTCGAACCCCCGAACACTCGTACATGGTTCTCTCGTTGAACGTTGGTGTGCGTGTTCGGGCGAAAACCATTTCGTTCTCCGACGGAGATACCAACAGTCCGCGCGATCCGGCTGATTCAGACAGCAGAGCGACTCTCGACCGGGAATTGCCGGATCAGGCGGCAGTGAGTCGTCGTTTCCAGAAGTCAGCCGTATCACAGCCAAATAATTCGAGAAACCCGTGACGAACGCACAGATCGGCTTCGGCTAGCGCCCGCTCTCTCGTCGGCGGTGGACGATCCCCTGCATGTCCGCGGCCGTGGTGACGAACTCGCGGAACGCGTCGGCGGTGTCCCCGTCCTCGAGGACGATGGGGCGCTCGCCGGTGCGGATCGCGGGATCGAGCGGGATCGAGCCGAGAAACGGCATCCCGGTCTCCTCGGCGAACGCCTCGCCGCCGCCGGAGCCGAAGAGGTCGTGGACGCCGTCGCAGTCCGGACACCGAAACGTCGACATGTTCTCGACGATCCCCAGCACGGGCGTCTCGTGTTCGCCGAACATGCGCAGCCCTCTCCCGGCGTCGTCGATGGCGACCTCCTGGGGAGTGGTGACGATCACTGCGCCCGCGACGGGGATCGTCTGGAGCATCGTCAGCTGCGTGTCGCCCGTCCCCGGCGGGAGGTCGACGATCATGTAGTCGAGCGAGCCGCCGTGACCCCAGTCGACATCCTCCCAGAGCTGGGTGAGCACCTTGTGGACCATCGGGCCGCGCCAGATCGCCGGCGCGTCCTCGTCGAGCAGGAACTCCATGCTCATCACCTCGACGCCGTGGGCGACCGGCGCGAGCATCTGCTTGTCCTCGGTCACCGTGGGCTGCTCGTCTGTGCCCACCATCTGTGGGATGTTCGGACCGTAGATGTCGGCGTCGAACAGCCCGACGCGTGCCCCGAGATCCGCGAGCCCGACTGCGAGGTTGGTCGAGACCGTGCTCTTGCCGACGCCTCCCTTCCCCGAGGCGACCGCGACGACGTTTTTCACGTTCGGCAACACCGTCGCCTCCGGGTCCGTCCCGCGGTCGACGCGCGCGCTCAGATCGACGTCGTAGCCAAACTCGAGTAGCTGCTCGCGGACCTCGGCGGCCAGGGCCGTCTCCGCCGGCGAGTACGGCGCGCCGAGGCCGAGTGTCACGCTGATCTGCTCTGTGGCGTGGTCGACATCGACCTCCTTTACGAGGTTCAGCGAGATGATGTCCTCGCCGAGGTGTGGGTCCCTCACTTCGCGGAGTCGCTCCCGGACGGCGTCTGTGTCTGGCTCTGTCATACCTTCTCTCTGGAGGGCTCGGCCGAAAAGGATTTCTTCTCGCCGTGTCCCAGCCCGGCCGGTACAGTTATACCGGATGAAATATGATTTTTACCAGGCAGCTCTGTCGGAGGAGAGTGAGTAATCTCGGACGACGAGCTCCGAAGGGGGAACGATGTTCGCAGGGGTAGATCCACGTCTCCACGTCGGTTTTCTGGCGGTCTCGGCAGTCGTGACTGGCGCGATGGCGGTGTATGCGGCTCGTAACCGCACCAAACCGGGCGCGCTCTGGCTCGCGGCGACCCTCGCGGCGACGACGGTCTGGACGGCGACGTACGCGGCCGGGCTGGTCACGTACGACCCTGCCGTGCGGCCGCTGTGGGAGCAGCTCCAGTGGTTCGGGACGGCGTTCTTGCCCGTGTTCTTCCTCCTGTTCGCGCTCGAGTACACCGGACACGACCGACTGGTCACCCCCCGGAGGGTCGGCCTGCTCTCGGTGCTGCCGGCGGTTAGCCTGGCGCTCGTGTGGACGAACGGCTTCCACGGCCTGATGTGGCTCGAGAACGAGCCGGTCGTCCAGGATGGGCTGGCGACGATGGTCGCCACGTTCGGTCCCTGGTTCTGGGTTCACCTCGTCTACAGCTACGCGCTCGTTCTGGTGGGCGCGGCGCTGCTTGCCCGCCTCGCGCTCGTCTCCGAGTATCTCTACACCGACCAGTCGGTGCTCCTGCTCGTCGGGGTGTTCGTCCCGCTGGTCGGGAACGTCGTCGCGGTGTTCGTCGACACGTCGCCACCCGGCCTCGACCTCACGCCCTACGGCTTCGCGGTCTGGGGGCTGGCGCTGTTCGGCGCGGTGTACAGACAGCGGCTGTTCGCCCTGCTGCCAGCGACGCGCGCGCTCGGTCGCCGCCGGGCTGTCGGAGAGCTCGAGGATGCGGTCGTGATTCTCGACGATCGGCGAAGCGTCGTCTACCTCAACGGCGCGGCGGCCGAGCTGTTCGAGCGCGAGCCAGGGGCGGCCGTCGGCGAGCCCGTCGAGGCGCTGTTTGACCCCGGTGCGATCGACTTCGACGCCCCCGACAGCCTCGGCGAGCTCGCGCTCGGGGACGGAACCTACGAGGTTCGTCACTCGACGATGACGAGCCGTCGGGGCGACCCGATCGGCTACACGCTCGTGGTGACCGACGTCACCGAACGCGCCCGGACACAGGACGAGCTCGAGCGCCGTCGCGACGAGCTCGAACGGCTTGAGAGTCTCAACGCCACGATCAGGGCGACACAGCAGGGGCTACTGTCGGCGACCACCCGCGAGGACGTCGAGAGGGTCGTCTGCGAGCGCCTGGCCGCCTCGCCGCTCTACGACGCCGCCTGCGTCGCCGATCTGCCGACCTGGCGCGGCGAGGGCGACGGCTGGACGTGCTCGGGGGCCGACGCGCCGGGGCCGAACGACCGGCCGGTGCTCGGCGACGGCGACGTCGAGATCGACGAGAGCGGGCGGACTGGCAACGCGAGCGCCGGCGGGGACGGTCCGACCGACGACACGGTCGCCTCGCTTCCCGACTCCGCCAGCGGGTGGCTTGCCGCTCCCCTCGCCGCCGGCCCGGCAGTTCACGGCGTCCTCGCCGTCCGCACCGACCGGGCGGTGCCCGGCTCCGAGTACGAGGTGCTGGCCGAGCTCGGCGCGCTCGTCGGGCAGGCGATCGACGCCGCCGAGCGCCGCGCGCTCCTGGGGACCGAGCGCGTCCTCGCGGTCGACCTCGAGAGCCCGCCCCCGGACGCGGTGCTCGCAGCCGTCTCCGAGGCGACCGGCGCGCGCCTCGAACTCGCCGGGACGGCCGCCGACGACCCGACGGTCTACCTCGCGGTCTCGGGTGCGCCGACGGCGTCGGTCCGTTCGGCCTTCGAGGCCGAGACCGGCGAGCAGCCCCGCCGGCTGCCCGGTGGCGACAGCGCGGGCGTCCTGGAGTGGGTGCCCCCCGTCGATTCGCTCCTTGGCTCGCTGGTCGGCCGCTGTGACCGGCTGACGAGCGTCGTCGCCGAGGACGGCCTCGCGCGCCTTACGGTTGAGGTCGCGGGCGAGGAGGCCTGCGACCGGCTGTGTGCGCACGTCGAGACGGCGTTCCCGGAGACCGAGGTGGTCGAGCGGGTCGAGCGCGAGCGGGCGGCGACCGACGCTCCCGCTGCGCTCCCGAGCGGGCTCGAGGAGCTGACCGACCGACAGCGCGAGGTGCTGGAGGCGGCCTACCGCGCTGGCTACTTCGAGTGGCCTCGTGACGCCACCGCCGAGGAGGTCGCCGAGGAGCTCGGGATCACGCCCCCCACGCTGCACGGCCACCTGCGGAAAGCACAGGGGCGGATCGTCAGTGAGCTGTTCGAGGAAGAGACGAAATAGCCGACGGTTCGGACTGCCGGACGTGAATTGTTCGACACGCTGGTCCCAGTCCGATGTCGGGATGACCCCACCACTCCGTCTGGGAGGTCTCTCTGCTGAGGGAGTCACGTCCAGCAGTAGCAACCCGGATCGCAACCACATTCGGAAAACGAAAGCTCGCTCGGACGAGAGCTAACAGGGGTCGGGATCGGGGTCCGGATCCGGATCCGGAGCAGGATCGTCGACCGCGAGCGTGTCCGCCTCGATGAGGACCCACGAGTCATAGATCGCATCCGACACGTCCGCGACCCCGAGCTTCAGTGTCTGTGGATTCTCCTCCGGGTCGACCTCTGCCTGAACCTGCAACACCGAGGTGAAGCCGTCCATTTCGGTGTCGTACGGTTCGTCCTCGGTGGCTGGATCCCACCCCACGCCGGGCCCCGGCGGATCCTCAGGATCGACCTCAACGTCGTCGCCGTCGAAGGGATCGTTGTTGACGTACAGATCAGGGTTCACTGGATCGAAGCCATCGTACCCGTGGTTGATGTTGTTGATCGCCGCGGCGATCTCTTCGCCGGGCTCGTCCGGATCCGGTACCGTCGCGACGTTCTCGCCGTTGAGGAAGAAGCCGAACACGTCGTTGAACCCGCTTCCGACGAACTCGTTGTACTCGTCTGAGCC
>Ga0207421_10002373_pt1 | contig 23342 bp, 19 predicted proteins | sample SodLakKL_010_SED_4_FD_187542 | JGI IMG/M metagenome (GOLD analysis project Ga0207421, IMG submission 187542) | Alkaline sediment microbial communities from Lake Tanatar, Kulunda Steppe, Russia - 8KL_010_SED (SPAdes) (version 2) | ecosystem: Environmental > Aquatic > Non-marine Saline and...
AGGCTGAACCGTACCAATGATATTGGAACTGTGGTTCACCACCACCATTTTGGTATTCTTCCGGATCGCTTTTTTGATGTCATCCGGATCCAGGTATCCATGCCTGTCAAAAGGTACGTGTGTCAGATCAATGGTGCCGTCCAGCTGCAGGTGATGCAATGGCCTTAACACAGAATTATGTTCAAGCTTTGTGGTAACCACATGATCCCCTTTCTCAGCAAGCCCCTGAAGAATCATATTCAGTGAATCACTGGCATTGTAGCTGAAGGTCAAACGATCCGGGTCACCATCGCCGTTAAACAATTCCATCAGCATCCGGCGGGTTTGATGAACCATTTCTTCGGTCTGGATGGAGGCATCAAAGCCTGAACGGCCAGGACTCACACCGTGTTCACAGTAAAAATCGCGCATGAAATCATAGACCTCTTCCGGTTTCGGAAAGGAGGTTGCAGAGTTATCCAGGTAAATTAAGTCTTGCATGGAAGAGATATTTATACGTTATTATTTCTGAGACTTTGGTTCGATTACGAGAGAGTCGGCCACAATTTCTGCAATGGTCTTGATCTGGACATTCAGCTTATAATTCACATTGATCTGCGACAGCTGGTCCACACAATTGTGACAGGGCGTGGCCACAATTTTTGCCCCTGTCTTTCTGATCTGTTCCGCCTTGATCTCAGCGATTTTCAGCCGCCTGTCGTTGTATTCGCCCATGGCAAGCTGCCCGCCACCACCACCGCAGCAAAAGTTATCCAGACCATAAGGTGACATCTCCACAAAGTTTTGCACACAATTCTTTAAGATATAGCGCTGCTCATGCCATATACCGCCACCACGCACCAGATTGCACGGATCATGCAGGGTCACAACCTCCTCAGTCAGGCTTTTGTCGGGAGTAATTTTTCCCTCACGAAGATAAGCGGCCATCAATTCAACGGAACTGATGGTTTCAGGAAAAGCCTTTTTGATATAGTTCGGAGCCTCCCAGCGATTGGCCCTGTACCCGTGACCACATTCAGCCAGCACAAGTTTGCCTGCCTTCATTTTCTCCATTTCTTCATAAATCCGCTGGCCGATAATGGCTCCGTGTTCCTGGTTGCCGGAGAAATATGCATAATTGGTCACATCATACATGGCAGTGGACAAGCTCCAGCTTTCACCGGCGGCATAAAAAACTTTGGCCATGGCTGATATGGACAGGGGGAAAAATTTGGGCTCCCTCGGGTTCAATGTGTACAATACATTTTTACCGGGTTGGTTTACAGGAATCTCTGCTTGCGGGTCTTCAAGATCATCCTGAAGCTCCTCCTCCATCCATTCAATGGTATCAAGGAGCTCTTCGTCGGGTATGGCCATATTGTTGCCCGTTTCAAGTGCCGCATTCACAGTGGCCTGTAAGGAAGCCGGGACATATCCCATGTCAGACAATATTTTCCGGCCCATCCGTACAACATATTCAATATCCACCCCGATGGAGCAGTGTCTCACACACCGTCCGCACATGGTACAGGCACCAAACAACAGATCCACCATTTCTTCCACGGTGGCATCATCCAGTTCCCTGGCGTTGACAAGACGGGGAGCAACCCTGCCGGCAAGTGTATGGTAGCGGCGATAAACAGAAGCTACCACATCCACCTTGTTGGCCGGAATCATCCGCTCATCCTGCATGGTCAGATAATACAAACAGGAATCCGCGCAAAGTCCGCAATGCACACAACTGTTCAGGTGCGTCAGCAACTTGCCGTCATGCAATTGCCTGAACACATCCAGACCGGCCTTAATTTTATCTTTGGTTACTTTTTCCATGAAGAATCATACTTTTCGGGGCGGCCAAACATTCCGCCAGCCATAGAAGCGACCAAGGTAGATCCTGGCAGCAAAGAAATAAACGGCATGCCTGAGTTTTCCCAGTGGCATATACAACAGCAGCAAGGCGCTCACCAACATAAAGACCGGGTATGCAGCCGGGAGCAACAGTGTCAATCCAGCCATAGCCAGAAAAACAATCACCAGCGTAAGCGAAATAAAGTCGTCGGCATTGGATAAATACTTTAATTTCTGATCACGCAGGCGTTTAATCAGCATTCCGGCGCCGGTTACTGCACCCGAAAAAGTCACAATGGAAAGGAGCAGACTGGCTGATTGCCCCGGGTTAACACCTGTGAGGAAAAGAAAAAACAGCACGATGGTCACAAATACAGCAATATGAAATATAACACCTGACACATATGTTGGAAGGTTCAGATAAGCCGATTCTTTTTTTCTGGGATCCATCCCCCCGGTAAAAGAATAAAACACACCTGCTGCAGGGCTTCCTGCCCGGGCGGAATAGTCGTCCTGAACCCCGAGCCTGATCAGCCTTAACATATGATAAGCCAAACCGGCAAAGCAAATCAACAATGCCCCGAGGGCAATCCATTCAAACCAATACATAAGCAACGTATTATACACAACCATCCGGTTTCGGCAAACCTGCTACACGACAGGCACCCCTGGCAGGACCCAGCGGAAAAAGCTGGTAAATTTCCCGAAGTTTAAGCCCGGTTTTTTTGCAGATGACCCGGATCATCGGAGCCATCCCCTTTTCTTCATAATTCTCACGTATGATCTTCACCACATCCCAATGCTTATCCGTCATCTCTTCAATCCCGTCATATTTAGCAATAAGCTGCGCTACTTCATCATTCCAGATTTCAGGATTGGCCAGAAAGCCATCCCCGTCCACTTCAAATGTTTTTCCTTCAATTTCTATTGTTGGCATAATTCAAATAATTTATTCATTTCGGGTTGTTACTCATTCAGATTATTCATTTCGCGCTCCTCAAAAATATCCAGGATCTCGCCAGGAGACCAGGGACTGTCGGGCAACACAAAATCGGGGCAAAAATTCAGCTCCTTTTTGGTGAGATAGCGCTTGCACTTGCCCCATGCTTCACCTTCACCCAGGCAATACTCACGGATATATCGCCTCTGCCGGTTTTTATCCGGTAAAACTTCCTCCTTACTGATCAGCTGACAATTGACATAGTTGGGGCAGTTCTCGCCTTGCATATTGATATTAATTTTGGGTTCGCCAGCAAATATATTAAAAGAACCATATAAGACCATGTGAAAAACACATTTTAAAGCAGAAATTAACAAGTTGTTACAATATTTTTCTACATTTGCAAAACGTACAGGTTTCCGGAATCTTTTCAGATCATCCGGATGAAAAGGGAATCAGGTGAAAGTCCTGAACAGTTCCCGCTGCTGTAAGCTCCTTACCGTTTTGTGTTTATCACCCCTATGCCACTGCCGTTTCGGGCGGGAAGGCGATAAACATGGAGTAAGTCAGAAGACCTGCCTGCACACATCAAGTAATTGTAGCTTCCGGGAAAAAAGCGATCATATTTCGCCGTCTGTTACATTGATGTTTTCTGTTTTAACCAATTGAGATCCGGACACCCCGGTGTGTTGTCATTGCCAACCGGCAGTGTTTCGGTGCCATGTAAAAAAGTGTTCATCTATGAATGACCGGCAATTTGCCTGTTACCGGCTAGTCTTTGTCTTCCTGCTATTACCCCTGGCAGCTGTTGGGAGCAACCACCCTGCCGACACCCTGATTACCCTTGAGGCAACAGAAATAGCTTCACCCAGACATCGCACTTTCAGCGCCGGCCACAGCATTCATCAAACAGACAGCACAGTGCTTGCACGCTATAGCCTAAATGGCCTCGATCATCTATTATCCAGGCAAACAGGTATTTCCATCAGAAATTACGGACCGGGTGTGCTGGCCACCAGCTCCCTGAGGGGAGGGTCAGCCGGGCAAACGGCGCTGGTTTGGAATGGATTCAACCTGCAGAGCCCCGCCACCGGCCAAACAGACCTTTCCCTGATCCCTGTATTCTTTACCGACGATGCAGGAGTACAATACGGCGGAGGAAGTGCCCTGTGGGGCAGTGGCAGCATGGGTGGAGCCATCCATCTGAACAACAACAGGCCTGTTGGAAGGCGTTCTTTTGCAAGGGCTCAGGTCTCCGCTTCCGATATGGGTGAGGCAGCCCAATACCTTGATCTTTTTGGGAGCCGCAACCAAACAGCTTCCCGCCTGAGGGTTTTTCACAAAAACTCTGACAATGAGTATCGCTACAAAAACACCCGCTTACAAGGTGACCCGACACTCACCCAGCAACACGCTTCATTGCAGCAATACGGAATTCTGCATGAAACATATTTTGCACCCGGAACACGCCACCAGGGTTCACTCAGATTGTGGTGGCAGCAAAACAACCGTCACATACCCCCTGCCGTGATGGCCACGCACACCGGGGCATACCAGGAAGATGATGCCCTGAGGATCACCGGTCAGTGGCAGTTTCACATGGATCGTAGCAGCATTACCTGGCGTGGCGGTTATTTCAATGAAGGATTGTTTTATCGCGACAGCCTTAACCAGTCAAGCCAATCCTCTTCTCAAACATTTGTCCAGGAGGCGGAAGCGCTGTTTTACTTTTCACCGGATATTTCCGCCAACACCGGAATTAAAACAAAGTGGGTCAAGGCAGAATCCGATTCCTATACAGACCACAAACAGGAGCAATTAATTTCTGTTTTCGGATCATTGAGATGGGAGCTTCTCACCGATCAGCTCCAGTTCATTGCCAGCGGACGTCAATCATTCACAAACCACCAGGCACCCCCCCTTGCCCCGTCTTTCGGGGTTTCCTGGCAGCCCACCACCCGGATACTGGTCAGGGCCAATGCGGGAAAAAACTACCGGTTGCCCACCCTGAACGACAAATACTGGGTGCCGGGGGGCAATCCCGACCTGAAACCCGAACAAGGCTGGAGCCAGGATTTGAAAATCAGTTTTTCCAATCAAACAATTAATCCGGAATACCTTCCCGGCCAACGGCAAACAGAATCAGCCTTCCGAATCAATGAAATCAGCCTTACCGGGTTTCACCGCAGGGTGAATGAATGGATTATCTGGTTGCCACAACAGGGGAGCATGTTCTGGAGCCCGCAAAACCTCATGGAGGTGCAAAGCTACGGGCTGGAGGCAAGAATCTCAGGCAACATCAGACTGCAGGAGGTTGCAGTAAGCTGGCAGGGCCGCTGGAACCATACCATTGCAAAAAACACCCGTACACAAAGCCCCGGTGACAGATCTACCGGCAAGCAGCTGATATACGTTCCCAAAAATTCTTTGGGTTACAATCTGGATATCGGCTACAAGGCCTTCACCCTGAATTTTGACCATCAGTTCACAGGGAAAAGATATACCGCAAAAGATCACAGCGCCTGGCTTGATGCCTATCAAACAGGAGACCTCACCCTGCAATGGCAAACCAGTGTGAACCAGCACAATATATCAGTATTTGCCACAATCAGCAACATATGGAATACCTCTTACGAGGTTATGACCGGCCGGCCCATGCCTTTAAGGCACACAAGGGCCGGAATCAGACTGCAGTTAATTCAAAAAAACAGGAAGAATGAAAACGACCAATCATTAATTTAAAAATCATAAAATCTATTCTATGTATCAAACATCTACCCTGAGAAAAATCTTTAACATGGCGTTCGCTCTCCTGGTGTTCGCAACAATCGCCGGAACGCCCGGCACAACTCTTTACGGGCAAACCAGCTCTGGCTTTAGTGAAATTGAGCTGGATGAAGAAAGCTACTGGAATGGTTCTGACGATTCCGGCGGTTTTGAAAGCGGCAATCTTTTCTTTCCGAACCATTTCACCTGGTGGGATGAAGACAGCTACAGCTGGAGCGGGTTTGCCGTTTCCAATGTGACCGACAATGAAACCCCCGGTTACGGGAACCATTACAGCGCTTTTACCGGCGAACCCTGGGAAGACAACCCGAATTATGCCGTGGCATACGTTTCTGACCCCAACACCTTTGAAAACAGCATGTTCATCTACCCCAACGAAGATGCCAAAGGAGGGTACTTCCGGGAAATGGTCGTCACCAACAACACCTACACCGCCATTGCCATGCGCGACGGGGATGATTTCTCAAAGCAATTCGGCGGGGAAGACGGAGATGATCCGGACTGGTTTCTTCTCACCATAGTGGCCTGGCACGACGGGGACCCAACCGAAGAAAAAGAGTTTTACCTGGCTGATTATCGTTTTGAAGACAACGACAAAAATTACATTGTGGACAGCTGGGAGAGCATTTCACTGGAAGGACTCGGACCGGCAGACAGCCTGGAACTGCGCCTGAGCTCTTCCGATGTGGGAGATTATGGGATGAACACCCCGGCTTATATCTGCATCGGAGAAATCACCACCTGGGATGACAATGATCCGACGCCGGTTGCCGGCATTGACCACACAGAGGAGCCCCTGATTTACCCAAATCCGGTTCGCGATCAGGCCCGAATTCGCCTGCCCGGAAACCTGCATGGCGACACAGCTGAACTTCGTATTCTGGACATTGCCGGGCGATTGGTTCACACTTCCACAATCAGGCAGGGTGACTCTGTTGATCTTTCATCGCTGCCGGAAGGAGTTTTTGTGGCCGTAATAGAAGGCGAAAACCTTCGTCACAGCCAGCGGATCATAAAAAAATAATAAATTTCAATCCCACTCTGCACCGTGAACCCGCGGGTGACACGATGTGTTGGGAATAATTATAAAAGGAAACAAATTTCAACACCACCCCGTACAAATGGTAAAAACAAGCATCTGTCTGCATTTCATCAGTTATTTGCCGGTTATTACGTCAATGGTCAGGGGTATTGGCTGCGCCCGGATTGATCGCTGCAATTTATACCTGGCAATTATTCTGGCATTGGCTGCGGGGTGGTTGTTTCCCGCTCCGGCGATGGCACAATTTGCTCCGCCGGCAGGACAAAAGGGAACAACCGCCATACACAAAGATTCCACGGTTTTTGTAGGATGGGCATCCGGATGCGAGGTCGTCCGGGGGCCCGTGGACATTTCCAGACCGGAAATGGGCCTCGCTTCTGCCGGCAGTTGCGAAGACGTCATCGGAAAGGCCGGTAAAAAAGGAACCCTGAGCCTGGGCGACGGGGGATATGTTACACTGACTTTTGATCCGCCCATCACCAATGGAAAAGGCTGGGATTTTGCAGTATTTGGAAACGCCTTTGACGATTATTTCCTCGAGCTGGGGTTTGTGGAGGTAAGTTCAGATGGTGAGCACTTTGTACGCTTTCCGAATACCTCCCTGACCCCGTCCGACACCCAGGTAAGTTCTTTCGGCACACTGAAAGCGGAGCATATTCATAACCTGGCCGGCAAATACCGTATATTCTATGGCACCCCCTTTGACCTGGATACCCTGGCTGGCACCCCGGGGCTCGACGTGAATCACATTACCCATGTAAGAATCATTGACGTGGTGGGAAGCATTGACCCCGAATTTGCCACTTACGATTCCCACGGTAACATCATCAACGCCCCCTGGCCCACCGCTTTCCCCACCGGTGGGTTCGACCTCGACGCAGTCGGAGTCATTCATCAGGCCAGCGATGTGGATCAGGACCTTCAGGCTTCAGTGATCCCAAATCCTGCAAATGCCGCCAGCAGGATCAGCCTCCGGATTCCGGAGGCCTCGGAAATAGAAATCAGCATTATCACCATGCAGGGATCGGTTATTTACAGTATGAAAACAGACATCAACCAGGCAGGTGTCCACAACATGAAAATGCCCCGCTTATCAATGGCTCCGGGGATGTATGTTTTGCGGGTCACCACATCCCGCCAAACGCATACCGAACGCTTTTTCTTTACTGATGAATAAGATTTGCCGGCCTTAATAACATTTGCCGGATTCACCTAAATCAGCGATCACAAACAATCAACACTCCTCAAAACCAATTCTATGACACACCCACTTTCTCGCCTCTTCACTGTTTTTTTAACAGCCACACTGACTGCCCTTCTGTTCACATCCTGTGAAAAAGAAGAAACTGACAACAATACCGGGCTGCCGGAAATTGAAGCCGGTGAAGGACTGTTTATCCTCAACGAAGGGAATTACGGGTGGAGCAATTCATCCCTGAGCTACTACGACAAGAGTAATAAGGAGATCCATCACAACCTCTATCAGAAAGTCAACGGCAAGCATCCCGGTGATGTGCTGCAGTCCGCAATCCTCAATGAAAATGAACTTTGGCTGATTGTGAACAACTCTGGCAAAGTGGCGGTTACAGACCCGTTAAGTCTGGAGCAAACACATGTCATATCCGGGCTGACCTCGCCCCGTTACATGACAGCGGCCTCCAATGCAACCGGATATATAACTGACCTTTACGCCGGAAAAGTCCATGTTGTTGATTTGCAGCAGAAAACAATTGAGGGTTCCATTGAGGTCGACGGGTGGACAGAGGAAATCATGATTTTTGGGGATTATGCAGTTACCACCGGCGTGGAATCCGGGCAGCTATATGCCATAGATACGGAAACCAACGAACTGGCCGACAGCCTGGAAGTACCACCCGGCCCTGTGTCCATGACCAAAGATCACCAGGGTCATCTCTGGGTGCTGGCAGGGGGGGATCCCCTGCTGAAGACCCAACCGGTTTTGTACCAGGTAGATAGAATGGAATTCAGAATCAAGGGTGAATATCCCCTCCCCGGCAAAGAGATCACTTATAGCCGGCTGGTCAGCTGCCCTGACGGAAAAACACTTTATTTCCTGGGCGGGGATGTACTAAGGATGGACGCAAACCCGGAGGCTGCCTCACCAGAAATATTCATAAAAGCTGACGGAAGGATTTTTTACGGTCTGGCTGTGGATCCTGACAACGGAGACGTTTACGTTTCTGACGCAGTGGATTACGTACAACGGGGGCAGATGCTGCGGTACGACCCGAACGGCCAGCTCATTGATAGTCAGGATACAGGCATCATACCAGGGGATTTCATATTTTTGTAAACCAGCTATTTATAACCGAAGGCATTACTTTTTAACGGGGGAAGGGCTTTTTTCTTAATTTTGCCATCATGCATGATCCGGCACAAACCTCATCCCGCCATCCGCGGATGTTTTTTTTCCTTATGATGCTGACAGCCCTTGTTTTGTCAGCCTGCCAGGACGATGAGGTATGCGAGGAGGTCACCGCAAACCCCTTGCGGATCGCTTTTTACCTGTCCGGGCAGGAAGAGGAAACCAGGGTGCCCATTGACTCACTTACAGTTTACGGAACCGGCAGACCCGATGATCGCATTTACGACGATGAATCCGGTGTTTCCCTTATCGAAGTTCCGCTTAACCCCAATGATAACACAAGCGGATTTGTGCTCTCTTTTGGGGATACAAATGACACCATCACCCTGGACTACAGGCATGATGTGCACTTGATATCCGTAGAATGCGGTTTCACTATGTTTTATGACATTACGGATGTAAGGTATTCAACCAATCAGCTGGTATCGCTGTCGATAACAAACAATCGTGTAACAAATACATTTGATGAGCATATTCAAGTATTTATTCCTGATCCCGGCAATGATAATGACAATGAATCTGAGCCTGGCAGCCGGCGAAAATGACACGATTTTCCACCCCTCCGTCCGGGTGGGGGTTGACGTATCAGGTTTTGCCAGGCAGATTATTGAACCGGAAGTTTTTCCCATTGAGGCATCCGTTGACTTTGAATGGAGAGAAAACCTGTTTGCCGTTGTGGAAGCCGGAATGCTTTCGGTGGAAGTGGAGAAAGAAACCCATCAGTATATGGCTGACGGTTTTTTTGGGCGGGCCGGAGCAGACTTCAATCTTTTACAATACATTACCGGCCCTGTCAATGATGCCGTATTGCTTTCTTTGCGTTACGGCTACAGCCGCACCCGCCAGGAGGCCCCTTTTATCATTATCCCAGATGACTATTGGGGAGATCACCAGACCGCCATCGAGGGAGATATTTATCAGGCCCACTGGATTGAAGCAGGAATCGGCCTGAAAACAGAAATCCTGCGCAATTTCTATATTGGCTGGAGCCTGAGGGGAAAAATTTTACTGAACGATACCTCCGAACCTAAAATGGATCCTTACTATGTGGGAGGTTTTGGAGGCTCCGGCAGTAATACTGCCATGACACTCCATTACAGTTTATATTATCGTATCCCGTTCAGGTAGCCCTTTTGCCCATCGGCATAATCATCCAGCTGAAACCGGCATAATCATCCAACTGAAATCAGCATAATCATCCAACTGAAAGATAACAGAGCCCCTCTTTCTTTATAAGACTAAACCAACACGACAAAACTAATTTTTTGCCGGATATTTTTTTTATGCCGGAATTTTTATACCTTGTGACTTTAAACAAGCATTTAGCCGCCATAAAAATTCCCGCCATGGACACTGCCGACCATCCGACCTTCCTGGTATCCACCGATTTTTCTGAAGTCAGCGATCACGCACTGGAGCATGCTGCTGTAATGGCCAAGCATTTCGGGGCAAAAATTCTCCTGATACATGTAATTGACAAATACACAAGGAGAATGCTGAAAAAGGAAAACAAAAAAGAAGACCACGTGGGAGAAAAATTAAACGACATTGCCACCAGGGCAAGTGAGGGTTTCCAGGTTGAAGTAACCCCGATTGTAAAAAAAGGCAAAGTTTGTCAAAACATTGCCACCACTGCAAAGGAGCACGGCGTAATTTTTCATTTTCTTGGAACCCATGGAAAAAAAGGATTGCAGCACATCACCGGTAGCTTTGCACTGAAGGTAGTCAAAAGGTGCCCCTGCCCGGTTATCGTTATTCAGCGTCCGGCCGAAAACATTACCTACAAAAAAATCGTTTACCCCTTAGACCTGCAACCCGGCTCCAAGCAAAAAGTAAAGTGGGCCAAAATCCTTCATCAGAAAGCAGGCAGCCATTTTGATATTTTCGTGGATAACTACGGTGACAAAGACACCGACCGCAAGCTCAGTGCAGACCGCAGGCAGGTTGTGGAGATCCTGGAGCATGCCAAAGTACCGAATACGGTATCCTGCTCCAACCCGGGAGGGTCATTTGCAAAACATGTGGTGAAGTTTGCCAGGGAAAACGATGCGGATGCCATCATGATTACCTCCGACCCCGACAAACTCACATGTAATCCATTCAACAAAGAAGAGGAAAGGGTTTTGTACAACAAGGAGAAAATCCCGGTTATGTTTATAAATTCCAGGAACCTGAGCCTGGTCATCGGCGGGCCATAATCACCTTATGGCAATCCACGGCCAGTCAACGCCATTCATGCATTGACACTACCATTCAGGCACTGAACCATTGCCTTTACACGTAAACCAACCACCAAAGCCGGCCCCGTACCGGCTTTTTTTTTAATTTTACGCTTCCCTGAAAAGCAGGTATCATTTACAAATTTCTGAAACCCCATGAAGGAAGAAGAAGCCAGGAAACGCATTGAGGAACTATCCGGAAAAATCAACGAGCACAACTACCGGTATTACGTCCTGGCCGATCCGGTTATCGGCGACTATGAATTTGACCAGCTGATGGAGGAGCTGATCTCACTGGAAAAAAGCTTCCCCCGGCTTCTTGACAAGAACTCGCCCAGCCAGCGTGTCGGCGGGCAGGTGACCAAAAAATTTCCGGCCGTCAGGCATAAATACCCCATGCTCTCACTGAGTAATACCTACAGCAGGGAAGAACTGAGTGCTTTTGACCAACGCGTGCGAAAATCCCTTGGCAATGAGCCGTACGAGTATGTGTGTGAGCTCAAGTTTGACGGTGTGGCCATCGGGCTGACATACCGCGGGGGAGAGCTGGAAAGAGCGGCCACACGCGGAGACGGTACTCAGGGAGATGAAATTACCACCAACATCAAAACCATTCCGAGTATCCCGCTTAAAGTTAATAACACAGATCATATTCCCGCATTTGAAGTACGCGGGGAGGTTTACATGCCGCATCATAGTTTTGTACAACTCAATCAGGCAAAGAAAAAAAAGGGGGAGGCAACGTTTGCCAACCCCAGAAATGCCGCTGCAGGCAGTTTGAAACTCCAGGACTCGGCATTGGTGGCACAACGCCACCTTGATTGTTTCATATATGGGGTATTGGGAGAAAACCTTCCTTTCAACAATCACTGGGACAGCCTGAACACCCTGAGAAAATGGGGATTTAAGGTTTCAGACCGTATCAGCAAATGCACCGGAATTGAAGAAGTCTTTCAGTTTATCTCAAGCATTGAGGCCGAACGTGGCCAGCTTCCCTTCGACATCGACGGGGTGGTCATCAAGGTAAACAAATACAGGCAACAGGAAAAACTTGGGTATACCAGCAAATTTCCCCGATGGGCCATATCTTACAAGTTCAAAGCTGAACGTGGCCTAACCAAATTGCTTGATGTAACCTACCAGGTTGGACGAACAGGCGCGGTTACCCCGGTTGCTGTGCTTGAACCGGTTAGCATTGCCGGGAGCACTGTCAGGCGCGCCTCCCTTTACAACCATGACAGGATGGAAGAGCTTGGTCTGCATACGAAAGACAGTGTTTACGTGGAAAAGGGGGGTGACATCATTCCCAAGATCGTGGGGGTAGATAAGTCATTGAGGGCACCCGGGGCCAGTCCATTGCGTTTCATTGACAATTGCCCCGAATGCGGCACAGGTTTAAAACGCGATGAAGGAGAAGCCGTGCATTATTGCCCCAATTCGGAAGAGTGCCCGCCACAGATCCAGGGCCGTATTGAACATTTCATCAGCAGAAGGGCGATGAATATCGACAGCCTGGGGCAGGGAAAAACAGAACTTTTAATCAGAAAGGGGAAAATCAGCAACATTGCCGATCTGTATGATTTAACCTATGAGGATTTAATTGGCCTGGAAAAAACCATTACTGACCCGGAAACCGGGAAAAGCAGAACCCTCAGTTTCAGAGAAAAAACCGTCCGGAACATTTTGAATGCCCTTCAAGAATCAAAAGAGGTGCCGTTTGAACGTGTCCTTTACGCCCTGGGTGTCCGGCACCTGGGGGAAACCATGGCACGCAAACTGGCAAGGCATTTTGAAAACATTGACAACCTGATGAATGCCTCCAGGGAGGAACTGATCCGGGTGGATGATGTGGGAGATAAGGTGGCGTCAAGCATTGTGACCCATTTCAATGACCCCCGGAATGCAGAGATCGTGAACCGGCTAAGAAATGCCGGTCTGAACCTTGCCATGAAGGAGGAAGCAACCGCTCCCGCGCCAACCGTTTTGTCCGGTAAAGCCTTTGTAATATCAGGGGTGTTTCAAAATCACAGCCGGGAAGAGATCAGGCAGCTAATTGAAAACCAAGGAGGAACAGTTAAAGGAAGCATCTCCTCCAAAACCGATTTTCTTGTGGCAGGAGACAATATGGGACCTGAAAAAAGGAAAAAGGCCGAAGCCCTTGACATTCCGATAATCAGCGAAGAAGATCTGCTGAATATGCTGCAGGACAACAGTTCCTGATGACGCTGAGAAGCCCATAACGCCATGCATCCCAAATGCAGCCTGCTGTATGGCCTTCCGCGACGGGGCCTGATGACACTGAGGAATCTGCAACGCCCTACTCCTGCGAAACCTCCAGCAACATTTTTCTGTAAATATTAAACACGTTTGCCCTGGAAACAAACCCCTTGTACTTTCCATTATCAAGTACTGCCATATTCCAGAGGCCGGCATCACGAAACTTCTGCATCACCGTATCCATGCTGTCATCCATATGAACTGTGGCCCTGGGCTGTACCATAAGGTTATGTACCTTCAGGCTATCATACTGGCTGCGGTCAAACATGATTTCCCTGACATCGTCCAGACGCACCAGCCCGAGAAAGTTATTCTCTTCGTCTGTGACCGGGAAAATATTCCGGCTTGCCCGGGCAATGACCTGCACCAGTTCTCCAAGTGTCATTTCCGGGTAAAGCCTGTCGAAGTTGGTTTCAAGCACTTCACCCACCTGCAGCAGGGTAAGTACCGTCTGATCCTTATGATGGGTAATAAGCTGACCTTTTGCCGCAAGGTGGCGGGTGTACAAAGAGTGTGGCTGAAAGTAGTTCACGGTGATGTAGGCAATCGATGAAACCAGGATGAGCGGAATAAATAATTCATAACCACCGGTTATCTCTGCAATAAGGAAAATTGCGGTCAGCGGGGCATGGATCACGCCCGCAATAAGTCCCGCCATCCCCACCAGCGCGAAATTGTGTTCCGACACACTCCAGCGGGTAAACATATTGGTGGTCCGCGAAAACAGGAACCCGGCTATGCTACCCATAAAAAGACTGGGTGCGAACACACCACCGATTCCGCCCGCACCCGTGGTCAATGAGGTGGCCACGGCTTTGAACAGCAACACCAGCAGCATAAAGCCGACAAAATACAGGCCGGATTCTCCGACTATCCGGGCAAAGATACTCTGCTCAAGCAGTTGCTCAGGCTGGCCCGACAGCAATCCGCGCATGGCAAAATACCCCTCGCCGAACAGCGGCGGAAATAAAAAGATCAGCAACCCAAGCAAAGCGCCACCATAAAGTACCCTTTTGAACGGCCGGGCAACCTTTTTGACCTGCGTCTCGACCCTTTCATTGACCCAGGAAAAATACAGCGACACAGCACCGGTGGTCAGACCCAGCAAAACATAAAAGGGGATATGGCTGTAGTTGAAAGGATCCTGCACCGCAAAATAAAACTCCACCCCTTCGCCGAGGAAAAGGGTGGAAAAAATGGCTCCCACCACCGTAGCAATCAACAGCGGGATCACCGATGTCATGGTCAGATCCAGGGCAAGAACTTCAAGCGCGAAGATCAACCCGGCGATCGGGGCATTGAAAATCGCAGCAATGGCCGCTGCCGCACCACAACCGATCAGGAGATTTCTGCGCCTGAATCCAAGCCTGGCCGCCTGGGCCACATTGGATCCAATGGCAGCGCCGGTGGAAACGATCGGGGCCTCCATCCCCACAGATCCGCCAAATCCCCCTGTAAATATACAGGCAATAATGGAAGAGTAGGTATTGTGCAATTTCATCACACCCCGGTTTCGGGAAATGGCGTAAAGGATCTTTGATACCCCATGACTGATGTCGTCTTTGACAAAATATCTGACATATATCACGGTAATGAGAATTCCGACCAGCGGAAAGGCAAAAAACGGCCAGTTCCCGGTGTGATAGACAGGTCCGCTTCGAACCCACGCCTCCAGGTAGTGCACTGAAGTTTTAAGCACCACAGCTGCAACGGCGGCAATCATACCAATCACCACAGCCAGGATAAACAAAAGCTGTTTCTCTGTGACATTTTTCGATCGCCAGATCAGAAATTTTTCAAGTCTGCTCTTTTCCCTCATCCTGCCCCAAATTTATAAAGTAATTTCGAATAATCCTTGCTTTGGCAGGCCCGGCCGCCTCTTCCAGTTCTTTGTAACCGGCCTTTCGGATCCCTTCCACAGAACGGAACTTTCTCAGCAATGCCTGAACGGTCACCGGGCCTATTCCGCGGATCTCAGACAACTCCGACTTCAGGCTTCCCTTTTCCCGGCGCAACCTGTGATGATTGATCCCAAAGCGATGTGCCTCATCACGCATATGCTGAATCACTTTCAGGGTTTCGGAGGTTTTGTCAATATAAAGCGGGATGCTGTCGCCCGGAAAATAAATTTCCTCCAGCCTTTTGGCGATTCCAATGACAGGAATTTTACCACGAAGTTCGAGCCGTTCAAGAGCCTTTACCGCAGCACCAAGCTGACCTTTTCCTCCATCCACAACCACAAGGCGTGGCAAAGGCTTCCCCTCCTCTGACAACCGCCTGTATCTCCTGTAAACAGCTTCCTGCATCGATGCATAATCATCGGGCCCTTCCACAGTACGGATATTGTAATGCCGGTACTCTTTCTTGCTCGGGCGTGCATCACGGAATACCACCATGGCAGCGACAGCATAATTTCCCTGGGTGTTGCTGATGTCAAAACACTCCATATGTTCAGGCATTTCCTTCAGATGCAGATCCTTTTTGATCTGCTCCATCAGGCGCCGGGCATGCCTGGCCGGATCTGTCAGTTCACGGTGCTTTTGCCGCTCCATGCGGTAATATTTGGCATTGCGTTCCGACAGCTCCAGCAGCTTCAGTTTATCTCCGCGGCGGGGCACAACAAAATGAACCCCCGGGATGGTTGTTTCCGGGAGCAAAGGCAGAATGATTTCCTTCACATCGCTCTGAAAGCGCTGACGCAATTCCGCGATGGCCATATCCAGCAATGCAGCGTCAGACTCATCCAGACGTTTTTGGAGCTCCAGGGTATGCGACTGCACAATGGCCCCGTTGATTACCCGCAGATAATTGACATATGCCCGTTTTTCCTCACTGATCAGTGAAAACACCTCCACATTGCTCAAAGAAGGATTTACCACGGTGGACTTACTCTGAAACTTTTCCAGCAGCAGTACCTTTTCCCTGACCAGGGCAGCCCGCTCAAAGGCATGCTCATCGGCATACTGCTTCATCAGCCGTTTCATTTCCGCGATGACCATTCCAAGATTCCCTTTCAGGATCTGTTCGATCTGATCAATGGTTTTCTGATAATTTTCCGCACTTTGCAATCCTTCGCAGGGGCCTTCACAATTGTTGATATGATACTGCAAACAAACCTTGAATTTCCCTGCAGCAATATTATCCGGAGTCAGTTTCAGGTTGCAGTTGCGGTAACGGAACAGCTGCCTGATCAGATCAAGCAATGTATTCATCATGCGCACCGAAGCATAGGGGCCAAAGTACCTACTCCCATCCTTTACCAGGTTGCGGGTGGGAAAAATGCGCGGGAAATCCTCGTTTTTTATACAAATCCAGGGAAAGGTTTTGTCATCCTTCAGCATCACATTGTAGCGGGGCTGATACTTTTTGATCAGGTTGTTCTCAAGCAGCAATGCATCCAGTTCGGTGTCAACCACAATATGCCTGATGCCGGCCACCCTGCGGACCATCAGCCTCACCTTTCCGCTTTCATACCGGTCGCGGTTAAAATAGGATGACACCCGTTTCTTCAGGTTTTTGGCCTTACCCACATAAATGACACGTTCCTGCTGGTCATAAAACTGGTACACCCCCGGCTTTTCAGGAAGGGTCAGAATCAGGGTCTTTAATTTTTCCCCGTTGGTATGGTGTTTTTTGTCCGGCATCTTCGGGCAAATATGCTAAAAAATCCCTTATCATCCCTTGCCTTCTTTTTCCGGAAGGTATTTCCAGTAACGTTTCGGCATAGCGGACCGCATCTGACGATGGTTATTTCTTTCCCTGATATTGATGGCATTATAATAATGCTGCCAGAGCACCTGGTACAAGTCTTCGTCCCCTGCATCTTCCCTGTTTTTGCGATCCGAAATATTCAGTTCCGCATTACCCGGAGACCTCATGAACCCGCAGTTCACATCCAACCCCGGAAGCCGCAGGGCTGATGGCTGGTCAGGATCTTCCGCAGAAAACCTTACCATCCGGATCGTCTTTGTGTCATAATAAACCCCGCATCCCCTCCGCATATCGTATATCACCCATTCCTGCAGGGCCATCCGGGATCTGAAATGCGGGGCAAGCATCATCACAATGTCATGATCCGGCTCAATGGCCGCCACCAACAGCCTGCCGCTGGTCTGGCGGAAACGGACCAGCCCGTGAAAACGGTGAACCTCCCCTTTTACCTTTCTGGCCAGCTGCGTCACCGAACACACATCTTCATCCAGCATATTGCCATGAAAGTTACCGGTAGTATCCTTAAAGAGCTTGTACAGATACCGCCACAATACCAATGGGGTTTCCGGCCTGTCTGCCTGGAAGGCCAGATCAACCAGCCGGGCCCCGCGTTTACCGGATCGCTCCCTGATCCCTTTGGCCACACGGGAAGCGTGATCCCGGCTGGTTACCACATGTATCAGTTCACCAAGAGGCATCTGCTGCTCTTTGTTGCGGGAGATAATGGCCAACGGAGTGCACTGGTCTTTGAATGCACGGAATACCACAGAGAAGAAGCCTTCCCGTGACCCGTCAAAGGTATATATGACCGTCGATGTGTTCATCAATTATGTCCTGTTTGCTGAATCTGATGCGTGCAATGACTTTTTGGTTGTTGAACCGGTTCGCGCATTGACTTTCCGGTTCAGGCACGGGTGCGACCCCATCAAAACAATTGCAGCTGTCTGCCGCCGTGATCAGTTCTGACAAGCTTACGTCTGATCTGCTCCGGATACAGAGAGGCTGATGCCACCGGCAGTTCACGGCAAAGAATGAAATAACGGGCACGCTTCAGGGCCACACCCATTTGCTTCAGGTGAGACAGACCGATCCGGCCGAAACGACGGTTTGCCACAATCAGTTTGGCCGAGCGCACACCAATACCCGGTACCCGGAGAATCTCTTCATAGGAGGCCTGATCCAGATCAACCGGATAAAACTGCGGATTACGCAATGCATATGCCAGCTTGGGATCCATTTGGAGATCAAGCTGCGGTTGTTTATCATCAAGAAGCTCATTAAAGCGAAAATGATAAAAACGCATCAGCCAGTCGGCCTGGTAAAGGCGGTTTTCTCTCACCAGGGGAGGTTGGTTTAAGACTGGCAGACGAAAATCACCGGCATTGACCGGAACAAAACCTGAGTAATAGACCCGCTTCAGGCGCTGTTGGTTGTATAAACCTGAGGCCAGCCTCAAAATGGTATAATCTGTTTCAGGCGACGCTCCGACAATCAGTTGGGTGCTTTGGCCGGCAGGAGCAAAACGTGGCGCCTTCCGGTACTTTCGCCGCTCTTCCTTGCTGATCAGTACATGCTGGCTGATCTGGTTCATCGGGTCAAACACACTTCCGTGGTTTTTTTCGGGCGCAAGCCGCCGTAATTCCGCATCAGTAGGAATCTCCACATTGACACTTAGCCGGTCAGCCAGCAATCCGGCTTCCTCCACCAGCATCGAATCCGCTCCCGGGATGGATTTCATATGAATATATCCATTGAAGCGGTAATCATTACGAAGCATACGGGCCACAGCCACCATGCGCTCCATGGTGTGGTCCGGGCTGACCATAACCCCGGAACTCAGGAACAACCCCTCAATGTAGTTTCGGGAATAAAATTCCCAGGTAAGATCAGCAAGCTCTTTCACAGTAAAAGCAGCCCTGGGCCTGTCATTGGACCGCCTGTTTACACAGTAGGCACAATCATAGATACAATGGTTGGTATAAAGGATTTTGAGCAGTGATATGCATCGCCCGTCTTCTGTAAAAGAGTGGCAAACGCCGGAACTCACAGTTTTGCCTGCACCCCCTTTGGACGCCCTGCTGCTTCCACTTGAAGAACAGGACACATCGTATTTGGCCGCATCAGCGAGCACATTCAACTTTTGCAGGACTTTTTCCTTCATGCAGAACGTCTTTGATCAGATTTTAATCAAACACCACTCTTTCAATATAAGGAAAAAGCCGCAATACCACGCGATAAAATGCCAAACCTAACGGGCGATCAAACGCCAAACCTCCGTATGGCTGTACCGCTGACGCAGGACACAACCGCAGCCCGGCTCCCCGATAAGCCGCATCAGAGATTCCGGATGCTTATTGCCGTTCAATGGTATACCTCAGACCCATATAGAACTTACGTCCCATCAGTGGACCCCAGATCATGCTTCCGTCAAAACCTTCCTCAAACGGGGAATGATGGTTCAGAATCGGATTCTCCTGAATGTAATCTGTCAGGTTTTCCCCTCCAACATAAACCTCCATCCGGTTCCACCGATAAGTAACCTGGGCATTGACCAGGGTATAGGAAGGAGACTTATCCCGCAAGTCAAAAGATTCAGGCATATCGGGCAGCCGGCTGGTTCCGTTGAATTGTGCAGTCAGGTCAAACTGCCAGTCATTGGCCTGCGTAGCATAAGAGCCCGAGAGCATCCCGCGGTAACGGTTCACAAATGGCTGTCGCCGCAACTCACCCCCGATGGTGGCCTGGGAATCCGTAAAGCGGTATGCGGCAGTCAAATCAAAGCGCCGGACGGGTTCCAGACTCAACTCCACCTGGTAGTTGTTGGCATAAGAATCGCCGTCCAGGTTATAAAAAATGGCCATGGTATGGTCACTGTCCACATCCACGATCATCTGGTTCACAAAATCTGTGCGGTAAAATTCGGCAGCCAGCGACCCCTCCCTTCCAAGAAAATCAAACCGACGGGTAATGCTGCCACCGTAATTCCAGGCTTCCTCTGCCTCAAGGTCATCACGCACCGAAATGCTACGGTTACTCACCAAAAGGCCGGTATTTTCTGCAATGATGTTGGGCACCCTGTAACCTTTACCTGCCGAAGCCCGGATGGTTGTTTCCTCGTTGATATTGAAATGCAAATGTGATCTGGGGGTAAACAAAGTTCCGAACATGTTGTGATGGTCAGCCCGCGCAGCCATCACCAAAGTCAGGCGTTCATGCGTATGGTAGGAATACTCAAAAAAGACACCGGGCACTGATTCATGCCGGTCAAACAATGAGTCATTCAGCTGTTCGCTGTAATCATCAATCAGAAAGCTGACTCCGGCAGCAAATGAATGATCCGGGTGCCCCATGGTATTGGCAAACATGATGTTGGCATAAAAAGTATTCTGCTCCCCGTTGTAAGGGCGCTGTCCGTAATACGATTCCTGATCGTGGTGGGTGAAACTGAACTGGGTGCCAAGGCTCGCATCCGGCATGTCTTCAAAGTAAAATCCTGTTCGGGCGAAGGCGTGGAAACGGGTGGTGTTGGTGCCATAACCGAAGTATTGATCTGAGCCGGCAGGTTCACCATTGGTGAAAAAAGCTTTTTGTCCCCCCTCCCGCTCTTCCTGCATCAGGTTAAAGCCAAACTGGGAATCCATCACACCATGCCGTTCGTAACGGTAGCGGTTCATCACATTGTATTTCTTTACCATGGGATGGTCCAGGAAAGAATTATGGTTATGATCCACCTTGCGCTGGAATAATTCACCATGGGTCATGAGCATGGTCGACCAGTTATCATTCAGATCCACGGCAGCATTCAGTGCCGTCTCCAACTGTCCGTCGCTGCTGCCGAAAGCATTGTAATACAGCTGCTCAGGGCCTTCCGGTTTTTTCAGGTCCACATTGATCTGCCCGGTAACAGATTCGTAACCGTTTACCACACTGGCAGCCCCTTTTGAAATACTGATTGACTCCATCCATGGCCCCGGCACATAACTCAGACCAAAAGGCTGCCCTAGTCCGCGAATACCAGGTACGTTCTCCAGCATGAGCTGGCTGTAGATGCCTGCCAGGCCAAGCATCTGAATCTGCTGAGCTCCTGAAACGGCATCACTGTAGGATACATCAACCGACACATTGGTTTCGAACGCCTCAGCCAGATTGCAACATGCAGCACGCTGCATTTCGCTTCCGGTGATTACATTGGTGAGCACCGGGTCCATGGCAGACACATGTGCCCCAAGCCTGCGGGCAGCAACAGTTACTTCATCAAGATCCTGGGAAGCTTCAAGTACCACCTCCACATGATCACTGGTTGATTCAATCATAAGGGTGTCTGAGCGATAACCAATATAGCTGACCACAATTTCATGCGGAAGATCAACTGTTACATCCAGGCAAAAGTGCCCTTCCTCATCGGTCGCCACCCCGGAGGAGGTTCCGAGCCAGACTACATTGGCCCCCGCCAGTGGATGATAATGATAGTGGTCATCGTGAGCCACCCTTTCGTAAACGTCTCCATGTACCTCGGAATGTTGTGCATGGAGCAGGGCAACGCACCCCATAATAAAAAACAAAGAAAATGATATGGATTTGAAATTTAATTGCATGGTAAAACTTATCTGAAAGGTGAAACAAAAAAACACATGCCGCAACAGATTACGGCCACATCAATTCAGTAAGCAAACACCTAGCAATATTTAAGGCGGCGGGAAATAATCACCAGTTCACGTCCGGCGGGTTTGGGCGGCGGATCATTCAAGCGGGTAAAGTGGAAGTAAAGGGGTTTCTCCTCCAGCTCCTGGTTGGAAATGACAAAAGCTGGCAGCAGCATGAATTCCGGAGGAAGAATTTTTTCGGGAGAGCGGTCAGCTGAAGCATCAAATTCCGCCCTCACGTAATGGGTTTCCGATTCACAATCATCACCGCAATGACTGTCTTTTTGTTTTTCGTACCCTTCACAACATAAACAATCTGCCTTTTGGTGATCAGATTCGCAGGTGGTTTCTTCCTGATGATTATGGTGAATCTCTTCACAATCAACCCCCTGAGCAAACCCGATCATAACCACATCTGTGGAGTCACAGGAAAAACAGTGGTGGGTCAACAGACGAATCCCGGCGAACGAGACGAGGAACATGCCCGCCAGCAACATGGATAATATCTGAACACCCAGTCGTTTCATGCTCCAAATATAATAATAATTCAATTAACGTTCAATGCGATACGGCATCAGGGTAATTTCACCGCGGGGGGTATTCAAAAAATGCCTGGTTGCTTTCAGCTCGTTGCTTTCAATGCGATAGAAAACCAGGGCAATTTCACCCTTATTTGGTCCAATCAAAGAGCAAGGTCGCCCTCATCACCGGGCCTCGGGTGGGCATTCAGAACAAAATCCACACTGGTCCACCCACTGTCCACCTCCACCATGCTATAGAACACACGAATTGTGTGCTTTCCTGCAGAAAAGGTATCCCTTTCGTACAAGTCAATGACCTCCTGTCTGGCTTCTTCGTCCGGGGCAGCATCCAGGCGTTCCTTGCGATTCTCCGGCCATTGATCATCCACCTCAAATGCACCATGGGTAAAAATGCGGGAAATAATATACCCCTCCTCCACGTAGATGTCCACTTCCATTTCCACATCGTGGAATTCAGTTTCGTCAAAAGAGGATGTCTGAATATCCTTGACAGAAAAATCCACTACATCCACCAGACCCCTGTAAACTGGTGATTCAAAATGCCTTTCGATCAGGATACCGGCAGCCCTGGCTGCAGGCGGATCGGATTCACCACAGGACGCAACGGACAGTATCAGGCCCATTGCAACCAACAGGACATTCAAGCGTAAACCTGTTTTTAACATAGCTGTATTGTTTCCTTTAAGGCAGAAGACCCTCCCGGTCAACTGTTCAAGACCAGCCGTTCACAAGCAGCTGTTTACAACCAATTGTTCCCGGCTGTCTCTCCGGCCAACTGTTTCAGTTTTATTTTCCGGACAAAAATAAAATATTTTGTCAAAAAAAACCTGCCGGTTCGTTGACCGGCAGGTTTTTTTGATTTCATTAAGTAGTAGCGGGGGCAAGATTCGAACTTGCGACCTTCGGGTTATGAGCCCGACGAGCTACCTCTGCTCCACCCCGCAGTGTTTTCAAGTGCAAAAGTACAA
>Ga0207421_10002375_pt1 | contig 23335 bp, 24 predicted proteins | sample SodLakKL_010_SED_4_FD_187542 | JGI IMG/M metagenome (GOLD analysis project Ga0207421, IMG submission 187542) | Alkaline sediment microbial communities from Lake Tanatar, Kulunda Steppe, Russia - 8KL_010_SED (SPAdes) (version 2) | ecosystem: Environmental > Aquatic > Non-marine Saline and...
ATAATCAATACTTTCTTCTTTCATAATAGTTCTAAGTTCTTCTCTACTAACATTACTTAACTCTCTAGTTACTAATCTTACTGCTTTATTCTCTTCTGTGTTAAGTATTATATCACTTACTGTTCCAAGCATTTTTCCTTCTTTTGAATAAACTGGTTTTCCATATATTTCCGATATTTTTTTCGCCATGTTAATCACAATTAAGTAAGGACTCTTCACTTAAATATATTTTGGTATATCTATTATTTTTCTTATTTTTTACTACATGTAAAAATATAATACTGGAACAAAGGGGTCCGACAGTAATAATATAAGTGGTGCCTAAACTTTATTAATAAAGGAATTCTATTATTCTTCAATATGGTTTATGTTAGGAAGAAAAGAATAAATGGTAATGAATATTGGTATGCTTCCCGAACAAAAAGAGTTAAAGGGAAAGTAAAACAAAAAACAGTAGCTTATATTGGCCCTTGTAGAAGTATAAGTTATGGAGAAGCTCAAAGAATAGCTAGAGAGAAATCTAAAGAGTTATAAGATACATTTTTTCTTCTTTTATATTTTTAATATTATCTACTTTTAACTAATTAATAAATTATTTAAAGATATATTTATACTATAAAAATACTGGAAGTGAGGGGGTGTAGTGGTATTTAAATTTTTCCTCAAACTTCAATATCCTCACAGATGTGTTGAATACTATTTCAACTAAGAATGGAATAAATCTTCTTTATTCATTTTAAGTCGATAATATACCTTTCTACCTACTCTCTTCTTATTAAGATAATTTGCCTTAAATAAAGTATTTAATAACTCAGAACACCTATTCCTGCTTAATCCAAGCTCTTCAGACAATTCAGAAGATTCTAATTCTCCTTTTTCCCCCACTATTTCAAGTATCTGTCGAAGTCTTGGCGACAGATTCGACACTTCTCGGGACTCTGTCGACATATGTCGCGACTCTTTTTGATCTCTTTTTCCATCCTTTTTACTTATCTCAACCATCCAATCTAACATATCTTCATATAATTCTTTTATTTCAAGAAGTTCTTCAAGCTTTTTATTCATTTCCCAGAGTATTTCTCTTTCATTAATTAATTCAGAACTCTTAGATTCATCTTTAGGGATTTTAAAGGACTCTATCTCTTCTAATTCATTTTTTAGTTCTTTAGAAGCGTCTCTAGCTTTTTCATCTTCTATTACTAACTTTTTCTCATTTTTCTTTTCTTTTTCATCTTTTTTAAAAAGAGATTTTAGAAAGGGGAACAAACCCTTCACCCCCATGCGTCGTTATGCGGCACTATGTATGTTTATTATCTCTTTTGTATTTAAATATCTTTGGTTATTTAGTCACATGTAGTGCCTAAAAAAAGTGTTTTTTCTTGGATTTTTTGTTCTTTTCTCACATGTAGTGCCTAAAAATCAGTCTTAAATGAGTCTTTTTTTTTAGTTTTTTTCTATTTTTTTCTCATTTTGCTCTACTTCTTACAAGTAGTGCCTAAACTTCTCCCGAAATTAAGATCTCAACGTATTGATATTTTGTTTTCTCTTTAGATTTTCATTTTTTCTTTTTTTCATATTTTTTTCCTTATTTTTCAATATTTTTTGTTTGCTCTCACATTTTTCATCGTCATAGTTATTCTATATTTTATTAATTACAGGATACATGTTTATTATTGTTTTATTGCATATAATTATTTAATTTATTATAATACAATATAAAGTTTTTAATAGTAAGGTTTAAATATATGTGTTGTTTAATATATTTTAAAAGAGAGGTGATTTCGATGTTACCCCCCATTTTCTTTAAGGAAAAACCGGTATATGCCCTTGCCCACTTAGCTGACGATGAAAAAGTTTGGTATGCTTCATTATTAGCTAAGGAAATTGATTGTACTCGTCCACATATGAATAATATAATGGATAAGTTCAAGGAAAAGGGCTTAATTGAAACTGAAGAAGAAGGAAGAGTTAAAAAAATCTCTTTAACTTCTCAGGGAGAAGATTTAGCTATGGAGTTCCAAAACATTATTCGAAGAATGGAAAGGATAGATTCTAAATCTAAAGGTAAAGATTTAGAAGAGGAGGAAGCAGATGAAGAACAATGAGGAACTTAAAATTCGTTATGCTTCCTTAGATGATGTGGTTGAATTATTGGAACATCCCGGAGAATATGAATTTTCTACAAAATATTTGCATGAAGCTATTTTATCCTCTAATCAAGGAGTAATCTTACTAGAGAAAGGAGATGAAATAAGAGGGTATATACACATTAGAAGAGGAGCAAATGGAATAAAAATAGATAGTTACGGGTTTAAAAATAAGGAAGAAGCACTAAAACTATTTACTGAGACTGAATCCTTAGCTTCTGACCTTTCTATTTATATATACATAGATGAGAATAATGAAGATATTCATTTGTTTGAAGAAGCAGGTTACATGGAAGAATTAAGGACTGATGATGGTAAGATTAAAATGGTAAAACCTTGGTCAAAAATATCTGATGATCGTAGAAAAGAGCTAGAATATTATTTAAAAGCTGATAGAGCAGAAAAGAAACATAAAAAGATAGCTTCTAGACCAATAACAGATGTAAGTTTATTAGAATCTAATTTAATAGAATTAGAGACAATTATAGAAGAGATGAGAAAAGAATCTACTGATGAAGAAGATTTGAAAGAATTTGAAGGAAGTGAAAAGAAGAATATTTGTCCTGTTTGTGATAAAGAGCTAGCTTCTGAAAGAGGAATGAAGATTCATAAAACAAAGGTGCACGACTCTTAGCTTTTTCTTTTACTTAATTTTCTTTGTCTTTTGTATATTGTTTCCCAGCAGTTTGCTATGTCTTTTAACATGTTACTAAAGTCCATAGTTGGGTGAATTCCTTTGTCTCTTGTCTTTTTTATTAGTCCTCTTCTTTTTAGCATAGGTATCACTTTATTCTGTATGGTGGATCTTGAATGATTTTTTTCCTCTGTTAGGTGCTTTATTAGTTTTTTTCTAGGTATTCCCTGAAAGTTTTCAGGCTTTAACAAGTAGTTTATTAGGTCTTTAGCTACTTGGCTTGATACTGGGTTTATGTGGCTTGGATAGATATGTTTTATTATGTCTTCAGGTAGTAGGTGATCGTCTTGTAGTTCTTTGGTTGTTGATTCTAGATAAAAAGTATTTTTTCTATTAATCTTTGCTGAGTATTTTGGTGGTTTGCTCATGTTCATCATATCTTATTCTTCTTTATTATTATCACACGGTACCGGTATAAATAGTTTCTGGGTGTCTTTTTATCACTATTTTTTCCTCGTTTTAGCAAGGGTATTGGGTGTAAAAATGCTGATGCACACCGTTCCCGTGTACAATTAAGATCTTCGAAATCAATTACTTTTCCAAATATTATACTGGTTCGGTGTGATGCTCTTTATTTTTAGTTATGTTTACTTATTCTTTCCATGTAGTACCATATCATGTATACTAGTAATCCTACTAGGAAGAATATTATGAACATAGGGACCAAGAAACCTATTATTGTTATTCCAGTTGCTCTTCTCACAGGTTCTGTTTCTGGGTGTGCTTCAAGAGGTTCTTCAAGTAAGTCTGATTCTTCTTCAGTTAAATTTAACGGTTCTTCTTCTATGTTTCTTCCAAAAGGTATGTAAGGTGTTGTTTCTGTTTCTATTGGTGTCATAGCTATAAAAATAGCTGTAATTAGGAAGCCTATTATTAAAATTATTGATAATGGTTTTAGGATTACAGGGGTTTTTTTCTTTTCTTCTTTTTCCTTAGCCTTTTTCTTTCTTGCATCTTCTTTTATTCTTTCAGCGCCATCTATAGAAGTCTTTATTTTTATCATCCCTTCATATCCACAGTCTTTACAGTAATATTTATTGGGTGTTCCTAGCCCTATTACTGTTCTAACTGATCTTGTGTCCATTGACGCGTAGTCTATTCTTGGACTTCCACATTTTGGACATACCTGAACTGATTTTTCCTTTTTATTCTTTTTACTGTCTTTACTTGTTTTTTTACTTGTTCTCTTATCTTTTTTCTTCTCTTTCTTGTGTTTTCTGGACTTATGTATCTTTAATCCTCGTTTATTCTTGAGTTCTTTTCCACATATGTCGCATTTAACCATTATTTTGCCTCTATTTCCTCTACATATAATAGGTTTGTATTTAATAAAAGTTTATCCTTTTCCTTTTTCTCGTTTCTAGGGGTAATTTTCCGCTTTATCGGCCCTTGTATATAATTCATTTTATATATTTTAGTTTAATACAGGGTGAAAAAGAAAACTATTAATCTATAACATATAAAATATAGTTTAACAGAAAAGGATGTTATGCTTCAATATGTATAATCTATTTTATAAGTTTTAGTTTCAGAAAAAATAGCCGGAGAAAATGAAATTCCTATAAAGTTATTGCAAATACATCTATTTGCCTTTATTCACCCCTATAATAATTTGCGGACCAAATTCCTAGGTCTCACGTCATAGTTGTTTATTCTAAATTGAAAATTTAGGCACTACTTATCGTTTGAATTAAATTTACCGAGATACAAATATTAGTAGTGATAAATATGAATGAATCAGAAGTAAAATTAATTGCTACATCTAAAGGGGTTGAACACGAGGCCTTAGGGCCGGAAGAATTAACTGCATACGGAGCTTACGGTTGTTTTGAACAAGGAACTTCTTATGAAGTTTTTAAAAATCACTTCAAAGATAATTCTGAAGAAGAATTTCGAGAAGAAGTAAAAGAGGTTCTAAAACAAAGCGCTGGAAGAGGTCATGGTGCGGTAGCTGATCAAAACTTATTTGTATTTTCAATAAAGAACCTTTCAAGAGCGGCTACTCTACACTTGTGTCTTCCAGAGTATTTGATGCATTTACAGCAATCCATGAGAAGAGCCACGGCTGAAAGAGGATATGTTTTGCCTGAACAAATAAAAGAATCTTCTTTTCATGAAGAAGTAAAAGAAACACTTGATCAAGCCTTTGAAACATATAAAGAACTATTAGAAGAGGAAATTCCGATTGAAGATGCTAGGTTTTTATTACCTTTATACACAAGAACAAATATACAAACAGCAGGAAATGCAAGAGAATTAATGCACCTTTATCACATGACAAAAGAGGAACCTGTACCAACTCCTGTAAAAAAGATAGTTGATGAAATGGTAGAAAAAGCTAGAAAGAAAGCACCAGGAATATTCAAAGACTGGGGACACAATTACGAAAGATTGGCTTGGTTCCCATCAGCACAACTATATACAGAAGAAAATGGAACATTTAATGAAATATTGGAAGAAAATAACTATCCTGGAGAAGCTGAATATATTGAAAAAGAGATGTCTGAAGAGGCTATAGACAAAGCAATAAAAGAAAGAGATGAGGCTGAATTATCCAATCTAAAACACATACATAATGGAAACAAGATACAAGGGTTTTTAGCTCCAATGTCTATAGCTTGTTACCATCAGTCAACGAGACAGAGAACCTGGAATCATTCGATAGAATCTATATATGATGCGGCTGAAAGAGGAAACATCGTGATTCCTCCAACAGTAAAGGAATCACCTCATACAGATAAATTCAAAGAACAACACAGGCAAATGATAAAACTATATAAAAAGTTAGTTAATAATGGAATACCAAAAGAAGAAGCGATAGGAGTAATACCTCATTCAGTAGAGATGTATGACCTAATACATGTTAACGGATGGAACTCAATACACTCAATAGGTAAGAGAACATGTACAAAAGCACAATGGGAAATAAGAAGAATAGCAAACAAAGTGGCAGCAGAAATAAGAAAAAGAAATCCTGTGTTAGGGAAATACACATATCCTCAAGGAGTAATATATGGTGAATGCCCAGAGGCGGATCCTTGCGGGCTTTGCGATAAAATAATTGAAAAGAGAAAAGAATAGTTCTCTAAAAGGAGTTATAAATGCCTAAAGAAATAAGAAAAATAGATCCTAGGATAAATGAGTCTATAAAGAAAGAAGAAGAAAGACAAAAACACCAGCTAGAGATGATAGCTTCTGAAAATTTTACAAGTAAAGCGGTTCTAGAGGCACAAGGAAGTGTTCTAACTAACAAATACGCGGAAGGTCTACCTGGAGAAAGATACTATGGAGGATGCCAACACGTAGACATAGTGGAGAAAAAAGCAATAGAGAGAGCTAAAGAAATATTTGACGCAGAACATGTGAATGTACAACCACATTCAGGGACTCAAGCTAATATGGCTGCATATTTTTCAATACTAAAGCCTGGAGACAAAATACTAGGACCTAAATTAAGCCATGGAGGACACTTAAGCCACGGTTCTCCTTGGAGCTTTTCTGGAAAGTTGTTTGAAAAAATAGATTACGTAGTGGACAAGGAAACGGAAAGATGGAACCATGAAAAGATAAAAAAACTTGCAGAAGAACATCAACCTGATCTAATCATCACAGGATATAGTGCTTATCCACGAGAAATAAACTTTAAAAAATTTAAAGAAGCAGCTGAAATAGCAGATTCTTATTTAATGGCAGATATAGCGCATATAGCGGGTTTAGTAGCTGCAAAAATACATCCTAGTCCTTTTCCAGAGTCAGAAATAGTTACTTCAACTACACATAAAACACTAAAGGGAGCTAGAGGAGGATTTATAATGTCTAAAAAAGAATTAGCTGAAAAAATAGATCTTTCAGTATTTCCAACTCTTCAAGGAGGGCCCATGATGCATACAATAGCTGCAAAAGCAATTACATTCAAACAAGCAATGATGTCTGAATTTAAAGAATACCAGGAACAAACAGTGAAAAACTCTAAAGAACTATCAAAAACACTGAAAGAAGAAATAAGAATAGTTACAGGAGGCACTGATAATCACTTAGTTTTAGCAGATGTAACAAGTATTGGAGTTACTGGAAAAGAAGCAGAAGATAAATTACAAGACATAGGAATAACAGTAAATAAAAACACTATTCCTTATGATGATAGAAAACCAGAAGATCCTAGTGGAATAAGAATAGGAACTCCTGCATTAACAGCAAGAGGAATGAAAGAAAATGAAATGAGGGAAATAGGGGAAATAATCAAAAAAGTTCTTAAAGGTAAAAGTGATAAGTTAAAAGTCAAGAGAAAAATTAAAGAACTCTATGAAGAATTCAAACTTTACAGATAAGAAGTGAGAAAATGATAATAAGAGGAATATTAGCCACTCTAGCAAGTTTATTCATACTATTCAGCTATGTGCCACAGATAATAAAAGGATATAAACGAAAAAGCTTAGGCGATCTATCGATAGTTTATCTTGGAAGCATAGCAACGGGCTTAGGTGTATGGGTAATATATGGAGCATTAATAAATGATTTAATATTCATGGTGGCTAATATAGCAATGTTAACATTTTCACTAGTCTTAATATCTATGAAAATCTACTATGAGAAGAATTAAGAAACCAGTTTTTTAATAAGCATAAGAATATTAATCCCAATTTTCCTAATTATTAGTGGTGATATCAATGGAAGAAACAATGAAAAATCTCGTAAAAGCGTTTATAGGTGAAAGCCAAGCCAGAAACAGGTACAATATCTATTCTAAAAGAGCTAAAAAAGAAGGATACGAACAGATAGCAGAAATATTTAATGAAACCGCAACACATGAAAAACAACACGCTAAATGGCTATTCAGACTAATAGACCAACTAAAAGAAGATACAACAGAGGATTTATCGGAAGTAAATGTAGAAGCAGGAGCGCCAACGGTTTTAGGAAATACTGAGGAAAACCTGAAGGCAGCAATAGAAGGAGAACACCATGAAAACACAAAAATGTATCCTGAATTCGCTGAAAAAGCCGAAGAAGAAGGACATCCAGAAATAGCTAAAAGACTAAGAGCCATAGCAAAAGCAGAAGAACATCACGAATGGAGATATAAAGAACTATTAAAACAAGTGAAAGAAGGAACAGTCTACAAGAAAAAAGAAAAGAAAAAATGGACATGTAGAAAATGTGGATACGTACATGAAGGTAAGAAGCCACCTGAAGAATGTCCGTCATGCAGCCATCCAACCGAATACTTCCAACTAAAATGTGAAGAGTACTAAAAAACCTGAAGGGGTTCTGAAATGACCAATAAAAATGAGATATACAGATGTAATATCTGTGGAAATATAGTGGAAGTAATACATGAAGGAGTAGGAGAACTAGTATGTTGTGGAGAATCAATGGAATTGTTAAAACCTCAAACAGAGGATAAAGGATACGAAAAACATGTTCCTGTAATAGAAGAGATAGAAGAAGGTATAAAGATAAAAGTAGGTTCCAATCCACACCCAATGGAAGAAAAACACTACATCGAATGGATACAAGTAAAATTAAAGAACGGTAAATCGTACAGAGAATACCTAGAACCAGGCCAAGAACCAAAAGCAGAGTTTCCAGTGAGAAAAGAAGATGTAGAAAAAATAAGAGAATATTGCAACGTACATGGCTTATGGGAAAATAATGAAATCAATTAAATTTTCCCTTTATTCTTTATTTTTATATCTTTGCAGAGATTATATTATCATGTAAATCGTTTAAAATCTTTCTAGCAATGTCTTGTTTTCTTTTTAAGTTAGGTACAATTGAGTTAGGGTAACTGAATCTTTTAAATTTAGTATATAGTTCTTCTAGTTCTTTTTCAATTTTTTCAGCTTCCTTTATATTTCCTTCTCCTAGTTTGTCCATTGCATATCTTTTCAGTTCTCCAATTGCATCTCCTAGTCCAGTTAAATAGTATTTAGGAGGTATTTCTAGTTTTGGGAGTTTTCTTTTTTCAAGGTATTCTTTGAGTATGCACAGTTCAGCGTATTCCTGGTAGCTGGTTCCAAGAACTTTGTCTCTTAAAACAGGGTGTTCTTTTAGCTGAGCTTCACATTTTTTTAATAGTGTTTGAGCTTCTTTCCTTTTTTCCTCCGCCTTTCCAAATTCGTTCTGATGAATATGTTTTACTCCTTCCTGGCAGATCGGTAATATGTCTCTTCTTTTTTTCAGTACTTCCTCTCTTTCAAGATAACTTTTTTCCAATTCTTCTTTAATTTTATCAAGCATTTTTATCATTAATATTTGTTGCCTTAATCATTTAACTTTCTTCATGTATTCTTTTTCCATATATCATTGAAACTAGCTTCGCGTACAATACTTCTATTACTACGAATAAGATCAATGAAAGTAGAATGTATCCCCAGTGTGTTACGGTTAATGAAGTAACTCCAAATGTCACTGAAAGAGGCGTGTATAGTAGTAGAGGATAAGATATTGCTGCTATGCTCATCGCCGCTATCAGGTGTTTATTTTCTGTGAGTTTTAAATCATAGTCATTTCTGATTATTTGAAACATCATTATCTCAAATAAACCTAGAGCTACGAATAACATTGTTTGAGCTAAAATAATGTTCTCTATATGTATGAAGAATATGGGAAGCATTGAAATAGCTGCTATTGGTCCTGTTCCTGCTATCATGGCCATTATCTTTTTATCTATAATTGGTTCTTCTCTTCCCCTTGGTTTTCTTTTCATTATTCCTTTTACCTTTGGATCTTCCCCAAGAGCGATTGCGGGAGGTCCGTCACTAACGAAGTTTACCCATAAAATCATTACTGCTGTTAAAACCACGGCGTTTGCTCCTGTGAAGTATTCAGGATAGAATAATCCTCCTATAAGTGTTCCTAAGAATACGAACATCACCTCTCCTGAATTGGTTGATAGTAACTGGTTTGTAACTTTTCTGATGTTATCGAATATTGCTCTTCCTTCCGATATCGCATCTCTAATTGTTGTGAAGTTATCATCTTGAAGTATCATGTCACTTGCTTTTTTAGCAACATCTGTACCTCTTAAACCCATTGATATTCCTACATCTGCATCTTTTAATGCTGGTGCATCGTTTACTCCATCTCCAGTCATTGCTACGTTTAAACCTTGTTTTTTCAGAGCTTCCAAAACCATTACTTTATGATTAGGCGTAATCCTCGCGAATATCTCTACTTCTTTAACCTTTTCTTCCAATTCTTCTTCACTCATTTCATCCATTTCGAGACCTGTTACTACTTTATCTGAATTAAAACCTAGTTTTTCACCTATTGCTTTTGCTGTTTCAACGTTATCTCCTGTCGCCATAACTACTTCGATTCCAGCATTTCTACAGTCGTTTATAGCTTCTTTTACTTCTTTTCTAGGTGGGTCTATCATTCCTTGTAGGCCTAAGAACATCATATTGTTCTCTATTTCATCTTCATCTGCATCTATATCTTTCACTTTTTTTCTAGCAAATCCAAGTAATCTTAAAGCATCTTTAGCATACTCTTTGTTTTTTTCAATTATCTCTTGTTTCATCTCTCCAGTCAATTCTTTTACTTCTCCATCTAGAAGTATTCTATCACATCTTTCCAGAACTTTTCTGGGTGCTCCTTTCATGTAAGCTACTTTATCTTCAGTTATCACTGTCATTCTTTTCCTATGTGATGAGAAAGGTATGCTTCTCAATCTTTTTTTCTTCTCTTCTATATTTCCTTTTCTTCCAGAGATTATTAGAGCTTCTTCGGTTGGGCTTCCATGAAATTCAGTTCCTTTTTCTGTCTCTATTTCCTCCACGTTGTTACAGTGAACACCACACTCTAGTATAGGTTTCAATTTATTTGCATTTACTTCTTCACCATTTCTCATGAACTTTCCATTTGTTTCTTTTCCTGTATTTGTAACTTCGTATTCTTTTCCCTGGTAATATATTTTTTCAACGGTCATCAGAGCTTCCGTTAAGGTACCTGTTTTGTCAGTTACAATAAAATTCACTGATCCAAGGGCTTCTACTACTGAAAGTCTTCTTACTAAAGCATTTTTCTTGAGCATTCTCCTAGAACCTAAAGCCATTGTAAACGTAACTATTGCTGGCAGAGATTCAGGTATTGCTGCTATGGCTAAACTGATCGCCATTAATATTATTGTTACGGGAGAAGCACCTGTAATAGCGTACTGTATTATAGCAACTACTAAAATTATTCCTGCAACTAAATAACTTATTTTCTTCCCCATTTCATCTACTTCTCTTTGGAAAGGAGTTTCTCTTTTTTCTATGCTTTGTATTTTTTCAGCTATGTTCCCTACTTCTGTATTCATCCCTGTTCCTGTTACTACGGCTTTTCCTCTACCTTTCACTATATGAGAATTTTTGAAAACCATGTTTTTTCTATCAGCTACAGGGGTATCTTCCTGAATTATGGTTGGAATCTTAGAGACATTTATGCTCTCTCCAGTTAAATCGGATTCATCGGTTGCCATTGAATCTGATTCTATAACTCTTGCATCAGCGGGAATTGCATCTCCCTGTTCCAAATGAATTATGTCTCCCGGTACAATTTCCTTTGAATTTACTTTAATCTTTTTACCATTTCTAGTAACTTTTACATCGGGAGAAGACATTTCTTTCAATGCATCTATGGCTTTCTCCGCTTTGTAGTTCTGTGCAAATCCGAACAATCCATTTCCAATTAGAATTATGAATATGATGCTTATTTCTAGATAATGTGGAGAATGTCCGGGAAGAAGACCTACAAGTATGGATAGAACAGCAGCTATCATTAAAAGATATATAAGTTTATCATTGAATTGATCGAGAAGTATTTTGAATGGAGAATCCATTTTACTTTGTTTTAGTTTATTCTCTCCAAATTTATTGAGTTTATCTTCTACTTCTTCCTCACTAAGTCCTTTTTCAGATGTATTTAGTTCTGAAAAAACTTCTTCCAATGGTTTACTGTGCCAATTCATTGGTAAGGATAAAGTAATGGATTAATAAAAATGCTTTGGGAAAGTGTGAAAGAAATATAATTAATCAGAACACAAAGTTTAATTGGTTAAAATGACTTTCAAAATAGGTTTTCATGTAAGCATATCGGGCAAATTATACAATGCATTCGACAGAGAAAGAGAATTAGGAGGTAATTGCGGACAAATATTTGTTAAGAGTCCTAGATCATGGAATTTCGCTGATTTAAATGAAGAAGAAGTAAATGAATTTAAGAAAAGATATAAAGAAAGTGATTTAAAGCCATTTCTCTCACATGCTACTTATTTAATCAATTTAGCCACTCCTAAAGAGGATTTATTTGAAAAATCCATAGAATGCCTAAAGGGTGAAATATTGAGAACAAATAAATTTAATCTACCATATATAACTTTCCATCCGGGAGCACACACGGGATCTGGAGAAGAAAAAGGCATAAAAAGAATAATCGAAGGATTAAGAAAACTCGAAGATGTTTTAAAAGAAACAGACACAGTGCTTTTACTTGAAAATACAGCTGGAAAAGGAACAACTTTAGGTTACTCGATGAAACAACTTGAATTAATGAAAAATAGTCTTGAAGTAGACATAGGCATTTGTTTAGATACAGCACACGCTTATGGAGCAGGTTACGATTTAGCTACCGAAGAAGGAATAAATGAAACTTTAGATGAAATAGATAACACTATACGAAGAAAATCAATTAAAATAATACATTTGAATGATTCAAAAGCACCTTTAGGATCACAAAAAGACCAACACGCACATTTGGGAGAAGGAGAATTTGGGGTGGAAGGAATAAAGAGATTCATAAATCACGAAGCTTTCAAAGATATTCCCATGATAAGAGAATCTCCCGTATCAAAAAAAGACATTGAATTAGCGAAAAAACTTAGAGAATAATGATATAATGAAAGCCATAGTAGTTTCAGAAAAAGATCCCGCAGGGAAAAATATCTATGAACATCTACTTGAAAAAGGATTCGATTCAACTAGCGGCAAATGGCAAGGGAAAACAGTTTACAAAGAAAGAAACTGGTTATTAGTACTCACAGATTCCAGGATAATCTATGCAAAAGAAGCAGGTACTTTGAATGCTGATGAAATAATCTTCGCTTCTAAACATTCTTCAGAATCAGGTAAGCCAACACTAACTACCCATCCCCCTGGTAACTTTGGACCGGCTGACTACGGAGGCGAACCAGGAAAACTATGCCAAGTTAATGCAAATCGGATGAACGAACTTCACTCTCATTTACTTAAACCTACTTTCGAGTACGAGGTATCTCTTGAGGTTACACATCATGGCCCTTACATAAGACAACCATGTTGTTTCATAGAATTGGGGTCAACCGAAAAACAGTGGGAAAATCAAGAAGCCGCTAACTATATAGCGAAAGCAATAATGAAAACGATAAAAAAAGAAAAGAATACGAAAAAAGATATTGAAACCGCTATAGGCATAGGTGGAAACCACTACGCTAAAAAATTCAATGAAATACAGGAAGATGAAGAGATAGCAATGGGCCACATAATACCTAGATACGCTCAAAAACACTTAAATAAAGAAATGGTTCAACAGATGATTGAAAAAACACACCCAGAACCCAATAGAATATATATAGATAAAAAGGGAACTAGAAAACAAGCAAAAGTAAGAAAAATGCTTAAAGATTTTGATAAAGAAATTATTCTTCTTTAATAGAAATCATTTTTCTAATTGTTCAAGAATCATCTGATTACTTATCTCTATGAATTTATCCGTATTTTCTTTTGGAATAGTGGCTCCGGCAGCTATATCGTGTCCTCCACCTTCTCCTTGTGTTTTTTCAGCAGCTTTGTAGAATGCTTCTCCTAAATTGAGCCCTTTTTCGACTAACTCTTCAGTTCCTCTTCCACTTACTTTCACTTCTCCTTCTTCTTCGTCCGCTAGCCCGATTATTGGTTTGTCTCTCTTAACTTCGCTTGTTGAGTATAACATTCCCATAACTATTCCTATTATTGAAGGCTCCACATTTCCTTCTGTGTCCACTAAGTACATTGAACCGTTTTCTCCCACTCCTTTATCCTTCACATACTTTATTCCTTTACTCAATTTTCTTCTATGTCTTCTTAGCATCCTCATAGCTTCTTCTAAAGCATTGTTCCTGTCTCCCATACTTATTTTTATTCCTAGTTCAGGCCTTTCATGTCTTCCACATGCGTTTAAAATTGTTCCAAATTCCTTTCCATCTTTCAAAGGTGATTTCATCGGTTCTTTTTTCAATTCATATACTTCTCCAACTAAATTACGTAGTACTCTTTCAGGAACTCCATTTCTCCTTCCATATACATGTAGCCCTGATATCAATCTTCTTTTTTCCTCTTGACTTAATTCACAGTACTTTCTGGATTTCCCTTTTCCGTTCTTCAGATCTATTCCTAAGTCCTTTAGAAAAATATAGCAGTTTCTTCTATCTCCCGTTAATCCAGGCAAATAAGGATAGTTTGAATAAGTTAAAAATGATACTATGTCTCTTGAATGTCTTCCATATAGGGTTATGTCTTTTCTTGTTTCTATTTCTCCAGCTTCTTCTCCTTCTTTCAATATTTCTCGATTTAATCCAATTAATTTGCTTTCTTCGTTGTTGTACTGCATGTCTCCAAGGGCTCCTATCATTCCTATTTTTGACATATCTTTATTTTCATCATCTATTTCTCTTGCTACTGCGTAGCTTAATCCTGATGAACTTATCTCTGATGATCCATCTCTTCCAGATAAGTGGGGATTTAAGTGAGGTTCTTCCGTTTCTCCTTCAACTTCGTGATGGTCTATTATACAGTATTCTCCATTTTTTATTTCTTTTTTAATCATATCTAAATATCCTGATCCAAAGTCTATTAGTATGAATGGCTTTGATTTGTAGTGCTTACTATATTCTTTTAACTCTTCCTTTGAGAAATGTTGTAGAGTATGTCCTTCATATTCTTTATCTAATCTTTCTAATGCTTTTCTTATTATTGCTCCCGCTGATAATCCATCTGCGTCGTAGTCATTGAGAACTATGAAGTCGTTTTTCTCTTCTATAAATTCCTTAACTTCTTTTAATCCTTTTAGGTTCCTTAATTTATCCATTTTATCTTCTTCCTGATTTTTGCTTCTTTATTTATTTTTTCAGTTTTCCTTGAGCATTATTTGTAGAGGCATTTGTTTTATTTAACTCATGTATTTCTTCCACTTATTCGAGTAGATTTATAAAGTTCATTTCTCTCTTTCTAATTCGATGTACTATGAAATGTTTAGTTTGTGAGGAAAAAATGTATCCTGATATATTCAAAATCAGAGAAAGAATCTATTATGGGGCTAATAAGTGTCCAAAATGCGATAGAAAGGAATTAGAAGGTCTTCATATTCTTGAAGATGATCTTAAAAATGTTGTAAAGGTTTAATTTCTTCACACTTCATATTTGTGGTTTTGTTTAGGTATGTACGTTTCGTGATTTTTTTCTTCCAATTTTTTGTTTAGTGTCTTCGCTTTTTCTTCTTCTCCGTGCACTAAAAATATTTTTTCAGGTGTTGGTATGTTTGATACAAATTCAAGTATCTGTTCCCTATCAGAGTGTGCGCTAAAATGAAGTGATTTTACTTTCGCTCTTACTTCTATCTCATTTTTTTCTCCTTCTCTTCTTGAAGGCAGTTCTATTTTCTTATCTCCTTCTTGAAGTCCTCTTCCAGGTGTTCCTTCTACTTGGTAACCCACTAGAATTATTTTGTTTTCAGGGTCTCCAGCCAGTTTCTTCAGGTATTGTATTACTGGTCCTCCTGTGAGCATTCCTGATGTTGTTAGTATTATCGCTGGTTCATCGTTTTCCGTTACGTCTGACCTGTCTTTTGTTCTCGGTGATTCGAAGTGTTCTGGGTCAAAAGGATTTTCTTGAGCCATTAGTATTCTTTTAGGTATCTCCTCTTTCATGTGAAGCACATTCTGTCTGTGTATTGAATTAGCTTTCTTTATCATTCCGTCTATGTATCCCTTTGTATTTGGTATGAATCCTGACTGCATGTAGTTATCGAGTGTTATCATTAGTTCTTGTGCTCTTCCAACTCCGAAACTAGGGATTATTACTTTTCCTCCTCTTTGCACTGTTTTCTTTACTTCCTTGGCTAATCTCTTTGAGTTTTTCTTTAAGCTTGGAAGTTTGTCTTTCTTTCCACCGTAGGTTGATTCGGATATTAGTACATCTATTGGCCCTACATTTGATTCTGCTTTTTCCAGTATGTTTGTAGGCCTATAAGAAAAGTCTCCTGTGTATAAAAGTGACTTTTCAGAGTCTTCTATCTTTACCATTGCTGCTCCAAGTATATGTCCTGCGTTATAGAGAGATAATTTTGTTTCTTTAGATAGATTTATTTTTTCATTATAATCTATATGTTTTATGTCTCTCATTAAATTGTTTATATCTTGCATTGTGAACTCTGCTCTGTCGTTCTCCTTCGCTATAAATAAATAATCCGCTAACAGAAGCTGCATTAAGTCCCTTGTAGGTTTAGTTGTGTATACATTCCCTCTCCATCCTCTTGCATATAGATGAGGTAGATAACCGCTGTGATCTAAGTGAGCGTGACTTATAACTACGCTGTCTAGTTTTTCCATCACTTCGTCAGTGATGTAAGGGTATCTTTCTTCTCTTTCTTCTCCTCCGAGATTTATCCCGCAGTCTAACAACACGTTTTTGTCGTTAGTTTCTACTAAAATTGCTGATCTTCCTACTTCTCTACATGCTCCTAAAAAATTTAGCTTCATTCTATCACTTCAACTGTATTTTTCTCTTAAAATTACTTTTCATTATTTTTTTCCTTTGAGTCACTCATCTTTATTAATAGCATCTGACTTAAAACCCTTGGTTTTTATTCCTTTTTTAAACCATATTTTATTATTTTACGGGGAACCAATCTAAATAGGGGAAAATATGAAGAAAAAACTCAGATCTTTTTTGAATGGTCTTGGAAGACCAAAGAAGAAGAGAGAGATAGAAAAACAGATAAAGGAGCTCAATAAAAGGAAAGCAGAGTTAAAAGCAGAAGAAAATGAGCTTAAGGAAATAGGTAGAGAAACAGAAGAAATAAGAGACCAAATCAAAGAAATAGACAGAGAGATAAAAGACAGATACGACAAATTAGCTTCTTTAGAATATAAAGAAGCAATGAAAGAACTTGGGCAAGAAGAAAAAGAGAGAAGAATGACTTTAACAAGGCTAAAAGCTGAATTTAAAGAAGAAAAGAAAGAAAAAAAAAGATTGAAGAGGAAACTTGAGAATGCGAATGAAGAAATAGAGAATCTTAAACAAGATAAAAAGGATTTAGCGAAACAAATAAACGAAATGCAATCAAAGATAAGAGATAGAGAAATGAAGATAGAACAAAAGAAGAGTATAATAGAGGAAATGAAAAAACAAAAAAGTACTGAAATAAGCCAAGAAGATTCTGAAGAATATAAAGATCTCAAACCAAGGGTAAAAATGCTGGAATATGTTCTTGAAAAATATTCTGATCATATAGAGGAGAATGAAAAGAAAACAATTCAAGAAATGAAGGAACTGATACAACCCGATAATATAAATCTCAGAGAATACCTTTCAGGAGTTGAAGAAGAAGATACACTAAAAGCATGTGAACAAGCTTATAATAAAATAATGAAGGAAATAGAATCATGTGAGCCTCTGCCTGTAGAACACTGGATGAATATAAAATCCATCATAGATGAAAAAATAACGGATTATGAAGACAGAGCCATTTTATTATGTACAACATTCAGGCACTTAGGTGCGGATACGTACATAGTTATGACTACTTTAGACGACAATGAAAGAATCCCTATAATACAGCTCAATATAAATGAAAAATACCTCTTCATAAATCCAAATGATAAACACCAATTTAGAAAATACTACGGAACAATAGATGAACTCAAAGAACAGTTCAGACATAAAGGAAAGAAAATAAAGAAATTCAATTACATGTACAATGATCGAGAATATAAGACATTCGAAGAATGATTTTGTTGCTTGAACAACAAAGAATATAAAATAGATGAAGGAAAATAATCTAAAGTAGAAAGGAAAGATGAATATCTAAAAAATTTTCAAATAATTAGGAAGTGGAAAAATGAGTCTCGAACTAAATCAAGAAAAATGTTTAGCATGTGGAGGATGCGTATCACTGTGTCCAAAAGATGCTTTAGAAATAAAAAACGGAGAATTAACGATAAATCACGATAAATGCGTGAAATGCGGAACATGTGTAAAATTCTGCCCTGTAAAAGCGCTAAAGATAAATAAATAAGGTGAATAGAAATGACGAATAAAACTCAAACAGCAATAGATTTTGAAGATGAATACGATGTCATAATAGTTGGAGCAGGACCAGGAGGGTCAATAGCAGCAAGAGACTGTGCAGAAAGAGGCTTAAAAACACTAGTAATTGAAAGAAGAGCTGAACTAGGAACACCTGTAAGGTGTGGAGAAGGCCTAGGAGAAGCATGGATGAAGATAGCTGACATAGAATACGATTCAGATTGGTGTAAAAGAGAAACAAAAGGAGCTGTAGTATATCCTCCAAATGAAAAATCACTAAAAATAGATCCTGAAAACAAAGGATACGTCATAGAAAGAAAAATATTCGAAAAGAAACTGGCGGAACAAGCTGGAAGAAAAGGAGCAAAATATATGCTCAAAACCAGAGCAAAAAGAGCAATAGTGGAAGAAAACGAAGACGGAGAAAAAGAAGTAAAAGGAATAGTAGTGGAAAATGACGAAGGCGAAGAAAAAGAATACAGAGCAAAGATAGTTATAGCTGCTGACGGAGTTGATTCAAAGATAGCGAGATCAGCAGGACTAAACACATCCAATCCAATTAAAGACATGGATTCCGGATACGAATATGAAATGACAAATCTTAGTTTCACGGAAGAAGATTCAAAATACATCCATATATGGCTAGGTAACGATATCTCACCTGGAGGATATGTATGGGCATTCTTCAAGGACAAAGATGTAGCAAACGTAGGAATAGGAATAAACCCTCCAAAAGCTGAAAAATCAGCAAAGCAGTACTTGGATGAGTGGATAAGAAATCATCCAGAATATTTTGAAGATGCAGTGGTAACTGAGAAAAAAGGAGGAGGAATACCTCTTGGAGAACCAATAGAAAAACCATACATGAACGGATTAATGGTTATAGGAGATGCAGCGCACATGGTTAACCCAATACATGGAGGAGGAATGGGACAAGCAATGGAATCAGCAAGGATAGCTGCAGAAATAGCACAGAAAGCTATTGAAAAGGAAGATTATTCCGCAGAAGTTCTTTCCGAATTTTCCGAAATATGGTGGGAAAAAAGAGGAAACCAATTAAAAGACATACAGAAAGTCAGAAACTTTGCAGAATCCCTAACAGACAAAGATTTAAACAAACTAAGAGAAATAATAGGTGAAGATGAAGTTCTTGATTTAGTTGATGCCAGTAACCTAAAGAAATTTGTGAAACTATTTAAAGGAAGTCCAAAAATAGCGATGAAAGCAGCAAAACACTTAAGATAGATTTGAGGGTATTTCCTCTAAAACCCAAACAATTACTATCTTCGATTCAATAATTAATACGATGAAGATGAATACGGATAGAATAAGAAAAAAGTTATTTGAAAAAATCAAAAAAATAAATGATCTTCCAACTGGAACATTAACTGTATTTTTCATTATAGCTATAGTTTCTATCTACCTAGCTCTAGCTTACAGATACCTATACATACCTAACTACCATTTAATTGCTTATGGATTCATGTTGGAAAGACCTCTAACAGTACTATCCTATTCTTTTATTCACCTTAGCCCACAACACATATTAGCGAATGTAGCACTTCTCTTCGCAGTTGGAATAATCGCTGAAAAGAAATTAGACACAAAGGACTATGTATTGATATTTTTCATATCAGCAATAACATCCGGAATAATATTTCACATTTTAACACCTTACGAAACAGTTCTAGTCGGTGCATCATCAGCAATTTCAGGAATATTAGCAGCATCAATCTTCATTGATCTAAAAAAAGCATTAATAGCGATACTTATATTTGGTGCATTTCTACATGTAGCGTCCCCAATGGTTGAACAACATACAAGAAGAGAATTAGGTATTTTAGAAGAAGAAGCAGCCAAAATAGAGGGAGAAGCGGAAGAAATAGAAAAAAGATTCGATGAAAAGGAACAAAAGATTCAAAACTATACAGAACAAGAGAAATCTCTCGAATACCTATGTTACGAAGAATTAAATGAAACTGCCTGTGAAGAACTTGAAGAAATAGAGGAAAAAATGGAACAAGAAAAGGAAGAAAAAGAAAAAATAGAAAGAAATATGAGTGATGTAATTCAAAGATTACTTGAAAGAACACAAGAAAAAGAGATAATGGAAGAAGGAGTAAGAAGAGAAGAAGAATCGAGAACCAGTACAATAGTTCATTTAGTTGGAGCAATAACAGGTTTAATATATCTGGGAATATTCAGGAGGGACATAATATGGAATCTGCCATCTCAAGTCTTACGTTGAGAAAACTAATAGAAGAAATAAAACCTGAAATAGAGGGAAAGTACTTGAACAAAGTACAGCAATTAAACAAAGATTTATACAGGTTCAGATTCAATCCAAAATCAAAGGATCTTCTAATAGAACCAGGTAAAAGAATGAATATAACTAAATACAGGATACAAGCACCTAAAAAAGCCATGCAATCTTCAATGGTTTTCAGGAAACATCTTTCAAACACTAGACTAGAAGAAATAAAGCAAATAGGGTTTGATAGAGTAGTGGAAATGAGTTTTTCGAATGAAAAGAAAGTAATAGCTGAGTTGTTTGGAGATGGAAACTTAATATTGCTAAACGAAAATCAAGAAATCATATACGCACATAGGAGAGGAGAATGGAAACATAGAAAAATAATTAAAAACTCAGAATACAAATATCCTCCTTCGGACACGGAGAACCCTTATGAAATTACTTTCAAGGAATTTAAAGAATCATTCAAAGAAAAGAAAGATGGAAAAATAAACATTGGTAAAAAAATAGTTGTTAATTTAGCTGTGGATAGAGGATTAGGAGGAAATTTAGCGGAATACATATGTAAAAAATCAGGCGTTAATAAGAATAAAGAAGAGATTACAGAAGAAGAGGCGAAGAATATATATGAATCAATGATTGAAACACTCAAAAAAGACTCTGAACCAGTCAAACAAAACGGAGAAATCAATCCGATCCCACTTAAAGGAGAAATAGAAGAAAAATATGAGTCGATAAACCAAGCAGTGGATGAAAACTACACTAAAGAAAAAGATAAAAAGGAAGAAAAAGGTAAAAAACTTAAAAAGCTTGAAAGTAGGCTTGAACATCAAAAAAGAGCTATAGATAACTTTAAAAAACAATCAAAGAAAGAGAAGAAGAAAGGAGATATGATATACGAAAACTATGATAAAATATCAAAGGCAGTGGAACTTTTTAAAAGTGGAAAAGAGGGAAGAGAAAAACTGAAAAAACATGGGGTAAAAATAAAAGATGGAAAAATAGTGCTCGAGCTGGATCAATGAAAGGAATAACTAACACTGATCACATATTACCCAATTATTCTAAATAAAAAATTAAACCAGCAGAGTCTCATCAACAACGATGACATCTGATACAGAGAAAACCGCTTTAAACGGAATTCTAGCCATGCTGTCAGACCCTACAAGATCCTTAGCTATTCTTGATTTTTCATCAGCTTCGATGACCATTGCTTCCAAGTCACCGCTTTTTTCATTAATAGTAACGTCACTAAGGCGTCCTACTTCTTCGCCTTTATTGGTTATAACTTTTTTTCCTCCAAGCTGTTTAGCTATTACGTATTTTTTTGAAGCCATTTCAAATCCTCCTATCTTTAATTAATTTTATTCTGATTAACACATCTTTGTTATCAATCTGGATAATAATAAATGAACATACCTTTAAAAAGGTTTCCCTTTCTATCCTAGACCTTCCACATATTGGTTTAAAAGAACAAAAACTCTTTATTATTGGTAAAAATGAATTCAAAGATATTAAAATAATCAATAAGAATTCAAAAAGCATTTTATCTAAGATAAATTCTTTTTTAACTGATATTAACTTAAAAGAATGGAAAAAATAACTTTAAACATATAAAACAAAAACAAAATATGCTTAAAAGAAACATGGGTAGCTTCCCGAGTAATGAAAACTGTTTTTATTCTCTGTCTTTCTCTATACTATTTCTAATTTCAGCTATGCAAGCGGGCCAAATATCTCCTTTAACTTATGGACCTCAAGGGATACCTCATCAAGTTCCGATACAGGAAGCTCTCAGAGAATCAAATAAACTTGAAGTGCCTCAATCAATACAGGGAAAGTTAAATGAACACAGTATAAACGAAGAAACGGATGAATACATGAAGAAATCATGGGAAAATGCTTACGATGCGAGGGCAAAGGCCAAAGCATCTCAAAGAATATACAACAATTGGTTGGACAAGGGATGGGAATACTTCAAAGAAATAGCTAGCTTAGGTATTTTAGAAACAAAGGTAGATAAAGTGGAAAGGCTTCACAGAGAAACCAGGGAACATTACATGACTTCATTATGGTCATCAAAGCAACTTTATAAAGAAATAATAACTGATTTACACTTAACAAAACTAAAATTGGAACGAATAGGTGCAGATAACTACACAGGGCCAGCAAAACAATCTTACAAGAAAACAATTGAAATGCTGAATAGATTAAATAAATCCAAAGAATATTCCTATGAAAAAGATGATATAGCTTCGATTTTGGCCGAGATATCGAGAGAAATAAAAATAGCTGAAAGAATATCTCCCGAACTCTACAATCTTATAAACAGCCCTTATAATTCTCTAGTTTCAAAATACAGTGTATTCAAAGAATTAACTGAAAGAAACATTTTGAGAATGAATAAAACCCTCCAGAAAAATCGAGAGGAACACAGAAGACTATTGAGTCAACTTGAAGAAGAAATAATTTACTTAGATAATCAAGATGCAGATAAAGTAGATGAAGAAGTATTTGAAAGTTTTGAAGGAGAAATAAAACATTCAGAACTAACAGGATCTCCTAAAAGAGAACTTCGGGAACTGATAAGGATAAAAGAAAATGTTAAAATACAGTCTAAAAGAGCTGAAAGAATATATGAAAATAAAGAAAATAATTACTTATCTAGATCAATAAAAAAGTATAGAAGGATAAATAATGAGCTAAAAAAAGGACTAGAAACAGCTTTAAACACTAAAAAGAGATTAAAAGAGATAAAACAGAACTATAAAAGACAAATAGATATTGAAAAAGGAGATTTAAAGAAATCATTACTGACCGAATATAGAAAAGAAATAAAAGAAAAAGAAGAGAGATCAAGAAATCAAGAAACAATAGGTAAACAAATAAATTCTCTTCAAGATACCTTAAGATATATAAAAACAATAAAGGAGCT
>Ga0207421_10002377_pt1 | contig 23317 bp, 25 predicted proteins | sample SodLakKL_010_SED_4_FD_187542 | JGI IMG/M metagenome (GOLD analysis project Ga0207421, IMG submission 187542) | Alkaline sediment microbial communities from Lake Tanatar, Kulunda Steppe, Russia - 8KL_010_SED (SPAdes) (version 2) | ecosystem: Environmental > Aquatic > Non-marine Saline and...
TCATCGCGCACCCAGGCGCTGAACGCTTCACCGCCGATATCGTCAAGCAAAAGAATGTCGGTCTTTTTGAGGTCGCTGATGCGTGATTCGAGGGTACCGGTCTGGATGGAACTTTTGAGTTCACGGACCAGGTCGGGATAGTAGGCGATGGTTACGGAATACCCCATCTTCGAGAAGCGGTTGGCGATGGATGCGAGCGCATAGGTTTTTCCGATCTGGTAGCGACCATGAAGGTAAAGTCCTTTGATGCGTTCACCTTTTGCGTATTGATTGGAGATTCCGATGATTTTCTGGTATAGCGCCTTGCGCTCCTTTGTGTCCATGTAGAAATCCTCCAGCGTCGCATTGAGGATCATGCGTGGCATGTAGAGGGCACTGATGCGTTTCACGGACTCGTGCTGTTTATCGGCCGCCACTTTGTAGTGGCAGGGCTGATACTCCAGATAGATTTGGTCCCGCTTGTACTTCAGGACCGGTTGCATGCCTTCTGTGTCCTGGGTGCAAGCGTGCAGACCGGGGCAGTTTTCGCAACGCTTGATTTCGTCGCGATAGACAAGCAGTTCGTTCAAGGCATCTTCAATCACTTCGGAGGAGATGTCATGCTGCATGAAAAAGGGTTTGAGGACCTCATCCTCGCTCAATTCTTCAATGATGTCGTCCACAAGGGCCGGATTGCTTTTAAAATCGTATTTGCGCACGGTCATTCCTCCTGCTTCTTGAGATAGTCTTCGAACCAGTCCACGTTGGTATCTTCCGGACGCTCGTCACGTTTACGGTAGGATTTCTGATATTTTCCAACGGATTGTTTCTTGTCTTTTTGTTTCTGCTTGACACGCTTGACGTGTTCGATCGCCTCACCCGCGGTGCGGATGTTGTTGCGTTTCCATTCGGCCGCGACACGGTCGAAATAGTTGAATGCGGGAAACTGTCCTTCAAGTTCCTTGAGCACATAAGCGATCAGTACATTGAGCACTTCATGAGGGAGCTCGAGTTCGCCGATCATTCGCTCGAGCGTCCGAAGCTCCACGTTGGCCGCCCGCGAACCGGTCGATTGCTCCAAAAACGCACGTGGATGCACACTTTTGAAATAGTTTTCGCTGTAGGGGTCGTTCTTCTTCACGATATGCCGTTTTTGGCTCTGGTAGTGGTCCGCCGCATGCTTTGAAAGCATCTGAAAGTCAACATCACCTTCATCCACCGTCGCCCTCAGAATCGTGAGCAAGTCTTTGTCGGTAAGCGAATAGATGTAAGCGACGTCGGCGAGTTTCTCTTTGAAACGTTTTGATCGCATGCGCGGGCCTTTCATGGTATCGGGGAGCTCTTCGAGCACCAGCTCGACATCCACCGGATCCTTGAGTTCGGTCTTCTTGGTTTCGCCGTGCGTGAATTTCTTGCGGGTCTCAACGGGTTCGCGTACCGGTTCGAAAACCTCATCGAAATGGACGGTGATGTTTTTGAGAGACGCCTTTTTGGGACGCGAGATCTGGAAGTGGCCGATCAGATCGTTGAAACGCTCCTCACCGATTCTGTGTTTCAGATAGGGAGCATACGCTGAATCCTTGATGAAGGCGTTCGCCGTAAGGGGCTGAAAAAGTTCGAACAAGAAGACGTTGTCCTTATAGAACGTTTGAAGCAGTCCGGTCGCTTCAAGGGCCTTCCTTGCCTCGCGGAATCCTTCCGGCGAGAGCGAGAGCGAATCCAGCAAGAAACAAAGCGGGTAAGTTGGCGTGCGCATGGAACTTCGGTCCAACAGACCGTGCATCATCATGTACAGTGAAAAAGCCTCTTTGCCGATGACCGGTTGGTAAAGAAGACTAAGCGTATGCGTATGGGCGTGCGAGAGTTCACTGGATGATGTGATTCTGAGCGTCACATCGGTCGGACGGTTTTCCATGGCGGTTCCTCCGTTAACTGAGTGATTCGAGTTTCTTCAATACACGCTTGAAAGATTTTCTGGTCTCAAGGATGCTTTGACTGTTATCGATCACAAAATCGGCGCGTTCCTTCTTTTTGGAAAGCGGCATTTGCGCCTTGATCTTCTGTTTCGCATAATCCTCGTCAATGCCTTCGCGAGAGACAAGGCGTCCAATCTGGTCCTTCTTTTTCGCATAGACCACAACCGTCTTATCCATGAACTCGTCGAACTTGGCTTCGAAAAGGAGTGGCACATCCACCACAATCATCTGATGATTCATGTCTTCGTAGTGGTCTATGTCGCTGAATACGCGCTCTTTGACTTTAGGATGGACAATGTCGTTAAGTTGCATCCGCTTGTTTTCATCACGAAAAATGATTTTCGCAAGGGTATTGCGATTGATTTCTTTCGAGGGGGTGAGGACTTCTTCACCGAACGTCTCCACGATCTTGTCGAATATTTCTTGTTCTTTCATCAGTTCTTTGGCGATTCGGTCCGTATCGATTACGGGAATGCCTTCGTCCGCGAACATCTTGGAGACGGTTGACTTTCCGCTGGCGATGCCACCGGTGAGTCCGACAATGAGCGCCATAAGGTAGCCTTCTTTCTAGCGTCGTTGGCAGGTGGGGCAAAAATAGGTGCCTCTGCCGTTCACTTTGATTTTTTGAATGCTTGTCCCACAGTTTTGGCAGGGACGGTTTTTTTGAAGATGCACATTGAGTTCATTTTGAAAACGGCCGGTAATCCCGAGCGAGTCGGTATAGCTCCGGATGGATGACCCGCCAAGGTCGACTGCCTTTTTTAGGACTTGAGTCGAACAGGACGCAAGCATATGACAATCTTTCTTGCGGAGCCGGGTCGTCTTTTTCTCCGGATGGATGCCGGCACAGAACAGCGTCTCATCCACATAGATGTTGCCGAGTCCGCTGATGAGCCGCTGGTCCAAAAGCGCGGTTTTGACCGCCCGTCTGGTATGCTTCATACGACTCCATAAATACGTGCCGTCAAAGTCCGCTTCCAAGGGTTCTTTCCCTAAAAGCGATAAGGGGGGAGTCTGATATGCCAAGCCTTTTTCACGCAGTGCCATGGTGCCGAATTTCCTTACATCATGATACCGCAGAGTTTCCTGGTCTTCAAGATAAAAGATGACATGTTCGTGTTTATCTTTTGTTTCGCCGGGTCTTTTGAGGAAATATTTGCCTTCCATCCGTAAGTGGGAAAGCAGATAAAGGTCGCCCAAATCAAACAGCAGGTGTTTCCCGGCGCGCTCAACGGCGTGGATCGTCTTTCCCTTGAGAGTCCGGATGAACGTCTCTGAATCAATTTCGATCATGGGGTGATAAAAGACCGTGACATCCGTAATCGTCTTGCCTTTCACGAGCTGCTCCAAGGAACGGCGTACCGTTTCCACTTCCGGGAGTTCGGGCACTACTCGATCACCTTGACGCGTGAAGGATCGTAACGGTATTTAATGGATGAGATTCCGGTATCCTCAGGATAGCCGAGCGCCACCATTGAAAATGGAATCAGACCCTCTTTGATTTCCGCAATCTCGCGCACTTCCTTGATGCGTTCTTCTCGCGGGTAGACGCCGATCCATACGCCACCCATGCCAAGTTCGGTTGCCTGCAATAAGATGTTTTGAGTGGCTGCAGCCATGTCTTGAGGCGCCATTACGGGGCGGTTGCAATCCTCGCGCATCAGCGTGATGATGCCTAGCGGGGCTTCCTTGAGCGGCCAGGCTCCTTTGGAGACTTTGGACAGTTTCGCCAGGATATCGCGATTTTTGACCACCACGAACTCCCAGGGTTGCTGGTTGGTTGCGCTTGGTGCCTGCATGGCGCTCATCAACAGTTTCTCGATTTCCCCTTCACTCACTTTGGAGTCCAGGAACTTACGTATGCTTTTTCTTTTTAACGTTAAACTCATACTCACACCTCCGGATTGACATGGACAATGACGTGTCCTATTTTCTTGGATTCTTTCAGTTTCTTTTTCACGGCACTTGCGATATCGTGCCCTTCTTTAACGGTAATGTTTCCATCGACACGGATGTCGACCATGACCTGATAATAATGACCATAAACAATCATGCGCAGTTTGTCAACCTGCCTGACCCCTTCAACCGACTCGCACACGTCGCGTGTCTCATCAAGGATGGGCTTCGATGCGCTTTTTCCGAGAATCGAACGAATGGCGTCCGATATGATTTTAAAAGCGATGCGGACGATGAACAGCACAATGACGAGTGCCGCCAAGGCGTCCCCGTAAAGAAGCGCCGGAATGTTGAAAGCACCACCCAGGACACCGAGCCCGATACCAAGCACGACCACCGATGAACCGAGTGCGTCCGAAAAGGATTCACTGGCCGACGCTTTAAGCACCTGGCTATCTAGGCGTTTGCCTTTTGTAAGGATGTATCGTGCGAGCAGAATCTTGATCACGATGACACCAAGCGCCACATAGACTGCGTACAGGGACGGGGCGCTCGGCGTTTCCCTAAGCGTGCCGATCACATGCGTGATAAGCTGATAGGCGATGAACAGGATACCGACCCCAAGCAACAAGGAAAGGACGTATTCGATTTTCCCGTGTCCGAAGGGGTGTTCCTCGTCAGGCGGTTTGTTGGAGTGTTTCAGACCGATGAGGACAAGCGTGTCGCTCATGAAGTCGCTGAGTGAATGGATGGCATCCGCAATCAGTGCCGTGGAAGCGAAAAATATGCCGCCGAGCGCTTTTAAGATGATCAAGCCGGCATTGACGACGAAGCTTTTTATCATTACCTGGTTACGGGGATCTTTATTTGGCTTCATCGAGGTTGGCTCCGCTTGCGACACTGACGGTCAATGGAACGTTGAGTTTGACGCATTCCTGCATGGTGTTTACAATCAATGTTTCCATGGCGTCCTTCTCGTCTTCGACCACATTGAACACAAGCTCATCATGGATCTGAAGGATCATTTCGGATTTCATGGACGCTTTTTTCATCGCCTTGTCGATCTCGACCATGGCGATTTTGATGATGTCCGCCGCCGTGCCTTGAAGCGGCGCGTTCATCGCGGTCCGTTTGCCGAATTCTCTTTGCGCGTGAATTTTGCTTTTTAGTTCGGGGATATAGCGGCGCCGGTTATAAAGGGTCTTCACGTAGCCGTTCTTTTTGGCTTCCTCGACGACCGTGTCCATGAATGCCTTGATGCCGCCGAAGCGGCGATAGTACCGTTCGATGAACGTCTTGGCGTCATTTTGTGGAATGCCGAGTTCTTCGCTGAGTCCCCAGGCGCTTTGGCCATAGATGATGCCGAAGTTGACCGCCTTGGCGATGCGGCGCTCATTGTCGGTCACATCATCTTTCTCAAAAATCTCACGGCCGGTGATGGCGTGGATGTCCTTGTCATTTTTAAACGCCTCCATGAGAGTTTCCTCTTCGGCCATGTGCGCCAGCACACGGAGTTCAATCTGTGAATAGTCCGCCGCCATCAGGACATGCCCTTCGTCGGGGATAAAGACTTTTCGTAGCGCACGACCGGTCTCTGTGCGGATCGGTATGGTTTGCAGGTTCGGTTCGATGGAAGAAAGCCTGCCGGTCTGGGTGAACGCCTGCTTGTAGATGGTATGAATCTTCCCATCATCATGCAGGGCTTCTTTCATGCTGTTGACATAGGCGCTTTTCAGTTTGGTTACGCTTCGATAGCGCATGATATGGTCGATGATGGGGTGTTGTCCCTGCAGTTTCTTCAACACATCGATGCTGGTTGAGTATCCGGTTTTGCTGCGTTTATAAACGGGAAGGTTCAATTTGTCGAAAAGGACTTCCCCGAGTTGTTTCGGTGAACCGATATTGAATTCAAGACCGGCCTCCTGATGAATTTTTCGGGTCAATGTCTCGATTTCTTTGTCCAATGATTCGGCATACTCATCCAGTGCATCGGTATCGATGGCAATCCCGATTTTCTCCATGGAAGCCAGGATTTCACTCAAGGGGTGTTCGACGTCTTCAAGCAAGTAGGTTTGGTCGTTGGACTCGATGCGTGAGGCAAGCTCGTCTTTAAGCGTGTGAACAGCCACTGCTTTGTCCACGGCATACCTGGCATAGGTGTCACGGTTCGGAACTTTGGCTTTCGCCCCTTTTCCGTATATTTCTTCAAGATATGCAACATCCGTGTAATCGAAGTTCGAGACAATGACTTTGAAATCTTCTTTCGTGTTGGAAGGATTAAGCAGATATGCAGCCAACAAAAGGTCGAAATCGACACCGGCGAGATCGAGTCCCGCGTTTTCACAGATCACAAGCATGCGCTTGTAATCAAAGGTGTGTTTCTTCGTATCGTTATCCCCCAGGAACGTCTTGAACGCTTTCGACGCTTTGGCGACGCTGAAATCAATGAAGAACGCGCCCTTTTTATTGAGTACGGCAAAGCCAAGCGTGTCAGCGAAATGATAGTTTTCACCATAGGACTCAAGAATCAGCGTACTCGGCGAGATAAGGGCTTCTTCGATGGCGGTTTCATCCTCGATATACTGCCAGTCCGGTTTTTCATCCGGGGCGTCGTCAGTTTTTTTGAACCGTTTGATGAATGAATGGAAATCAAGCCCTTCAAAAAACGCAAAGAGCTCATCCTCGTCATAGCCCCGATACTGTAGCGAATCGAGATCGAAGTCGAATTCCGCATCGGTCTTAAGCTCGGCAAGGCGGCGCCATTTGAGCGCGTCCTTGCCGTGCGTCTCGATTTTTTCCTTTTGTTTCCCTTTGAGTTCATTGAGATTCTTTAACAGGGTTTCGATATCGCCATACTCATGAAGCAATTTGAGCGCCGTTTTTTCTCCGACGCCGGGGATGCCGGGAAGATTGTCTGAGGAATCGCCCATCAGCCCTTTGAGATCGGGCACTTGAGACGGCTTGATTCCCATGTCTTCTTCAAGGTCTTTTTCAGTGTACTTTCTTTCCGGTTCCATGCCGCGTTTTGAAAGCCTCATATAGACTTTCGAGTTAAGCAGCTGGAACAAGTCCTTGTCGTTGCTTATGATTTCGATTTCATCAAACTCATCGTAGTACTTATGGGCCAAAGAGCCAATGATATCGTCGGCTTCAAGCGCTTCGCTTTCATACACGCTGATGCCCATTTTCTGCGGAGCTTCCTTGATGTATTCGAGCTGAGAGCGAAACTCGTCGGGCATGGGCTTGCGCTGTGCCTTATAGTCTTCATACTCTTTGTGTCTGAAGGTCGCTTTGCCTTTGTCAAAAGCGACAAGCGCATGCGTGAATTCCTCGTTCATGATCGAATTCAACATATTGACAAGGCCGAATACGGCATTCGTATACTGGCCTTTGGAGTTTTTCATGAGATTGCCGGAATAAGCGGTGGCGTAGTAGGCGCGAAACATCAGGTTTGAGCCGTCGATCAGTATCAGTTTTTTCATGGGTCAATCCTCATTTCCGTTGGGTTTTCTCTCCTATCATTTTATCATAAAGGCCTATAAAAATGAAAAGAATACCCGATTTCCGGGTATTCCTTGTTCATTCCGCCTTGCATTCCGAACAATAGCCGTAAAGCTCGAGTTTGTGATCGGTCACATCAAATTGATGCGCCTTGGCGATTTTGTCCTCGAAAGACCCCATGGGGCATTCGTGGACATGGATGATTTTATGGCACGACATGCAGATCAGATGATGCGCATGTTCCGTATGAGAAAGTTCGTACAGCGTCTGTTTCGAGGTATCGAGGTTTACTGTAGAGACAATCCCCGCATCGACCAGGGCCTCCATGGAGCGGTATACCGTCGATAAAGACAGGTCGCGATCCATCGCCTTGATTTTCAAATACAGATCATCGGCGGACAAAAAATCATGCTCCTGATCCAGGATTCTTAACATCAGAAGCCGGTTCTTGGTCACTTTGAGGCCGTGCTTCCTGAGCCATGTTTCATATTTTTTATGCATTCGGACCCTCCTAGTTGAAGCGTAGTTTCCTGAAACTGTTGTATAGATAAATCGTAAAGAATACGGCAGCGTTCACAATCACGATGGTGGACCCGGATGGAAGGTCGTATTTGAAAGAGACAATCAGACCCACAAGCACGGAAAGGACGCTTGAGAAGACCGCAATGATGATGGTGCCTTTGAAGCCTTTGTTGAACTGCATGGCAATGACGGTCGGGAAAATGATCAAAGAGGAGATGAGCACCGTACCGATGACCCGGATTCCGATGACTACCGCCAGACCGGTCAACACCGCGAGCAAGGTATTGAGGTTGGACGTTTTCACACCGCTCACTTTGGCGAATTCCTCTTCGTAAGTCATCGCGAACAAATCATGGTAGAAAATGATGATTGTAATGAGCACGATGAGCGAGAAAACGACAGAAAGATACAAATCCACTTGACGGATTGCGAGAATCGAACCAAAAAGATAACTGAAAAGATCGACATTGAATCCGCCACCGATGCTTGCTAGTACCGTCCCGAGCGCCATCGCGAAGGCGGCGGTCAGGCCGATGGCCGCGTCGCCATGGAGCTGGACGTTCTGGTTGAGTTTGAGGATGAATACGGACACACCGACCACAACCGGAATACTGACCAAGAGTGGGGCCTGGTCGAGCCAAAGGCCGATTGCGATGCCTGCGAATGCGACATGGGAAAGGCCGTGTCCGATCATCGAGAATTTCTTGAGTACGAGGAATGATCCGATGAAGGAGGTGCTGATCGCGACCATAACGCCGACAATCACGGCACGCATCATGAACTGATATCTGAAAATGGACTGAAACACTTCAAGCCAACTCAATGCTGACACCACCCTTCACGATGCTTAAGGGGATGGGTATGGACGAAGGGCGAAAGTTCCGGATCTTCGCAGAACGCATCAAATGTGCCGTCAAATCGCAGTGTCTGTTCGAGGTAGAGCACACGGTTCACATATTCGCCCGTGCTCACAATGTCATGCGTCACCAAGAGGACCGTGATGCCATGCGTTTCATGCAGATGGCGCACCACGTCGAAGAAATGTCCGCGCATGTTTTGATCAAGCGCACTGGTCGGTTCATCAAGAATGAGGACATCAGGGTTCCCCACAAGCGCCCTCGCCAGGAGGACACGCTGCTGCTGGCCCCCCGAAAGGGTTCCGATTCGTTTTTTGAGCAGATGAGGAATCTTCATGAATTTCAGGGTTTCCCGGATGCGTTTACGATCTGAAGCGCTAAGGAACTTCGGGAACTTCTTCTTGGCCATGAGGCCGGTGGAAACCACCTCTTCAACAGTTGAGGGAAAAAAGCGTTCCTGAACCGCGGTGTTCTGCGGAAGATACCCAGGATGCATATCGCCAACGATGGAAACGGATCCCTTGTCCGGACGAAGCAATCCCATCAACGTTTTTATGAGGGTCGTCTTGCCGGAACCGTTGGCCCCGACAATCGCCACAAAATCCCCTTTGTTGATTGTGAAACTGATGTCCTTGAGTGCTTCGAACTGTTGAAACTTGACCGTCAGACCGTCTACTGTGATCAAGGGCGTATCATTCATTATATTTCAATCCTATCTTGTATTGTTCCAGATTATGACGCATCATGTCGATGTAGGTAATGCCGGCATTGAACTCGTCAACCGGTGCGTTCTCCGCATCATAGATGTAAAGAATTTCTGCGCCTGTCTGTTCTGAAATCGTGTTGGCCACGCTCTCGGACACCAGTTTTTCACTGAATAGATGTTCGATGCCATATTCTTCCATTTTGTCTATCATATCCTTGATGGCGCCGGGCGTCGGCTCGGCGTCCGTGGAAAAGCCGCGATACGGTGTCACGTATTGGATATCGTAACGTTTCATTAGATAATTGAACGCATTGTGGCCGCCATGCATGACGATATCCAGTTCGACATGTTCACGCATATGCAGGTAATCCTCATGCAGAAGGTCGAGTTCAGCGAGGTAAGCATCGGTATTCGCACGGAGCTCGTCTTCGTGTTCAGGCAAAATGTCGATCAGTGCGTCACGTACGTCTTTTACCATTTGTTTCGCATTGATGGGATCCAACCAGAAATGAGGGTCCACAACGCCATGAGAATGGTCGTTATCGCCGTCATACTCGCCGCTTACCGTCACATTGATAGGAGGTGTTGTGTAACGAATCTCCCCGTCATGTGTCCAACTGAATACAATTTGTGTGACCCCTTCTTCAAGTCCGGTGATACGGACATGGTCACCATGGCTTTCAAGATCGACAAGGCCTTCTCTGGCCCCTTCATGAAGTGATACGACAAGACCGTTATGTTCGCCGTCGGGATCCAGTTCGCGCTTTGTGTCATCCGAGGAAACAATATTCGCACCCAGCGAAAGGGTTTCTCCCATGCCGATGGCAGGCAGGTTCCCATGCCAGTGATCATCATGGACATAAGCGATTTTCGTATCGTCATTTCGACGATTCAGAATCTCGAACTCACCGATTTCATCATCGACAGGCTCGCCGTCATGATTGTGATCATTATCGTTATGGTCATGACCATCTTCGATTCTTTGGTTGTCATCGATGAGACTGACGTTCTTGCTGAGATCAACCATCCGCAACGATGAGTTGTTCGAATCCGAATCAATCAATCGCGGCACCCAAGGCTCCATCGCGTCCCCTGTGTAGAAAAGCAGATCAGCCTCCAAAATCCGAATGACCCTTTGAGGCCCCGGTTCAAAGGTGTGCGGTGATACACCCGGTGGTACGACAAATTCAAGATCGATATAATCCCCTGCGATCTGGCGGGCAAAATCGTACTGCGGGAAAAGCGTGGCCATGACTTTGGGTTTTCCCTCATCATCGCCTGTATTGCCGCAGGCCGCAAGACTGAAGACGAGTGTTAACGTCATAAAGAACATTAGTAGTTTTTTCATGCTTGATTCCTCCATAGGTTGCTGTGTGGATGTATGCGAATGACTCGCATCGAATTGCGTGTTTATTCTACACCAAACAGAAAGTAAATGCAAACCATTTGCGTTTATGGCATTCGTCTTTTTCAATCAAAAAAGGAGCGCCCGTAGGCGCTCCCTATATCCCTTAACGAAAGCCTGAATCATCCTGCGTGTTCTTCAAGATAATCGAGAATATCTTGAACAGTTTTGATTTTTGTTGCTTCAGAATCTTCAATCTCGACATCGAACTCTTCTTCAATCGCCATGATCAGTTCCACAGCGTCAAGTGAATCCGCTCCGAGATCGTCGGCCAGATTGGAATCAGCGTTGATGTCATCTTTTTCAACACCCAGTTCCTCTGCGATGATGCCTTTGAGTTTTTCCAGCACAGTCATTCAACTCCTTCTCTCAAATATCTAGTTTATTATATTTGCGTAACGACGATTTGTCAAATATTAACGCCGGTTCTTTTGATAGATGTGTTTGAGCCCTTCAAGCACGAGGTGCTCATCGAAGATGTAGGATTCAGACAATGCGTCTTTAAGCAGTTTGGCCGCACCACCGGTCATGATGACACGGGCATCGAAGGCATCATAGGCTTTACGCACCGCGTTGACAAATCCTTCCACCTGGAACGCATGACCGTAGACGAACCCGGCATTGAGCGCGTCGATGGTGTTGGTCCCAAGCACGGTTTTCGGAGTCTGAAACTCGAATTGCAACAACTTGGAGGTATTCCCGACCAAGGCGTTTTTCGCCATATCGAGACCGATGGTGATGCTGACGCCTTTGATCTGTCCGTCTTTGACATAAGACACCGTCGTGGCCGTGCCCATATCGATGATGATGGCATCACGGGAATATTTGGCGATGGCGCCCGCGGCGGCCGCGATCAAGTCGGCACCGACCTCCTGAGGGTAGTCGGTCTTGACTTTCACACCTGTCTTGACACCCGGTTCCACAAAGAGTGGCGTAATGTTGAAATAACGTGTCAAAAACGTCTTGAAAGACGTGTTGACCTCCGGGACAACCGATGCGATGATGACATCATCCACATCGGTGAACAGGTGTTTGAGCATGGCATAGTATTCATCAGATGATTTTTTCTGGTCGGTACGATAACGGTAGGTCTCTTCGATGGTGCCATTGCCCTTGCCGATGACAATGTTCGAATTTCCTATGTCGATATATAGCAACATGGCTTTCACCTATTTCTCGTCTATATTGAGTTGTTCTTTGGTACTATCGCGTTCTTCTTTGAAATATTCGCTGCGCATCAGACGCAGGATGATCGGCGTTCCCACAAGCGCAGCCAATGCCATCTCGAACGGTGCGATGATCGGCAGGATTCTGGTCACGAGCACAGTAAAAACCTCTTCGCCGATGACGTCCTCATAAAAACCGGACATCGCAAGCGCGGTCCCCATCACAAGCAATGTGTGGATAAGCGTAACGACCAGAATGGTCACGGCGATGGAGCCGGCCTTATGCTTGATCAGGCGCTTGAACAACGCATACACAAACCAGATCGAAAGGCCGAAGAGGAATCTCGGCAAGACCGAGAGAATCGGGTTTTGGAACATGATGTCAAAAGGCTGGGTCGCACGAATCATGGCGATGACCCAGGATGATAATCCGAAGATCAATCCGAGGATCGCACCCATTCTGAGGCCGCCGAACATGGCGCCGATGATCACAGGAATGTGGATGATGGTAATGGAAATACCGATGAACGGAATGGCGATGAAGCCAATCCAGGGGAACCACGCCATCAGGATGATGATGGTCGCGAACATCGCGATGGTGGTCATTTCTAGGACTTTCTTGTTTCTCATGTTTATTTCTCCTTTATTTTAGGCCCTTAAGGGTCCCGTTATTATGGATTTATAGTGGAACATCCCGTGAGTGCGCTGGCATCCTTCACGGTATGCGTGCGCCGGGACATGGTTGCTGGTTATACGTTCGCTTTGATGGTTTCGTACGTCTTGGTGTCGAGTGATTTGATGAGCGCTTTGAGCATGGCTTGCACGGCCTGATAGTCATTCTCGTGAATCATGGATGTCGTAGAATGAATGTAGCGAGCGGGCATGCCGATGGTCGCAACGACCACACCTTCACCGTTGAGTTGCGCACGGGCGGCGTCGGTTCCGCCTTTGGACTGATAATACTGGAACTTGATGTCATTGTCCTTGGCGATTTTCTCGACGTGTTTCTTCATGCCTTGATGCATCAGGGCGTTGGGGTCGTAGAAACGGACCAGGAAGCCTTCGTTCAGTTTCCCGCTGATTTCATCGCCGTCAAACGAATCGGCGCATGGTGAACAGTCAACCGCCAGGAAAACATCGGGATCGACCTTCGCGGTCGCAGTGGCGGCTCCGCGGAGTCCCACCTCTTCTTGCACGGTCGCACCCGCATAAAGCGAGCATGGAAGGTCCTCGTCTTTGAGTTCTTCGAGAATGTCCAGGCTCATGGCGCAACCGAAACGGTTGTCCCAGGCTTTGGAGATGTGTTTTTTGCCGTCTTTGGTGGTGACGTAATTGTTTCTGGCAATCACCTGTTGACCGATCTTGACGCCGAGTGTTTCAGCGTGTTCCTTGTCGTCGGCACCAACATCGAGCAAAAGATCGTCAAACTTTAGCGTTTCCTCTTTTTTTCCTTTGGTCAGATGCGGCGGCTTGCTTGCGGTGACACCGGGGATCTCTTCAAGATCGTCCGTGTAGATGATCATGTGTTGTGAAAGGAAGACATCGCCTTTCATGCCGCCGAGGCTTGTCATTTTGATAAGGCCTTCTTTGGTGATGCCGGTCACGAGGCCGCCGACTTCGTCCATATGGCCGGCGAGCATGACTTTCGGCCCTTTTGATTCTTTGTTGAGGACACCGAATATGCCACCCAGACGGTCTTCGACGATGTCGGGTGTAAACGCGGTGATGTTCTTTTTCATGTAACGTTTGACATGTTTCTCAAAACTTGGTGCTCCGGGGATTTCCACCAGATCCTTGTAAAACTGTTTCATGATTGCTCCTCCTTGAACGATACGATTATTTTATAGATTGGTCCGTCGTCTTTGAATTTTTCCTCGAATTCGGTCATGATATTGGCCGGATTCACCTCGGCATGTACATCCAGTGAAAGATCATGAATGTTCACGCCGTATTCGACGAAGGACTTGAGAGAATACTCAAAAAAAGTGCGGTTGTCGGTCTTGAATTCGATAAGTCCGCCCGGTTTCAAAAGAAGCTTGTACTTATCGAGAAACTTCTTGTAAGTGAGCCGACGCTTCTCGTGTCTGGCTTTGGGCCAGGGGTCGGAGAAATTCAGATAGATCGAGTCGATGGAACTTTCTTTGAAGCATTCATCGATCTGCTGGGCGTCCATTTTGACCAGGTAAAGGTTCGGTAATGGGTCATCAATCACCTTTTCAAGGGCTCGGACAATAACGCTGTCATACATTTCAATAGCAATATGGTTGTGGTCGGGATTTCTTTTTGCCATCGTATGAATGAACTGGCCTTTGCCCGCACCGATTTCGACGTGCAACGGCTTGCTGTCGTTAAAAAGATTGTTGAGAAGTTTCTTCTCTTCTCGAGCGACCGTGACGATATATTCGGGATGGGCGTTGATTTTCTCTTTAGCATAGCTTACATTTCTCAATCTCATAAAATCACCGAGACCATTATAACAAAGTTCCATCCCATATTGAAGGTAAAAGGCCTATATTTTGACATCCTTGCGTGTCAGTTCGTAAATCGCTTCCATGTAAATCGCGGTCCCTTCGATCAGATCGTCGAGATAGATATGCTCGTCAATCTGATGCGCAACATCCTTGCGACCCGGCATGACCATCCCGAAAGCGACGCCTTTCTTGAGTGCGCGTGCGTACGTTCCCCCACCGATGGTATAGGGTTTATTCTCATTGTCATACGTCACTTTGCGGTAGGACTCCATGAGTTTTTCAACGAGCGGGTCTTCTTTCCCGACATAATGGAGGTCCATATTTTGGCCGAACTCATACTTGAGTCCGTACTTCGACGCGGTGTTCGACAATTTCTGGGCGACGCTTTTTAAATTGAAACCTTGCGGATAACGGATGTTCTGACCGATTCTGCTGCCTTCCTTATCGTACGTGAAGATGCCCGCATTCAGTGTCAGACTGCCCATGACGTCATCTTTCATGTCGATGCTCATTTTCTCCCCGTACGGATCGAAGGACAGTTGGTCGTTGATGTAATTGATGAACGGGTTATCGATGTGCTGGCCAAGGAATTTTGCGAGGATGAAGGCGGCGTTGACCCCGAGATTCGGCGTCATCGCATGCGCGTTTTTGCCGCGTACGACATAGGTGTTATCGGCGGTGATTTCACCGTCATACCCGTGATATTTCAAAAACTTCTTGAACGACGACTTCAAATCGATCGAAAGAACGGCTTCCGCGTAGTCCGGAACCACATTATAACGTTCACCGGAAGTGAACCTTAAAAGCGCGTCATCATGAAATTCACCCTTCACATCATATACATAGATGCCTTTTTCTCCATGAATAAGCGGGAACGTCGCATCCGGTGAAAAGCCGAAGGTCGGCATCTCTTCGGTCTCGAAATATTTGGCAATGCCCCTCCAGCGCGTCTCTTCGTCGGTTCCCATGATCAGACGGACACGTTTATAGAATTTAACATTGAGTTCCTTAAGGAATTTGAGGGCGAAATACGCAGCGATGGTCGGCCCTTTATCGTCCGAGGTGCCGCGACCATAAAGAATGCCGTCTTTGAGTGTCGGTTCGAAAGGGGGATAGGTCCATCGTTCGGGCGAAGCCGGAACGACATCAAGATGCGTGAGGATGCCAACCAGATCCTCCCCCTCACCGTGTTCGATATGAGCCGCATGGTTAAGCACGTTTTTGACGACGAACCCGTCCTTTTTACCAAGCGCGACCATATGATGGAGCGCGTCATTTATTTTGCTGCCGAAAGGGGTCTCACTCTGTGGATCATATTCTGTGAGGACACTTTCAATCCGACAGAGTTTTTTCACTTCTTCTACAATCTGTTTTTCTTGTTCTTTGACATACGTTAGAAAGTCCATTTTTATCACCTCTGATGCTAGTAATCATACCATGTTTCGGTGCTTTCTTCAATGAATAACGACGTTAATGGTCAAACGTTTCAACATCAGAAACATCTGTTTCAAGGGATAGATACGATATGGTCCGCTCGTTTAACGACCGTTTTTCACCTTCTGCATTGCAATCTCGCTCAATGCCATTGACACAACATGTCAACCCTAGTACTATAAGCGTAACCGAAACCAAGGAGAAGGTGAGTTCGATGGATAAAGAGTTCGAAGAGTTCATGGGATTGGATAAGGAAAAGCACGAAAAACCAAAGTACAAGTTTTCCGTCAAACGCACCGACGAGGAAAAGGGGCGCGCCCTTCGGATGACCTGGCGAAGAACATTTCATTTCATGGGGTATTCCACCCGGAAAGAATTCTGGTGGAGCCAACTCTTCATCACGTTGATTCTCACGATCGGAACCGCAGCGTTTTTTCTGGGTTTCATGCTGCTTCAGACATTCTTTCTCGTGTTCACGCCTTTCTTTTTCATACTCGGAGGCTTTCTCGGGATCGCGCAGATTTCACTTCTGGTAAGGCGGTTCGCCGACGGTGGATTCCACCGTTTGCTCGTCTTGATCCCTCTTGCGGCTTCAGGTCTCCTTGGCATTGTGGAAATGCCCCTATGGGCCATCATAGCGATCAATATCTTCACCTTTGCCTTTCTTCTGTTTTTCACCCTCAAACCCACCAGCAAAAACGTCCTAGAAAACGTCGAGACGCTCGATCACGCAACGGTGGATGAAAAAATATTTGCAGAATGACCATCGTATTGTAACGCCCCGCAGCGGCTATAACCGCTGCGGGGCGTTTTTACACGCAAGTGAGTCATCAGTACGTTTTGAGTACGGCACGAACCGGAAGCGCCTCTACATCCTCAATCCGCAAGGGCAGACACCACAGTTCATATGGGCCTTCCTCTATATCCGCAAGCGCTGCGCCTTCTAAAATGATGATGCCCGCGCCAAGCAGGATATCGTGTGTCGGATGCCCTTCCTGAGCACGCTCGATTCCAAGCGCATCGATGCCGACGCCGCGCACACCGCGCTCTTTCAGATAAGCGGCAGCCTCTTTGTCGACATAGATGAAGTCGTAGTTGAATGTTTCGTCATAACTGTTTTTTGTCTTGAACAGGACAAAATCGTTTTTCTCGATAGCCAGGTGTTCAATGTCTTCTTTCGAGATTTTGGTTTTGAGATGCGTAAGGTCAAAGACGTGTGAAGGGCCGATCAAGGGTTCAAGACTGTGGTCTTTGGAGGTTTCGCCGTCCTTAAGCGTGTGCAGTGGAAAGTCGATATGGGTACCGGTATGAAGATTCATCGAGATGTCGGTCTCATAGACGCCATTTTCCTCGAATGAAGCGCTTTGAGTGAATGACGGGCGTTTCTTGACCCGGTTTTTATAGACCGTCATCTCCGGATGGATCTTCCAGGTGATGTCATGAATCATAATGGACTCCCCTTTCTTTCAATGTTTTTAACAAATCTTCCTCGTCTTTGTATACATAAGGTTTTTTAAGGCATTCTTGGGTCACATTGTCAATGAAGCGCCAGGTCGTCTCAATCTCATCCCAACGGGTGAAAAGGATTGTGTTTTTCTCGATGATTTCAAGCAGGAGTTTCTCATAAGCTTCCGGCACATTGCCAAACGCGTCTTTTCCGTGGGAGTAATCCATGCGTGAGGGGATGATGTCGCTGGAAAGGCCTGCTTTCTTGACGTTCATGCGGAAGTTGACGCCTTCATCGGGCGCCACTTTGACCACAAGCTGGTTTCTGCTTAAAACTTCACCGGGCCATAGATCCTTGACGGCATGCCCTTCCTTGAAATCGATGACGATTTGTGAGGATTTTTCTTTGAGGCGTTTGCCGGTCATAAGATAAAACGGGACGTCGCGCCAACGCGAATCGTCAATCTGGACTTTGAGATGGACGAAGGTTTCCGTTCTTGAATCTTCCCTGACCTTGTCTTCTTCCGTATAGCCCTCGTATTGTGCGTTGAACACATCGCCCTCTTCAATGAAGAGTTTTTTGAGCAAGGATACCTTTTCCTTGCGAATCTGGTCGGCGCCATAGGATTTCGGCGCTTCCATCGCCACGAGCGCGAGCATCTGAAGCAAGTGGGACTGGACCATATCACGCAGAGCGCCGATGGAATCGTAATAGTTTCCGCGTCCTTCGATGCCGCCCGGTTCCTTGACGATGATGCTGATTTTTTCAATGGAGTCCTTATGCCAGTCGGTCTCGAAAATGCGGTTCGCAAAACGCAGGGTCAGGATGTTTTGGATCATCTCTTTGCCGAGATAGTGATCGATCCGGTAGATTTGTTCCTCGTCAAAATAGTCCCACAACGTACGGTTGATGGAACGCGCGGTCTCAAGATTTTCTCCGAAAGGCTTTTCGAAGACGATGCGCGCTTTTTCATCCCCTTTGTCGATGAGACCGTTCCTTGAAAGGCCGCCGGCCACTTTCGGAAAAAGCGAAGGCGGCAGCGCGAGATAGAAGATTTTTTCAGTATCGGGACCGTTGCTTTCGATAACGGAGCGAAGCGTATCATAGCCGTCCGCGTCGTCGATGACGACTTTTACATACTCGATCATCGTAGCGATGGCGCCGTATTTGTCTTTTGAAATGGTCGATTCGACGGATTGCATATACCGTTTGGTATCCCAGTCCCGTCTGCCCACCGCAAGAATTCTCGCGTCATCGGGGAGGTTGCCGTTTTTCTTGAGATTGTTGAGTGCGGGGATCAGTTTGTTGTACATCAGATCGCCGGTGGAGCCGAATATCGTGATTACTGTCATATGTATGCACCTCGTTACAGAAATGGTCCCGTTTTCGGGCCGCTTGTTTCAGGATGGTCGCAATGGATACAATGCATCCTTTCACTTTGATTGTAGCATTTTCAGTTCGATTTTTCCGTTTAGATACGGTAGTTTTTTTACGTGTGAACGCCTTTTGTCTACTGCATGAAACCTTCTTACGACGCTTTGCTGAAACAAAGCCAACTTTAGCGACATTAAAAGGTTTTCACGTGCACTTTATGAAAAAAGCCGAGAGATTCCAAGGAATCTCTCAGCTGTGACGAATCAGAGCGTAACGCTTCTTGCCGCGCTTGATGACATGGTAGCGTTGATCAAGCGCTGAAGTTCTAGTGAGTTCAAGCGACTCGTCCTGGGTTTTCTCCCCGTTTACGGCGACGGCGTTTTGTTTGAGGAAGGTCCTGGCTTCACGCTTGGATTGGGCCAATGTGCTTTGAACCAAGGCGTCAATGATGTTGATGGGGCCCTCCACTTCAGCTACAGGAACGCCTTCAAAGCCGATTTCGATTTCCTGCGCGCTCAGTTCGGAAACAGCGCCTTTGAAAAGTGCCTCGGTGATTTTTTCGGCTTCTTTCAAGCCTTTTTCACCATGCAGAAGATGCGTGAGGTATTCCGCAAGTGTCTTTTGCGCATGACGCAGGTGCGGTGTTTCTTCCATTTTCGACTCAATCGCCTGAATGGCCTCTTTGTCGAGTTCGGTGAACTGTTTCAACCGTTCAATGGCTTCCTCATCACCCAGGTTGACCCAGTATTGATAGAAGGCGTACGGTGAGGTTTTTTCAGGATCGAGCCAGACAGCGCCTTCGGCTGTTTTACCGAATTTGCTTCCGTCTTTTTTGGTGATCAGGGGGAAGACAAGGCCGTAGACTTTGTGTTCGATGCCAAGCGTCTTACGAATGAGTTCCATCCCCGCGGTGATGTTGCCCCACTGTTCCTGCCCACCGATTTGCAGGGTGCAGTTTTCCTTTTTGTATAGTTCCAAAAAGTCGATTGACTGGATGATCTGATAAGAGAATTCCGTGAAGCTGATGCCCTCTTCGAGACGGCTTTTCACACTGTCTTTGGCGAGCATGGTGTTGATGTTGAAGTATTTTCCGTAATCACGCAGGAACGAGATGGTGTCAATGTGTTTGACCCAGTCGTAGTTGTTGACGACACGGGCGTCAGGAAGGATTTTCCTGACCTGCTTTTCAATCGCTTGGGAGTTTTCCATCGTCTCTTTGATATCGAGAAGATTACGCTCGTCGCTGCGTCCGCTCGGATCGCCGATCAGACCGGTCGCGCCTCCGATAAGTAAAATCGGTTGATGACCGTACGTTGAAAGACGCTTCGCTACGGTCAAGGCGAGCAGATGACCGACATGCAGTGAATCGGCGGTCGGGTCCGCGCCGATATAGAAGGTAACTTTTTCATTGTTCAGTTTGTCGATGATGCCATCATCGGTAAGGCCGTAGATAAGGTTTCTGTATTTGAGATCGTCGATCAGGTTCATGATTGATTCCTCCGGTTTCTTTAAAATAAAAAAGGTGGCACACAGTAAAGGACGAATAAAAATCCGCGGTACCACCTTTGTTTCAGCTACTAGCTAACGCTTGAAGGGATAACGGTCCTGCCGTCCATTATTTGGTAATGGAGACCTTCCAAGTGTACGCCATAGCCTGATCTCTTAGTTCGCAGCACCACTAAGTCTCTTGAAGACAGGGAGTATGGCTTGTCTTGTGCATCGTCTTTATTATTTGTTGAGGGTCGTGTTCCTCGAGATGATGTCATGGTCGAGCATGACGGTCGGCTCTTCGACCTCTTCTTGGTTCATGACTTTGGTGAGAACACGCATGGATACCGCACCGATATCGTAGATCGGCACATCGACACATGTCAGTGTCGGTCTGGCGAGCATGGCGTATTTCGTGTTTTGGAACCCGGCCACACTGATGTCTTCGGGGATCTTTACGTGGTTGGCGCGAGCGACGTTCATGAACGAAACCGCTATGGAGTCGCGTACGGCCACCACACCGTCGACCTTGTGGTTTTTGAAATACTCGTTGAAATGCTCGGTATTGATGGAGATGCGCCCGCTTGTCCGCATGATTCTCGGTTCCAACGACGCTTCTTGCATGGCGCGAAGATAGCCTTGTTCTTTCTGGTCGTTGACCATGTACCTCCGAACGGTGGATACCATAAAGATATTTTTACGGCCTTCCTCGACCAGTTTCTTCGTGATTTCATATCCTGCTTTTTCATAGTCGATGGAAACACTCGGTATTTCATCGCTGTCCGGATAGAGGGTGTTGGTGAGTACGATGGGGATCTTGTACTCGTCACGCATCGTCATCAGGAAGTCATACTGCTTTTTCGTGATCTCATCATTGAGATAGAGCATACCGTCAACCTGAGCGGCGACCACTTCTTTAAGGACATCTTCCTCCGAGGTTTCTTCGTTGTCGAGAATATAAAGAAGAATCGAATACTTGTAGACTCGGGCGATGTCGGCGATTCCGTTCATCATTTCGGCGATGGAGGCACGCGACATGTCCGGTACAAGCACGGCTACCGTTGTAGATTTACGGCTTGCCAGTCCCTTAGCAAAAGCATTGGGCTTATAGCCCAGTTCCTCAATGACTCTGAGTACCCTTTCCCTGGTCTCCGGTTTAACCTTTTCGGGATTGTTGATCGCTCTTGATACGGTTGCAAGCGACACCCGGGCGGCCCCGGCGACATCATAAATCGTTGCTTTACTCATTAAACCACCTTCTTTCCTTTACGATATTATAGCACTATATGAAAATGTTTTCAAACCATTTTCATAGATTTGTGAAGCGTATAAAAAAAGCCTTTGAAAAGGCTTTTTTATTAGCGACGTTCTTTGATTCTCGAAGCTTTGGCACTACGTCCGCGAATGTAATGCAGTTTCGCACGTCTTACCTTACCTTTTCTGACCACTTCAATGTTCGAAATGGAAGGTGAGTTTACAGGGAACGTGCGTTCGATGCCTACGCCGAATGATACTTTGCGGACAGAGAACGTTTCGCTGACTCCGGACCCTTGTCGTTTGATGACAAGCCCTTCGAAAACCTGGATTCTTTCACGTGTACCTTCTTTGATAAGAACGGACACTCGGACACGGTCACCAGGACGAAATTCCGGAAGGTCATCTCTTACGTATTCCTTGGTCAGGTCGCTGAGAAGTTGTTGTGACATTGGAATCACTCCTTCGTTTTGGGATAATGGTTATAATTTGTTCATGGAGTGCTTTCCCCAGCGGAACAAAAGAATTTAACAGCGCAAATGATTATAGCACATCAAGCGCGTTGATACAACTGTTATTCAGTATTTTTTACATACTTTTCGTATAAATCCGGCCGGCGCTCCCGCGTTCGCTTGTGTGACTGCTCCTCGCGCCAGGCATTGATCTTCGCATGATTTCCGGACAACAGCACCTCGGGAACGCTTTTGCCCTCGAAGACACGCGGGCGGGTGTACTGAGGATATTCAAGAAGCGACACGCTGAAAGAGTCATCTTCATTAGACTGTTCATTGTGCAGGACACCAGGAATCAGGCGGACAAGGGAATCAATCACCGCGAGTGCCGCGATCTCACCGCCGGTGAGAACATAGTCCCCGATGGAGATCTCTACGTCGAAATAGTCCCGGATACGTTCATCATAGCCTTCATAATGACCGCAAAGGATGATGAGGTGGTCGTTTTTCGAAAGTGTTCTGGCCCGTGATTGTGAGTAAGGGATGCCTTGTGGCGTCATGAGGATCTTCAGAGCCTGCTTATGGCCTTCAAGCGAGCGTAGCGCATGAACGACCGGTTCGACGCGCAGAACCATGCCCGCACCTCCGCCGTAAGGGGAGTCGTCAACGCTTCCATGCTTGTCCACACTGAACTCGCGAAAATCATGGATGTTGATCTCCACTTGCCCTTTTTCACGGGCACGGCCGATGATCGATTGGGCGATGACCGGTTCGATCATCCCCGGAAACAATGTCAATACATCAATTTTCATAACAATCCCTCAGTATCATAAAGTGTGATGGTTCTCTTATTGGAATCCACGGCTTTCACGTAAACTTTGAGAAATGGCACAAGCTTTGATGAACCGTCCTCTTTCTCGACCCGTATCATCGCAGCCTGCGGCATGTCACGAACCTCTTTGACAACCCCCACGCGCTTATCCTCGACAAAGACGTCCATGCCGAGAAGGTCGTCATAATAAAAGGCGTCTTCCTCGAGCGCGTCACGGTCCTCATCGTCGATGAAGAGTGTCGCGCCGCGGTATTTCTCCACCTCGTCGACGGTGCTGAATTCCTCAAACGTCAGCACATCCACACCGCCTTTTGAGAAGTAGGAACGAACCGTGACCGCTTTAAAGGTTTTTTTGTGTGCGATATAGAGTGTGTTTCCGCTACGATAACGCGCGTCTTTGAAATCACTGTCCGTCTTGACGCGGACACTGCCTTTGACGCCATGCGGTTTTGTGATGGTTCCGATGGGGATTCTTTCCATAGTGATCACCTATTTCTGAAACATGACTTTTTCGCTGTTGAACATTTTGTTGAGAATGAAAATGAAGAGTATGGTAT
>Ga0207421_10002378_pt1 | contig 23314 bp, 16 predicted proteins | sample SodLakKL_010_SED_4_FD_187542 | JGI IMG/M metagenome (GOLD analysis project Ga0207421, IMG submission 187542) | Alkaline sediment microbial communities from Lake Tanatar, Kulunda Steppe, Russia - 8KL_010_SED (SPAdes) (version 2) | ecosystem: Environmental > Aquatic > Non-marine Saline and...
ATACGATTAGAGAGGATGAAAGCTATGTCCCGGAACTATGAGGCAGTGAAACGCAGATTGGCACAGGGCTGGAATACTTGGAACACGCGCAGCGTTCTGTCCCATGTCTGCCTGCCCCAGGGATTTGCGGTCAACCTGGGGATCAAAGAGTATGCCGGCGGCCAGTACCTCAAGGAAGCGCTGATCGGGCGGATCGGCGAGGATGTGGAAGTCGTGCGCCCCGGCCCCCGGACCTATGACGGCAGTTACACCAGTCTGCAGCTTTGTTGGAAGGGTGTGGACATTACAGTAGAAACAGCGGTAGAGGAAAACGAGCTGTACATGCGAATTACTCCGGAAAGACTTCCTTTGTATCCGCCTACCTTGGTGGTAGAAGCAGCCATGCTCTGGAATCGGCCCGGGACGATTTCCAGGAAGGATGACACACTCCAGGCTGTTTTCGATACCGGCCAAGTCCGGGTGCATACCACGGGTGATCTGCGCGACGAGCCCAATATCGCCGTCCAATCGCCATACCTGGCCATGACCCTTGACAGGCCCGTTGGAATTTCCACGGGACAGCCGTGCAGCATAGATCGCATCGGGGAAATCATCCATGCCCAGCGCGCAGCATATGAGCGGCGGGTGCAGGAGTTTGGGGAAGATGGCGATGTCTACCAAGCCATGCAGGTTTGTATGGCTTGGGATACGATCTACGAACCGAAAAAGGAGCGCGTGGTTACGCCTGTCAGCCGACTCTGGAACATACAGTGGGGCGGCTATGTGCTTTTCTGCTGGGATACGTACTTTGCTGCCTACATGGCATCGCTGGACTACAAAGACCTGGCCTATGCCAACGCCGTGGAAATGACGCAAGAAAGAACCGCCCGGGGTTTTGTGCCTAATTTTGCAGCGGATGAGGACAGGAAAAGCGAGGACCGTTCACAGCCGCCGGTGGGATCGATGGTCGTGCGTGAGCTGTACCGGCGCTATCGGGAGACGTGGCTGCTGGAAGAAGTGTATGAAGGCCTCATGGAATGGAATACGTGGTTCTTTGAAAACCGGCAGATCCGGCCAGGCCTTTTGGCGTGGGGTTCTAATGCCTTCAAACCGGCCTTTGATTCCCATTGGGAACACGCCGGCGTAAGCGACACCTTTGGGGCGGCCTTAGAGTCTGGATTGGACAATTCACCTATGTATGATGGTGTGCCCTTTGACCAGGAAAATGAACTGATGCAGTTGGCTGACGTGGGCTTGATGGGGTTGTATGCCATGGACTGCCGCGCCTTGGCTGACATTGCGTCAGTGCTTGAGCGCCATGAGGACGCAGCTTTACTGGGTAGGCGGGCATCAGCCGTGGAAGATGGATTGCACAGTCTCTGGGATGAGGAAACGGAAATATTCCTGAACCGCCGCATGGACACGGGAGAGTTCAGCCACCGGCTGTCTCCCACGAATTTCTATGCCCTTCTGTCCCAGGGAACCTCTCCGCAGGCTGCGGAGAGAGCTGTGAGCCGGCACTTCTACGATCCTGGATCCTTCTGGGGCGACTGGATCCTGCCGTCGATTGCCCGCAGCGACCCGGCCTATGCCGACCAAGACTACTGGCGGGGACGCATCTGGGCTCCCATGAATTTCCTGGTTTATCTGGGTCTGCGTCGGAGCGGACTGGTGCAGGCCCAAAGGGATTTGGCCGAGCGTTCGACGCGGCTCATTCTCAAGGAGTGGAAGGAAAAGGGCCATGTCCACGAAAACTACTGCGCCGACACCGGAGCAGGCTGCAATAAACGCAATAGCGATCGTTTTTATCACTGGGGCGGTCTGTTGGCACTGATCGCACTGATGGAAGCGGGCTGGCTGGAAGGCTTGGAGGCACCTTTGTAGCATCACCGTCCGAGCAAGGAGGTGAGGGAAGCAGCCTTTGGCGGTGGTTCTTGGGTTCTATCATCTTGAAAGGAGACGGTTCATTGTGAAAAGGACATGTCTGACTTCGATTTCCCTGGCGGCGGTTTTGCTGTTGGCTGTCCCTGTTTTTGGGACTTCCTTCAATGAAGCACCCATGCTGCAGGAGCTGGTTGAACAAGGCGAACTTCCTGCTGTGGAGGAAAGGCTCCCGGACAATCCCTATGTGGTGGAACCTATCGAGGAAATCGGCCGCTATGGCGGCACCGCTCGCACGGGCGTGATTGGGACGATTGAAGGCATTGGTGATGACACCATGATGATGTCTGCCTGGACGGACTTTATCCAGGCTGATCCCGATGGAGCCGGCTATGTGACGCACATGGCCGAGAGTTTCGAGCCTAATGACGAGTATGATGTCTGGACGCTTAAAATGCGCGAAGGCGTGAAGTGGTCTGACGGAGAACCGTTTACCGCCGATGATGTCATGTTTTGGTATGAGGATGTGCTTCTCAACGAGGAGCTGACTACAGCGATTAATCCGGCCTGGCGGGCTGGCGGCGAAGTGATGGAGTTGGTAAAGGTCGACGACTTCACCCTGGAATTTCGATTTGCCGAGCCGAAACCGTATTTTCCAGGGCAGTTCATTCACAGACGCTGGGGTGCGGTGTATCCGCGGCACTATATGGAGCAGTTCCACATCGATTACGCCGATGCCGAGGAACTAGCCGAAAAGGTGGGCGAAGCCGGCTTCGAATACTGGCATGAGCTCTTCAGTTACATGAGTGATACCATTATCAATGTGCCCATCCGTGTGGACCTGCCGACCTTGGCACCGTACAGGTTGGTTTCGCTGGCCTCTGATCTGCGGATATATGAAAGAAACCCGTATTTCTGGAAGGTCGACACCGAAGGAAACCAGCTGCCCTATATCGATAGAATCGAGGCCGAGCTGGTGGCGGACGATGAAGTGTATCACGGACGAGCCATTTCCGGCGAATTGGACTTCGCAGCCTTCAGTACGGAAATCCAGAACTACCCTCTTTATCGGCGGTTCGAAGAGGAGTATGGATACCGGACAATACTTTGGCAGAGCGGCCACGGCAATGAAGTTATCTATTTCCCGGCCTTGACCCACCAGGAGGAAAGAATGCGCGAAGTGTTCCAGAACCTGGATTTCCGCAAGGCGCTGTCATTGGGTATTGATCGCCAAGAAATCAATGACATCGTGTATTTCGGACAGGCCCGTCCTATGCAGTACACGGTCATGGAAGGCAGTAAGCATTATCAGCCCGAGTTTGCCGAAAGCTATGTGGAATACGATCCCGAGCGGGCCAATGCGCTGCTGGACGAAATGGGTATGCAGGAACGGGACGGTGATGGATGGCGTCTGCACCCCGATGGTGAAACCTTCCGATTCGCCATTGAGTACCAGCATGCGGAGACAGATAAAAGGCCCAATGTAGAGTTGGTCGTCCAATACTGGCAGGAATTGGGCCTTGATGTCCGGATGGAAGAAATATCGGGCGAGCTCATCTGGCAGCGGGGACCGGCCAATCTGCTGGATATGACCGTTTGGCATGGTTCCGCAGAGACCGATCTCTTGTTCCCTGCCGAGAACAACTTCATCATCCCCGTGGGAACCTACGCCGCGAACGTCAATTTCATGGAGTGGGCTTCCTACTACCTTAGCGATGGTGAGATGGGAGAAGAGCCGCCGGAGAAGGTGGCGCAGCTGTTGGACTGGTATGAACAGGTCATTGTCGAGCCCGATCCGGAAGTCCGGGCTGAGCTGGCCGCCAACATTCTGCAATCCCAGGCGGAAAATCTCTGGGCCATCGGAACCATTGGTGAAGCGCCCTATCCCATCATTGCCACCAACAATCTCCGCAACATCCCCGAGCAGGGCCTATGGGGCTGGGAGACACAGTGGACGACGAATCACGATCCAGAGCAGATGTTCTTCGATGAATAAGACAAAGACTCCGTGTCATGGCGGAAGCATCCCGGTTGGAGCCGGGGTGCTTCCTTTTTGAACATCACCGATGGGAGGTTGAGAATTTGATCATAAAAACGGGCAGCGGTGCTATCGAATTTCCTTCCCAGGCTGCGTTCCGCCTGCAGTCCCATATCGTTTCGCCGCCGGTCTTCCGAGTGGACGGTCAGCGGCGCAGTGATTTCCGCTTTGTCCAGTCTCTCGGTTCACAAACCATCATGCCCGGGGTTGAGGAACATCTGCTTCGCTATGGGACAGAGTTGAAGCCCAGTTTGGAGCTGTATCTGCGCATGCGGGTCAGCAGGGACAATCCTGTGATTCGGTTTCGCTATGAGCTCTACAGCACTGCAGCTTCGGTGCTTACAAACCACCGCGGGAAGAACGATGCCGAGTATCTGCGGGTTGGCGGGGCCGACAACTACTGCACCTTGACAGAAATCCAGTTCAGCCAATTCAACCCGCTGGTACACTCCTATGTACCCCATGAACAAAGCTGTTCCACAGCAGATCTGATCAAGCCCTATGGCTTTCCCGGTCCCATGGCCGTGTTGAGCGGTGATGGCGGTTCCATGCTTGCTGCCTATGAGCACGGCTGTGACTCTCCCGACAGCTTCCTGCAGTGTACTCTCGATGGAGGGGAGCTGACCGTCCAGGCTCTGAAGGGCAATTACTATGAAGGTCAGAGCATTGGGCCAGACCAGCCCTTCACGACCGTGTGGCTGCAGTTGGCTGCCGCAGACGGTTCCTTGGACGACCTGCTGCAGCATTACCGCCAGTTCACCCTCCACTACATGGCGGATTCCAAGGCATCTCGGCATCCCTGCATCTTTTACAACAGCTGGAACTACCAGGAACGCAATCGCTATTTCAAGAATAAACCTTATCTGGCGGAGATGAACAGTGGGCGCATGCTGCAGGAAATTGATGCAGCCCATGCCATGGGTATTGATGTCTTTGTTATCGACACCGGTTGGTATAACAAGACCGGCGATTGGCTGGTCAATCAGGAGCGGTTCCCGGAGAATATGCGGGCGGTTCGGGAAAGGCTAGAGCATCACGGGATGAAACTAGGCCTGTGGTTCAACCCCATTGTCGCTGCAAAGACCAGTGAAATCGTGCGGTCCCATCCGGAGTATATCATGTCAGACGGCTGCAAGCCCCGCTACCATGAGCAGATTTGGGAAACAGAGGCCAGTTACGGCATGTGCCTGGCATCGGGCTATGCCGATTGGTTCATTGAGAAGCTGGTAAGTCTCCATGGCGAGTTGGGTGTTTCCTATTTCAAGTGGGATGGGATTGGCCAATACGGATGCGACTCCCCCTATCACCGGCACGGCACAGAGGCCAACAGTTCCGAAGAGCGTCGGCAATGCTATGCCTACGAAATGGGACGGCAGATGATCCGCATAGCAGAAGAGGTGGGCCGGCGGTGTCCCGGTGCAATCATGGACTTCGACGTTACGGAAGCCGGACGGTTCGTTGGATTGGGCTTTCTCTCGGCGGGGAAGTATTTTCTTATCAACAACGGCCCCTACTTTCACAATTTCGATATACCGTCCTGGGTCAGCATAGAGCCCAATACAATCAATGCCTTCTTCTATCCGGGTCCGGTTCGTCCCCGGATCTGCCGCCAAAGCATACTCTATGACCGTTATCTGCCGTCGAGCCTATTCCTGACCCATTTCCTGCCGGACAAACCCCGGCTGTCACAGATTAACAGTGCTGCCGCGATGGTCCTGGGAGGAAATGGCATCTGGGGTGATCTCGTGGCTTTGGACAGCGGCGATGCGGCGTTTTTCCGCAGTCACATTCAACGCTATAAGTCTGTGGCTGATGCGGTGCTCAACAGCTATCCTCGTGTGCAGGGTTTCATCGGATCGAGCCCTGAGATTTATGAGAAGATCGATCCCAAAACCGGCCGGGGAATGGTGGTGTTCTTCACTGTCAAAGCAACCGAGGCGAAACACTATACACAGCCCCTGGAAACAACCGCGAAGACCGCCGTGACCGGCGCCGATGACTGGAAGCTGGTAGGCAGCCGGCTGGAGCTGACAGTAAACTTGGGCGACGATGATGCTCGCATCGTGTATATCGATAACCGCTAGAACGAAGCTGTACAGAAAGGTAATGGACACAAACAGAAACAACCGCGGCCGGCGGTTGTTTCTGTTTGATTCGGCTGTGCGATCCTTATTGAATTACATGGAAGGCTGTCTGCCGCCCGCCCAGATATTGAACGGAATCGCCGTTGAACAGGCTTGTCTGTTCGAGGGCAATCATGACTTCCTGATCATCCCATGATGGAAGGCGGTATTTCACATTCAGTTCCACCGCATAACAGGTGTTTTCATGCAGCGGGTATTCTCCGCTTCCCTTGACAAAGGATTGCTGATCGAACAGACCGATGGTAGGGCCTGCTCCATGTCCATGGTAGCCAATGGGATGGGTATAGATCATGGCCTCTAGCCCCTGTGCTTTCGCCTGTTCAATGGCTTCTTGGAAGATCTCGTTGCCGGTGCGGCCGGCAACGAAGCTGGCGGCAAAAATATCCTGCAGCTGGTTCCCGGCCGCCAATGCCTGCTGGATGTCTGCCGGAACGCCGGCCTCATCCAGGCGGAGAACATAGGCCATCTGCTGGGTATCCGTGGCCAGGCCAAGGTAGTGCAGCCCCACGTCACAATGGAGCAGGTCGCCGGGCCGTATAATTGTATCCGGGTCCGGCATCGCTACGCCCCGCCGCTGGATCATTACTGTCGGGCTGAACCAGGATGCCAGCCCAATGTCGTTTATGACTTGGCGAATCCACCAGGCTACGTCGGTTCCCGTGGTGACTCCCGGATGCACAACTTCGTGGGAGAACGCTTTAGCGATGATGTCATGGGCCAGCTTGTTTATGCCCTGGTAGGCCTGCAGCTCCTCTTCTGTCCGCTTCTCCAACCAGCCCACGGCTAGACGTTCAGCAGACTGAACCCGTTCGGCGTCCTGGGGGTCCAACGCGGCTGTCAGTTCATCATACTGGGTTTTTGTCAGGCCGTCACCAAAGGCAAACGTGTTAGAGACGTTGAGCCCGATTGTATCAGGTTTCCGCTCTCGGACGACGCGGGCAGCGTATTCCCACTGTGTTTCCTTGGTCTTGTCCCATCCGCCGGTGTAGAATTGGTTTAAACCCCGTTCCCAACGCCCCATGTTTATGCATTCCACAGTTCTGTCTGGACGAAGGTAGAAACCAAGCAAGGTGCGGCGGCGGGCAGTAAGCATGGCAGCGGGCAGCAGGCTCATGACGACAGGGTCTTCATTGTATTCTCTGGCAAGGACGAGCCACATGTCGATGCCTTCCCGCATCATGATTTCGGGCAAAACATGCTGCAGCCGGTATGACAGCCAGCGGTCGGTGATATCGGCCTGCTGGCGCAGGGGAAGAATGCGTTGGCGCAGATCGGAGATGCTGGGATGGGACAAAACAATAACCACCTTTCCATGGTTGAGCATTTACCAGCGTATTCGAGGTGTTGGTTTCGGACTCCTTGTGCTGGACGGTTTTTTGCATAATCCGCCCGGATGGAGGGCAAACCCGGGAAGGTATTTCGCGTCCGGCGGGGAAGGAAGCAACAGGGAACCGGGACACCGAGACAGTCCATGGAATCCGGGAGGGATGAACGGTGAAAAGAATCCTTTGGGTGGCGTTAGCGGCTGTTGTGCTGGTATTGGCCGGTTCCGTTCAGGCATGGGACGGCCACGATATCATTACCCATCAAAGCCTCAGAGATTTCGAACAGCTGGAGCTCATGCTGGAAGAAACGCCGTACCTATATGATGACGTGGACGAAAGTATGTATAATCTCGAATTCGAACTGGTCTACTTGCATGCCGACGGCGAGCCCTTCAGTGCCTTGGATGTGCTGACCGCCTATGCCTCGGAACCCGATTGGGATCTGGACACCAATCTGCAGCTGAGCCGCCTGCAGATGCTGACCGGAGGAAGCCACGGTTGGCGTCACCAACGTTATACTTTGCTCGGCGGCGTCATCGTGCTGGGTGTTGCACCCGAGCGTGCTGAACATTTCTATCAAATGGCACTGCATGCCCACGCCGAAGGAGACTTGTATTGGGCTTTTCGATTTCTTGCCCGCTCCCTGCATTACATGCAGGACATGGGCCAGCCATACCATGCACTGCCGATGCCGGTCAGCCATTTCCTGACTCGGCACTGGCTCAACATCGCAGACGCCACGATTGTGGCTGAAAACCTGCACTTTGCTTTGGAAGGATATGTGGAACACCAGCTGGCCCAAGGCTATTTACCGTTTTTGGAGGCTCTGCAGGGATCTGCATATACGGAAATCCGTGACGTGAAACAGGCGGCCATCGACCTGAACGAAAAGGCGCGGGGCGTCGTAATGGAGCAGTACGATTTAACCCAGGAAGTTTGGCCGGATTTGGCTGTGCCCCATAGGCAGCGCCTAGATTTCGCCTATGAGCCCGTTACTCCCAGCGCAGATTTGGATCGACTCCACGAAATCATTGAAAAGAGTCTGCGTTGGACAGCGGAGTATACCAGGGGTATGGTGCTGCGATTCTTGGAAGACACCGGGATGTGACCAGGGCACTGGGTAGGATGGCATCTGCTGTACCGGCCAGGGTTGCAGCTCTGCTTTCTGTGGTTGGTGTGGGAGCTGAACATGCTGCCGTGGACCGGTTATCGGGGAGTGCGACGGCCGGTCCTGCCGGGGCAGTGTTCGAATGGTGTGCTTGGTCTGTGCGCAGTCTCAGAGGCAGACCATGCCGGTTCTGGAGCTTGGCTATTGGTACGGAACCTCCGACGCGCTGGTTCACAAGTCGATCCCGACGATCTATTTTTTAGAAAATTTACATAAAAGCTCTAGAAGAATTTCGAAATGCGGGGCTTTCCGCCCTTGACTCTATGCAGGGTTTTTCATATACTATCCTTAACATGAGAGTGTAAATCATTCTCAATAGGAGCGGCGACCACCCGAGGCCCTGCCAAAGGGAATCGCCAATACAACCAAATAGGAGGCAGATGTGAAGTGAGAGCGAAAGTCGGGTATTTTGTGATTGTGTTGCTGTTGGTGGGACTGACTGGAACGGTGTTTGGACACAGCCACGGCGGCGGTGAACCGGTATTTGCCATGGCAGAGTTGGTTCCCTGGGAAGAAGGAGGGCCTACGGGGACCGCGTTTTTCGTGGAAGCCGATGGCGTCGTTCACATCACCGTGCGGGCTGAGGGACTCCAGAATGCCCGGCAGGGAATCCATATTCACGAGATCGGCGATCTAAGCACGCCTGCTGCGTCCGGCGGCCACTTCAATCCCGATGGCGGGGAACACGGGCATCCCGATGATCCTCACAGCCATGCCGGAGACCTGCTCAACTTGGAAGTGGATGAACATGGCGTCGGCGTCATGGTCATGACAAAGGACAACATCACTCTGTCTAGCGGCGGCCATTCGGTGGCCGGACTTGCCCTAGTTATACATGCAGAGGAAGACCATTTTGTTCCTGAACACATTGGCGGTGCACGAGTGGCCGGCGGCATCATTACGCTGCTCCCATAATAAACCAGCATCGGCGCAAGCATTGGCCCGCCAGGGGTCCGCTTGGGCCGATGCTTTTCTTCTGAGGGCCAGGCCGGCTTCGATGGGACGGGTGCCGGCACAGGCTTGGGCCATTTGCGCTAGGAGACGGTGATTGTCACACTAGAGGCCGGAATGCCGTCTGCCGAGGCGCAGAGAACGATTTGGCCCGGCCCTTGATTGGCACGCACTACAGCCATGGCCCGCCCTTCATACACCCGGCGCTGGTTTCCGATATACATTTCTTCACTGGTTGGGCAGCCATTTCCCACCGCTATTAATTCTCCGGGTCCGCTGGCGGTGATGAAGAGCCTGTCCTCGGCGTGATGTGCCGGATTGCCATTTTGGTCCAGCAGCTCCAGGGTGACAAAGCACAGGTCATCGCCTTGGCCATTTAAGAAGCTGCGGTCTGGTGTCAGTTCAATGGCCGTAGGTCGGCCGGCGGTCCGCAGGATGGTCCGCGAAGACTCCTCGCCGCTGTTCATCCCCACTGCCATCAGTTCGCCGGGCTCATATTCGAGCTCAAACACCGCTGTGTAGCGGTGAGCATGTCCGGCCGGCTGACGACCCAGTGATTTGGCGTTTAAGAACAGCTCCACCTCCTCATCCCGCGAGTACACTTCCACCGCAGTAGGCATACCTTCCATACCAGGCCAGCTCCACGACGACGTTACATCGGGCCAGCCCCATTCGGAGATCTTAGATTCCAGTTGGTAGAACTGCGGTTTATACACTGCAATGTACGGGGCTTCTGCGTGACCCCAAACGCAGTCTCGGAAGTACGACTGCGGACGCTTGAAGCCGCAGATGTCCAAGTCGCCGCAGAAGGCTTGATGCCAAGGGTAATCGCCTAGGAAGCCAACCTCGCCATGATGCCAAACATGTCCGATGCCGGCTTCTCCCAGATAGTCCAGTGCCGTCCAGACGAAGTCGCCGACGACATAGGAATGCTTGGTGACCTCCTCCCAGTAATCGTAGGCATCTTTGGGAAACGTCTCGGCCCCGTAGAGCACGCGGCCGGGAAAGAGCTGGCCGTCCTTTTCATAGCGGTGCAGTAGATAGTTATAACCTACAACATCCAAGGGTTCGGTAAACCCGGCTGTCACTTGGGCCCAGGCGTCTGTACCGGGGTCTGTTTTATCCAGGGTGGGCGGATCGTCCCACAAACCGCAGAGAGCATTGGTAATAGGGCGTGTGTCGTCGAGGCTGCGCACATAGTCTGCCAGCTCGTTTGCGTAGCAGCAGCCCTGGGAGCGTCCGTCCCGTTCAATGATTTCGTTGCCGGTGGACCACATGATGATACTAGGATGGTTTCGGTCGCGCAGGACCATGGAATGCATGTCTTCCTGCCACCACTTCTGGAAATACAGGCTGTAATCGTTGGGCTTCTTCCCTTCCCGCCAGCAGTCGAATGCTTCATCGATGACCAACATCCCCAGCCGGTCACAGGCATCCAAAAACGCCGGCGACGGCGGATTGTGTGCGCAGCGCACAGCATTGAATCCATTGGAGCGAAGAAGCTGGACCTTCCGTTCTTCGGCGCGATCGTGTGCGGCCGAACCCAAGAGGCCGCAGTCGTGATGGACGCAGCCACCCTTCATTTTAATTTCGTTGCCGTTTAATCGAAAGCCGTTTTCGGCATCGAAGGCTATTTCGCGTAGGCCGACCATGGTTTCTGTGCTGTCAATGACAGCACCGTCGCGGACGATTTCGCTGTGCAGTTTGTAGAGATAGGGATCATCCGGCGACCACAGCCGGGGATTTCGCACATGGATATCCTGAACAGACGTGGAATAGTCATCGGGTTCGATGCGGAGGGCAGTTTCGGAGCGTCCTGCCTCCACTCCATTCTGGTCCTGTAACGTAGAGCGCACGGAAACATCGCTGGCATCAGAACCGGTATTCGCAGCCATTGTCTCCACGTGAACGGTGGACAGAGCCGGCCCCGCCTTGGGCGTGCTGGCAAACACTCCCCACGGCGCAATATGGACACTACTGCCGGTTAAAAGCCATACATGGCGGTATATGCCCGAACCGCTGTACCAACGCGTATTGGGCTGGGCGCTGTTGTTGACGAAGACAGTGATGCGGTTTTCCTCGCCGCAGCGGATGTATGGGCCGATGTCACAGTGGAAGCTGGTATATCCGTAGGGATGCTGGGCAACCAGGTGGCCGTTCACTCGAACGGCTGCATTCATGTACACGCCTTCAAACTCCAGTATGACTGATTGGTTCTCCCAATCCTTCGGTGCAAAGAGCTTCTTTTCATAGAGCCCAGTTCCCCCAGGGAAGAATCCATTGGACGCTCCTCCGGCGCACTGCGGCTCTCTTTCTTGGATGATGCTGAAATCATGGGGAAGATCGACAACCATGGGTTCTTCTTCCTTGGGGTCCGGTCTCGATGACGGGTTCAACCAAAAACTCCATTGATCGTCCAGCAATGTTCGTTTCATGCTGCTAGTCTCCTTTTTGGAAAAGCTGTCCAAGTCCTATGGACGCAGTCTGAGGCCTTCTCGATACTGCGACGTCAACTTAAGGAGCGGGTGGCCAGACTCCTTACTGCACGTATTTCCATGGACGAACACAGACCCCTTCCCACTTGGCGCATTTTCTGTGGCGCGGACGAAGTTTTGGCAGTTTTGCCCCAGATATCTGAACCCAGGAGCAGGATTGCATAAGTTGCACGTTGAAAAAAATAACAGGCAGCGGTCCGCTTGAGGGCCCGTACGCCAATGTCTGCATGAGAGGAGCTGTGGGCCATATGGGTAAACGCACCAAATATGCGCAGGTCGGGATTGGCGGAAGAGCCCGCTTTTTCTATGAAGCCATAGCCGGCACATACAGTGACCGGTCCGAACTCGTGGGGTTTTGTGACGTGAATCAAACCCGCATGGACTATGCCAATCGGATAATCTGCCAGCAATATGCAGCGGAGCCGGTGCCGACGTATACAGCGGATCAATTTGATACTATGATCGAAGAGCAGAATCCGGACGTGGTCATCGTGACCTCCATCGACCGCACCCACCACCGCTATATTATCCGGGCCATGGAGCGGGGCTGTGACGTGATTACGGAAAAGCCGATGACGGTCGACGCCGGCAAATGCCGGGCGATACTTGATGCCATCGACCGGACGGGACGCGAACTGCGAGTGACCTTTAACTATCGCTATGCTCCCCACAGTACGAAGGTACGGGAGCTGGTGGCCAACGATACCATTGGGCAGGTGTTCTCGGTTCATTTTGAATGGCTTTTGGACACCAGCCACGGTGCCGATTACTTTCGGCGCTGGCACCGGGACAAGCGCAACAGCGGCGGACTCTTGGTCCATAAATCAACCCACCACTTTGACTTGGTCAATTTCTGGTTGAATACGGAACCGGAGACGGTGTTTGCCATGGGCGATCTCATGTTCTATGGACGAGCCAACGCAGAAGAACGGGGTGAAACCAAGTTTTACGCCCGTGCCCACGGCAGTGCCCACGCTCAAGATGATCCCTTTGCCCTGAAGCTCGAAGATAACCCGCAGCTCCGGGAAATGTACCTGGAAGCAGAAGTGGACGACGGCTATTTTCGCGATCAAAGCGTGTTCGGTGACGGCATCAGCATCGAAGATGCCATGGCGGTCATGGTCCGCTACAAGAACCAGGCGTTCATGACGTATTCCCTCAATGCGTACATGCCCTGGGAGGGCTTTCGCGTTGCGCTCAATGGAAGCCGCGGACGGATGCAGTTGTCGGTGGTGGAGAGCACCTATGTCAACTCCGGCGGAGACAAGAATATGGAAGGTGCCCTGAAAAACAAAAGCATTGCTGTTTTCCCCATGTTCGGCGAGCCGTATGAAGTAGATGTGCCCGTGGAAGAAGGGGGCCACGGAGGGGGAGATCCAGTACTGTTGGAGGATCTGTTTGGAACGCCGGCCCCCGATCCGTTTGCGCGCGCTGCAGGGCACCGGGCCGGTGCGGCATCGATCTTAACCGGCATTGCCGCCAATCGGTCCATGGCCCAAGGACAGCCAGTGCAGATCAGGGATTTGCTGAAAGGATAATCGGTTCTGCAGCGAAGCTGCTTTGACGGGGAACGCTGTCTATGGCAGTGACGCTGGATGCATCCATGGCGGACAACCCATACTCCGGCGCAGAGGCCGATGCCGGTCTCTGCGCTTTGTCGCGGGGCGGCACGTGGTTCTGGCTTGCCATCCCGTTGGGGATAGAATCCAGTCGGCCGCTGCCTTTGTTTTTCTGCGCTTCCCGGTGAGCAGGAGGACTATGTGAGCAAAAGTATAATACTATATAGAGAAGTGCCACCGGATGACGGTCTGCGTTGGGAGCTCCTTGCCGTAACGATGGGGAACGGGCAGGAACCATAGATAGTGGGAGAGGTGGTGCGCTGTTGAAAGAACTGACAGAATTGCGCTCTATAGTAGATAAATATGGTGAGAATCCGGAATACATCCTTGAGGCACTCCATGACATCCAGAGCCGGTATCGTCATGTACCGGAGCCGGCGTTGGACATCATCGCAGAAAGAATGAAGGTCAAGAAGAGCCGTGTGTTCAGCTTGGTTTCATTCTACAAGGCGCTGTCCTTCGAGCCGCAGGGTGAAAAGAACATACGGGTGTGCATGGGGACAGCCTGCCACCTCAAAGGTGCATCCCAAGTGAAGGAAGAAATAGAGGCTGTCTTAGACGTGGCGGCCGGAGAAACGACAGCAGATGGGCGCTATTCGCTGCATGAGGTCAACTGCGTGGGTGCATGCTCCATGGCACCCGTGGTTATCATCGGCGATTCCTACGAAGGGCAAGCGACCCGGGATCGGGTACGGACACTGCTTGACAATGATGGCAGCGAGGAGGAATCCCGGTGACACGGCTGCACCTGAAGGATTTTTGGCGATATTCAAAGCAGCAGATGGAGAAGAGGAATGAACAGCGGGTTTTGGTCTGCGGCGGACCCGGCTGCTTGGCACGGGGAAGTCAAGCTGTGTATGAAGCACTGCTGGACGCTTCAGGCCGGGTGGGCGGTACCGGCACGGTGGTGGAGCATGCGGCCCATATGGTAGGGTGCCACGGTCTCTGCGACCAAGGGCCGCTTGTGATTATCGAACCGCAGGGCACCTTTTACACCCACGTAAACCCGGAGATGGCACCCAGAATATACCATGAAACCCTGCGCGGCGGCCGCGTGGTGGAGGACTTTCTCTACAGCAGCGGCACAGGCCGGCGCATTGCCCGTTATGCAGATATTCCGTTCTACCAACGCCAGCAGAAGATCGCCCTTCGAAACGTCGGCGCCGTTGACCCCGAGGACATCAACGACTACGTCGCCTTAGGAGGTTATCGCGCTGCTGCCAAAGCCCTAGAGGACCTTTCACCGGAGGACGTGATCGGCTGGGTAAAGGATTCCCAGCTGCGGGGACGCGGCGGTGCAGGGTTTCCCACCGGCCGCAAATGGGAGGTGTGCGCCCAAGCACCAGGCGAAAATCGCTATGTGATTGCCAACGGAGATGAAGGAGATCCCGGTGCTTTCATGGATCGTACCATCATGGAAGGAGACCCCCACAGTCTGCTTGAAGGGATGATGATCGGGGCCTACGCCGTAGGGGCATCCGAGGGTTTTATCTATGTGCGCGAGGAATATCCCCTGGCTGTGGAACGCCTCAAGGGTGCCATCGGACAGGCCGAATCCTTGGGTCTGCTCGGCGATGACATTTTGGGGATCCCCGGTTTTTGCTTTAACCTTTCCGTACGCCGGGGCGGAGGCGCCTTTGTCTGCGGGGAGGCGACAGCCTTAATAAACTCTCTGGAAGGACGCTTGGGCGAACCGCGCGGCAGCTACGTGGTTCCCGCAGTGCGGGGTTACAACCAGCAGCCCACGGCGCTGAACAATGTGGAAACCTTTTGTGTGATTCCCGAAATTATCAACAAAGGTCCGGCGTGGTTTGCGGCCATCGGCAGCGAGGCCAGCCGCGGCACAAAAACATTCTCGCTGGTGGGGCGTGCGGTGCATATCGGACTGATTGAGGTGCCGATGGGCATGTCCCTGCGGGAGATCATTTATGATGTCGGCGGAGGCATAGAGGACGGACGGACGTTCAAGGCCGTACAGACGGGCGGCCCGTCTGGAGGGTGCCTTTCTGCGGAATATTTGGACCTGCCGGTGGATTTTGATGCCCTGGAAGAGGCGGGTTCCATGATGGGTTCCGGCGGACTGATCGTGATGGATGAGACCACCTGTATGGTGGATGTGGCCCGCTATTTTCTATCGTTTCTGCGGGACGAGTCGTGCGGCCAATGCGTTCCCTGCCGAGAAGGATTGTTTCAGCTGACAGCGATCTTCGACCGTATTGTGAGCGGAGAGGGCCAGGAATCGGACCTTGCGGCCGTTGAAGAGTTGGCGGTGGCCATGCAGGAAGGTTCCCTCTGCGGACTGGGGCAATCTGCTTCCAACCCGGTATTGAGTACGCTGCGTCACTTCCGGGGAGAGTATACGGCCCATATACGGGAGAAGTGCTGTCCGGCCGGTGTGTGCCGGGCCCTGACGGCGTACGTTATCGACGTCGAACGATGCCGGGCCTGCGGACGCTGCCTCGAAGTTTGCCCCCCGCAATGCATTGCAGTTTCCCAAGGCGTGTATACGATTGACCGCGAGGCCTGCACCCGCTGCGGCGCTTGCTCCGCTGCCTGTCCCTTCGCAGCGATTTCTCGAGAGGGGTGCGTGCAGTGATGAATCTATATGTCAATGATGAACTCGTTCAGGCGCAGCAGGGACAAACGCTGCTGCTCGTCTGTGAACAAAGTGGCATCGATGTGCCAACGCTCTGTTTCCATCCTGGCCTAGAGGCCACGGGGAACTGCCGCCTTTGCAGTGTCGAAATCCGCCGCAGCGGTTGGGAGGCCGGAGCAACCGATGTGGTATGTGCCTGCCTGTTCCCTGCGGAGGAGGATCTTGAGGTCTGGACAGACACTGAAAGAGTTCGCAGACTGCGGCGGCTGATCGTAGAAATGCTCTGGGCGAGGGATCCGCGATCTCCGGCACTGCTTGCATTGGCCGAGAAAGTCGGTGTAAACAAACAACGCCTGAACACCTATGGCCAAAGCCGCCGCTGCATTCTGTGCAGCACGTGCGTACGCGTCTGCGGTGAGTTAGGCGCCGATGCCATCAGCATGGGTTATCGCGGGGTGGACAAAAAAGTGACAACGCCCTTTGACAGGCCCACGGAGGACTGCATAGGGTGCGGTGCCTGTGCCCATGCCTGTCCGGTGGGAACAATATATTTTCACGAACACGGTTGGGAGCGTCAGGTGCGCAGACAGACCTTTAGGCTTCTGCCATGTTCCGGGTGCGGCGAACCATGCAATACCAGTGAAGAACGCATACATCTTTCGGAAGTTTTGGGCATACCCATGGAGGAAGCCAGCCAGTGCCCGACCTGTAAAAGGCGCAGTGTGGGCGGAGGCATGGTGGATATCCAGCGCCGATAGGAGGTGAAAGCAGCAGGAAGGCCGCTCCCGTGGAAGCCAGGAAGCCGGTATATCATCTTAGGAGGTGCAGAAGGAACACCATGGAAAAGATCTTGGTCATTCATCCCGAGAAGTGTGTTGGCTGCGGCAGTTGTGAGTTAGGCTGTTCTTTCAAACAGGAAGAAACGTTCAACCCATCAAAGTCCCGAGTGACTGTCTTGCGTTGGCTGCGGGAAAGCCTGTCCGTGCCGCTTACCTGTCTCCAATGTGATGAACCAGCCTGCGAAAAGGTCTGTATGGTAGGCGCCATCAGTAAGGATGCGAAGTCGGGATTGGTGTCCGTGGACGAAGAGACATGCGTGGGCTGTCGATTATGTGTCAGTGCCTGTCCTTTCGGAGGCATGAACTACGATTTGGAGGCCAAACGTGTCTACAAATGCAATCTCTGTGACGGAGAACCAGAATGTGCAGAACTGTGTCCCACCGACGCCCTGGAATTCCAGCCCGCCAGCGAGTCTCTGGTAAACCGCAAAAAGGATCTGGCCCGCAGATTTACGGAGATCTATAAGGAGTTGATGTAGGGTGTACGCATGGAAAGGCACCATTCTTCGAGTCAATCTCACCAGCGGCGAGATCAAGAAGGAAAAGCTGAGTCCCCAAGATGCCAAGGATTACATTGGGGCACGCGGTCTGGCCAGCAAGATACTGTATGATGAAGTCGATCCGTCAGTGGATCCGCTGGGTCCCGACAATAAGCTGATGTTCGCCACCGGCCCGCTGACGGGCACCTACGCCACCAGCGGGGGACGCTACAATGTGGTGACCAAGGGGCCTCTGACTGGAGCGATTGCTGCATCCAATTCCGGCGGTTATTTCGGGCCGGAACTGAAGTACGCCGGCTATGACCTGGTGATTTTTGAGGGGCGCGCCAAGAAACCTGTCTATCTCCACATATACAATGATGAAGTTGAACTGCGGGATGCCGGTGATCTTTGGGGCAAAGACACCCACGAAACCACGGAGAAGCTGGTGGAACGCCATGGAGAGAATTTCAAGGTTGCCTGTATCGGCCCCGGCGGCGAGCAGCAGGTTTTGTTTGCCAACGTCATCAACGACATGCACCGGGCGGCGGGCCGCAGTGGTGTGGGCGCCGTCATGGGGTCAAAGCAGCTGAAGGCCATTGTGGTGCGGGGAACGACGGGGCTCAAGGTGGCAGATAACCAAGGTTTTACCGACGCGGTCATGAGGGCCCGCAAGGCCATGCAGGAAGATCCGACCACGTCGGAAGGATTGCCGACCTTCGGTACCAATGTACTGGTCAATGTGATCAACCAATCGGGGCTGTTTCCGACGCGGAATTTCCAAGAAAGTTTCTTCCCGGAAGCGGATAAGACCAGCGGTGAAACCATGGCTTCGACACTGCTTGTGCGCAATAAAGGCTGCTTTGCCTGTATTATTGACTGCGGGCGAGTGACGGCCGTGCCTGAAGGTCCGTACAAGGGCGAAGGAGAAGGGCCGGAGTACGAGACGGCCTGGGCCTTTGGGGCCCAATGCGGTGTAGACGATTTGGAGGCCATCAGTAAAGCCAATTATATCTGCAATGAACTGGGTATCGACACAATCACCATGGGCAGTACCATTGCCTGTGCCATGGAACTGTACGAAAAGGGCATTGTGACCGAAGACGATGTGGGCATGGATCTAAGTTTCGGCAATGCGGAAGCCATGGTCAAGATGACAGAGGCCGCGGGACTGCGCCGCGGATTCGGCGACAAGCTGGCCCTTGGCTCCCATCGTTTGGCATCGGAATACGGTGTTCCAGAGCTGTCCATGAGCGTGAAGCGTCTGGAAATGCCGGCCTACGACCCCAGGGGAGCCCAGGGAATGGCACTGGAGTACGCCACATCCAATCGCGGCGGCTGTCATGTGCGGGGATACATGATTTCCCCTGAAATCATGGGCGTTCCGCAGAAACTCGACCCTGATGTGACCGAAGAAAAAGCAGCGTGGCTGAAGACATTCCAAGACCTGACGGCTGCCCTGGACTCCTCGGGCATCTGTTTGTTTACGACCTTTGCCATCGGCGCTGACGAAATCAGTGCCATGCTCTCCAAAGCCACCGGTGTGGAATATTCCACGGAAGCCTTTATGGAAGCTGGCGATCGCATCTATAATCTGGAGCGACTGTTTAACATGGAAGCCGGGTTTACGCATGAAGAAGATACACTTCCCCGCAGGCTTTTGGAGGAGCCGATTTCAGCTGGCCCCGGCAGAGGCAAGGTGGCCCGGCTCGACGAGATGAAGGGCGAATACTATCAGGTGAGGGGATGGGCTGCGGACGGAAAGCCCACGGCCGAGAAGTTGGCCGAGCTGGGTCTGTAGACCATGATCGTACGTTTTTTCGCTGGGTTTCGCAGGATAACCAAGGGTGTCAAAGAGCGCAGTGACATCGAGGCTGAAGATCTGCAGGACCTGCTGAACATTCTCAGTCGCCAATACGGCAGGGCGTTTCGAGATATGGTCTTTGACGGAGATGATCTGAGCCCAGACGTCATTATCCTGGTCAATGGAACCCATGTGAGCCATCTGCAGGGACTCCGCACTCCCTTGAAGCCAGGAGACGTTGTCGCTGTTTTCCGACGGGTGATGGGAGGGTAGAATGCTGACAGGAATGCCAAAGCGCCGGGCACGGTGCCCGGCGCTTGCCCCCGGAGAACAGGGAGGACACAGCGCCCATGGGTCCCTTTCTTCGGGATCAGACCGGGCCGTGGATCGGAGGTGGCCGCCTTGGGACTATTTGAGCGCCAGGACCCCATGTTTCGTGCCGATGAACGGCGGAGACTGCGGGATATGGTCGTTTACATTGCCGGTGCAGGGGGGTTGGGAACCCACCAAGCCCAGGAACTGCAGCGGCTGGGGGCCCGGAAGCTTTATCTGACGGACAGAGATGTCATTGAAGAAAGCAATCTCAACCGGCAAGTGCTGTACGGCTATTCGGATTTGGGACGCTCCAAGACTGTGCAGGCCCAACGGGCCCTGCAGCGCTTTCAGCTGCCCACAGCCATTGAAGGGCTTGAGGATACGGTAACGACGGATACAGTCCTCCCTTCTGATGTCGATGTGGTGTTGGATGCCCTGGACAATGCACCGGCACGGTTAGCCTTAGAGGGAGCAGCGCGCAGAGCAGGGGTGCCCTTGGTGCACGGCGCTGTCGGAGGCTGGTACGGACAGATAACATCTATCGTGCCTGACGCCCGCTTTTCTCTGCGGTCGCTCTTGCAACCAGGCCTTTGCGAGTCGGAGAGCAGTGCCGTCCTATCGCCCGTGGTGGCGATTATCGCCTCATTGCAGGTGGTTGAGGCCGTGAAACTGTTCTTGGGGCGGGACGACACATGTGTGGGACGGCTGCTGGTGGTGGATTTGGAAGCCTGTTCCATGGACAGCGTTCAGCTATAGCGGCTGCAGCCGGCCGCAGAAAAGGAACTGGCTGTTGTTTGGACTGTTGTATGGAAGCGGCTGTGGAAATAGGAAGAGAAGAAAGAATCGACGGCAATGGCGGAGGGGTGCTGACGGTGAAACATGAGCAGCTGCAGATAGGCTCGTTGACAGTGGAAGGCTCGTTTCCTGGTGATACGGATATCTTGACCATGGGAACCCATGGGACGATACGGGAACCCGCCGCCGCCATTGCAGCGAGTATGGCGGATCCCCTGGGCTGTCCGCCTCTGGAAGCAATAGCAGAGCAAAAGCAGCTTTCCAATCCGGACGCTACGGCCGTGGTTGTGATTTCCGACAACACACGGCCTGTGCCTTATAAGGGTGACGCAGGGATTTTATGGCCGATCCTCGACCGGCTTCTCCATGCCGGCGTAGATGCGGGCAACATTACGATTCTCGTGGCTACGGGAACCCACCGCGGCCTGACAGACCCGGAGCTGCGTCAGATGCTGGACCCCCGTGTGTTCCAGCACGGCATCGCTGTGGCCAACCATGACTGCAGGAACCAAGCTGACCTTATGTACTTGGGCGAAACCCGGCGGGGAAGTAGAATTCACATCAACCGACGCTACATGGAAGCAGATATCAAGATCTTGACCGGCCTGGTGGAGAGCCATTTCATGACCGGTGTCTCTGGGGGACGGAAATCGATCTGTCCCGGCTTGATTGGAGAAGAGAGCACATATGTTTTTCATGGAGCTTCCATGCTCGATTCACCGCAGGCTAGAGATCTTCTATTGGATGGAAACCCCTGCCATGAGGAAGCCTTGGAAGTAGCAAGATGGGCGGGTGCGGATTTCATTGTCAACGTTACCCTTGACGGCGACTTTCATCTGACCGGCGTGTACGCAGGGGATTTGGAGCTCGCGCACCGCAGAGCTGCAGAAGCGGTGCAATCCGCGGCCGCCATACCCTTTCAGGGCTCCTATGATATTGTTGTAACCCATGGCGGGCTGGTGGGGATAAATCACTACCAAACCGCCAAGGCTGCCGTGGTTGCCCTGCCGCTGCTTCATTCCCAGTCCCAGATGATTCTCCTGGCGGATAATTCCGATCAGGATCCCATTGGCAGTACCAACTACCGGACTGTCCTGCACCTTCTGACACTGATGGGTGCGGAGCGCTTTGACACTCTGCTTCACTCCCCCGATTGGCCGTTTATACCGGAGCAATGGCAGGTGCAGATGTGGGCCCGGGTGCTTTCCCTGCTTCCGAGCCGGCGGTTTGTCTATTATAGTCCCCAGTTTCAAGCAGAACACTATGCCTTAGTCCCCGGCTGTGACGGCAGCCAGTACATCAACGGAGCAGACGGGCCGCCCCAGGAACGTCTAGCCACTGTGTTGGCAAAAGCGGTCGGACATGCCGTTGACAGAGCGAAAGCGGAAGGCAGCAGCAGGCCGCGGATCGCGGTACTGAAGAACGGGCCCTACGGCATTCCAGTTCCCGGCGAGTCCACTGCATATCCACGGAAGGAAGGTATCCATTGAAACTGCAAACAGAAGCGTACAGAGACAAGGTGCTGGGATGCTGGATGGGTAAGAACATCGGAGGCACATTGGGAGAGCCTTTTGAATGGTATCGCCAGATCAATGATGTCGATTTCTACACCCAAGATTTGCAGGGCGAACCCTTGGCCAATGATGATCTGGACATCCAGCTGCTGTGGCTGATTGCCTTAGAGGAACAGGGTCTAGGTTTGGACAGCCGCCAATTGGCGGAGTACTGGATGCTGTATGTGACACCCCATTGGGCTGAGTACGGCAACGCCAAGATCAATATGCGTGCCGGCATGATGCCGCCCTTGTCCGGGATGATCAACAATGACTATAAACACAGCTGCGGTGCCTTTATCCGCTCCGAAATCTGGGCCTGCCTGTTTCCGGGAGCGCCGTGGTTGGCGGCGAAATATGCCTACGAAGACGCCATCATCGACCACGGCGACGGCGAAGGTGTGTTTGCCGAAATTTTCACCGCTTCCCTGGAAAGCGCAGCCTTTGTGGAAGCGGATCTGAATACATTGATAGCCATCGGCCTATCCTATATTCCCCAGGATTCGGGTGTGGCCCAAGCCGTGAAGTTGGTGCAGGATAGCTACGAGGAAGGAGTTTCCTGGCTGGAAGCTAGGGATCGTTTGCTGACGGAGTACCGCGGGCGCTGCCATTTTGGCCGTGACGATCGCATCTCCGAGCGAGACAAGGAACTGGGGTTTGCATCGGGCCGGCTTGGATGGGATGCTCCTTCCAATATCGGCATTTTGGTCATTGGACTGCTGTGGGGAGACGGCGATTTTGATCAAACACTCTGTACGGCGGTGAACTGCGGCGAAGACACAGACTGTACAGCGGCTACCTTGGGTTCCATCTGGGGCATCATACATGGCATGGAAGCCATTCCTGAGCGCTGGGTAGAGCCGATCGGGCGCAGCATCAAAACAGCGTGCCTCAATCTCGGTGAGCTGGGGCACTATGGCGGCCAGATACCAGCCACAGTGGACGAGTTAACCGATCGAATCGCAGCCATGGCGTCCCAGGCAGCCATGCATTTCGAGGGCGAAATGGCCATGGGTGCTCACTCCCTCTATGCTGGCTCCTTCATCAATCAATTGTACGCCAATTGTGGGCAGCCGGTGTTTCGGTTCGGCTTCTTTGATGTCGCCGTCGAATACAGCGGCGGACCTTATATATCTGCGGGCCAGCCCAAAACTGTGAAGCTGTCAATAGAAAACCGGTATAAAGTGCAGGAAATCATCCAGGTGCGTTGGTACTGTCCCGAGGGCTGGACTGTGTGGCCATCCCCGATTTCTCAGGTGTTTGTGGCCCAAAGGGGCCTACAAGAGCACCGCCGCACCGTGGAGTTTACCATCCAGGCCCATGAAGTTCCCGC
>Ga0207421_10002380_pt1 | contig 23300 bp, 19 predicted proteins | sample SodLakKL_010_SED_4_FD_187542 | JGI IMG/M metagenome (GOLD analysis project Ga0207421, IMG submission 187542) | Alkaline sediment microbial communities from Lake Tanatar, Kulunda Steppe, Russia - 8KL_010_SED (SPAdes) (version 2) | ecosystem: Environmental > Aquatic > Non-marine Saline and...
GGTACTGGCTTATCAATTGGTGGTTTAGGTGGTTCAACTGAATATGCCAGGGCTACAACAGCAATTGATGTCAGACTTGTTGATACAACAACAGCTGAAGTTGTCTGGTCAGAGAGTTTAAAAGGTGAGATTACTGGGGAGAAAGTTGGGCTTCAGGCATTCTCTTTTATGGGTGATAATGTTGTGGAATTTGAAACTGGGAGCGGAAAGCAGGAGGTAATAAATTTAGTGGTTAGAACATTGCTTGAGGAAGCTGTCTTTAAGATGGCTGAAAGTGGAGCAATTTAAATATATAATGATTAAAGGATAGATTGATATTGAGTAGATTTAGGATTAGATTAAAGAGAAGATTAAGAATTTGAAAATAAGATAGCTTTGTTATGCTGGCTCCCTTTGCAGGGAGCTTATTTTTTTTGGAATATATTTTATATTTATTAGCTAAATTAAAGGATTATTTGTCTTTGAAGTAGAATAATATATTACAGGAGGAATTATCAGAATAAGTCAGGAGGAAATTTATGAGGAAAATTTTAGTAGTTATGATTGCTGTATTTTTGCTTATTGGCTTTGCTGGATTGGGGGTCCAGGCTGATAGGGGTTCGATTCCATTTCGGCCACAGGTTAGAATCTATGAGCCATTACAACAGGCTATTATTGCCTGGAATGGTTATGAGCAGATCTTAATACTTTCAACCGATTTATATGCTTCTGAGCCGACAAAGGTGCTTGAGGTGATTCCGCTGCCAGCTGAGCCTGAGGTTACTGAGGCTGATCCTGAGATCTATCAGAAAGTCCACAACCTTTATGCTGAAGAGTTGTATCAGGCATTTACTTCACTAAGGCGGAGTAGAGGTCCTGGAGGGGAGGCTGTTGAGCCAGCTGGGGAAGTTACTTTTCAGGAGAAGATCGGAGCCCATGATATTTCAGTTACCAGAGTTAATCGTTCTGATGATTTTGTTAACTGGGTTAATGAGTATCTGACTTCTCAGGGCGTTGATAATCCGACGATACCACCGGTTCTGGCTGAAGTTATAGAGGAATACATTGAGGATAGGTTTGAATGGTTTGTTTTTTCTGTTGTTGAGTTAACTGAAGAGCCTCATTCTCAGGAGGCAATCCAGTATCGATTTGAATCTGATGCTGCTTATTTCCCATTAAAGATTACCAGAACTGAATCAGGGAGTACTGAGCTTGAGATTATGGCATTTATGCCGCCAAAACAGATTGATCGGGAGGCCAGTAGAACTTTGAATTTCTTGCCGACTAATGTGCCGGTAACTGTTGATAATTCGAAGATAATGGAAATAGATGAAGAGATTGGTCAATTGATGTCTAATTATGATATTTCAGGGCTTCATCACTGGTATATTAGAGGTGAGTTAAGTGAGTTTAGAGAAGATTTAGTTGTAACTGTGCCAACTCCACCAGAGGATGAAATTGTTTATTATCAGGAGACACCTTATTATAATATCAGGCCATCTGATATAGCTGAATATATTTCATTAAAAGAGGAATTAGTTGACCTTGAAGAAGAGGTTATAACTGGTGAGATAGAAGTTAAACCATTATCAGATGAAACTTTCTTAACAGGGCCGTTTATCGGTGATGCAATATTGCTAAGCCCTTATACTGGCAGGACAGTTGTCGGTTATCAGAATTTAATTGATGGGGAAGTTAATTTCCATGGGTTTTATGTTGATGAGATTGAGTTTGATCTCCTTGATCTAACTGGACTGCCTGATTTCTTTGAAAGAGATATTAGATTTGGTATTATGGCTGAAGAAGATAGGTATTTTACTTTGCCGGCATTTTATCTGACAGATGTAGGTGGTTATGAGCTGATATGTGGTGAGGCTCTTTATCTTGAGTCAGGTTCTTTTTTCGCGAACACGAATTGTTTCTGGCATCCTGAAGAATAATATATTATAATCTTAATAAGAGTGATAATAATTTTAATTGGAGGCGATAAGATGAGTGATAGTATGGAGAAGTTTTTTGAAGATGTCTTTAAAAAATTTGATAGGAATATAGTCGATAGAGTTTTACTAATGATTCAGAATGATCGGGAATTAATGGATAAATATTTAAAACAGGTAGCAAATAACAGTAAAGAGACTGTTAATGATGCTTTGTGCAAAAAGATTGAGGAGAAATATGATCTCCAGTTTAAAGGGAAAAATTATCAGCCTAAGTCGACACTGGCCACATATTATGAGGAACATTAATGTCTGATAATTTAAACTTTTATATTTTGTTAGATGGCCCCTATCCCTTGTTTTCAAGGATGATAGGGGTTTTCTTTATTTTAAATTTTATAAAATAAAATATTTTATTTGACATCAATAGAATTTCTGTTACAATAGAGAGCAATACAAATATAATTTATCATACTAAACTATTAAAGAGAAAGGGGGCTGTATCATGCAGTTATCTAGAAAAATGGAAAACTTAGGAACTGAAGTGGCGTTTGATGTATTGGAAGAGGTGGCAAATCTGACCACGGCAGGTAGAGATATTATTAGTCTGGCAATAGGGGAGCCTAATTTTAAGACGCCTGAAGTAGTTAAAGAAGCTGGAGTGGCTGCAATTAGAAATAATAAAACTGGATACAGCCCTTCTGCAGGAATTTCAGATTTGAGAGAAAGAGTAGCCGAGTATTTATCTGAAACTAGAGATATTGATTATTTATCATCTGAAACTATCGTTGCGCCTGGAGCTAAGCCTTTGATTTTTTATGGTTTACTTGCATTGGTAGAACCAGGCATGGAGGTAATATACCCGAATCCCGGGTTTCCTATTTATGAGTCAGTTATTGAATTAGTCGGTGGGATACCTGTGCCATTACCTCTGAGAGCTGAAAATAACTTTGAGTTTTCTCTGTCTGAATTAAAGGAGCTGATATCCCCGAATACCGGTGGTATTATTATTAACTCACCTCATAATCCAACAGGCTCTATTATTTCCAGAGAGAAGCTGGCCTTATTGGCCGATGAAATTATTAAGCACGACCTCTGGGCTATTTCAGACGAAGTTTATTCAGAACTGGTATATTTAGACGAGGCTTTTAGCCTGGCAGGCCTGCCAGGTATGAAAGAAAGAACTTTATTAATCGATAGTTTTTCAAAATCATATGCTATGACTGGCTGGAGAATAGGATTTGCCGGTGGCAGTAAAGAGTTAATTGATGGAATAAGCAAGCTTATTACTAATTCTGTCTCATGTACTGCGACCTTTACTCAACTGGCAGCCCTAACAGCTTTAGAAGAAGCGCGAGATGATGTTAATCAGATGAAAGAGGAGCTAGAAGAGCGGAGGGATCTGGTCTGGCGCCATCTCGATAGAATACCTGGCCTTAGCTGCCAGAAACCAGCCGGTTCCTACTACTTTTATGCTGATGTAACTGATATCTGTCGCAATTTGAATCTGGCAGATTCAGAAGAATTACAGGAGTATTTACTGAAGGAAGCAGGAGTTGCCCTACTCCATCGGGAATGTTTTGGCAATAAATTTCCTGGAGAAGATCGAGAATATATCAGGTTATCCTTTGCCAGTTGTTCAAAGGATAGATTGGAAGAGGCAATTTCTCGAATTGAAAGAGCTGTTACTACTCCTAAATCTCAGGTCAGTTAAGTTAGTTAGTTCAAAATAGCATCCAACATAATATGTAGATTTTTGAGACCCTCCGTTAGTGCATTCTATGCATGCGGAGGGCTTTTCTTTTTATCAAAACTTTAATATTTAGGAGGTATTATTATGATCAATAAAATAAACGATGCAATAGGAGCTGTTAATCGCGGAGATCCATGTCCATCTGGCCTCTGTACTCTATGTCAATCAGATTGTAAAGGTAAATGTGAGACCTGGCTTTCATCACTTTATGGCAAGCAGGTCTTATATCCCAGGGATTTTGGTTCTATAACATCTGGTGCTAGAAATATTGATCCAAAGGGAACAGATTATGATGCATTAAGGGTTCAGGGATATACCTTTGGTTCCCAGGGTTTAACTAATGGTCTGACAGATAGTGCCGATGATTGTATTTATCCTAATGTTGATATTGAAACTTCTTTTGGAAATGAAGTTAAAAGTCAGGCCAGACTGCCAATAATGACTGGAGCATTAGGCTCAACCTTCATTGCAGAAAAATACTGGGATTCATTTGCTATCGGTGCTGCTCTGGCAGGATTTCCAGTAGTTATTGGCGAGAATGTTGTTGGTGTCGATAGGGAATCGGAGCTTGAAAATGGAAGGATTAAAGAGGCGCCTGAGATGGATCGGAGGATTGAGACCTATCAGCGCTATACTAGAAATGGTTATGGAGATATCTTTGTTCAGCTAAATGTTGAAGATACAAGTAATGGAGTGGCCGAGTATCTGATAGAGAATTATAGTGATGACTTAATTATTGAGCTAAAATGGGGCCAGGGAGCTAAAAATATCGGTGGTGAGATTCAGATTAAAAGCTTAGAATATGCTGAGTTTCTGGCTGAGAGAGGTTATGTAATTGATCCAGATCCGACAAAGGAAGTTACCAGAAAGGCTTATAAATCAGGAGCAATTGAAAGTTTTGCCAGACATAGTCGCCTCGGAGGCACAGATTCACCTACAGTTGATGATTTTAAAGAGAGCTTCTTTGAGAGAGTTGATTATCTTAGAGAATTAGGCTTCAATAGAATTTCTTTAAAGACAGGTGCTTATGGAATGAAAGGGCTGGCTATGGCATTGAGATTTGCATCAGAGGCTGATTTAGATCTGGTGACTATTGATGGTGCCGGCGGCGGAACAGGCATGAGCCCCTGGAACATGATGGAACACTGGGGTGTACCTTCATTGCCTCTCCACATAAAAGCAATAGAATATGCTGATATCCTTGAAGAGAAGGGTTATAATGTGCCAGACCTTTCGCTGGCTGGTGGTTTTGCCAGGGAGGATCATCTATTTAAAGCAATGGCACTGGGAGCACCTTATGTAAAACTTGTCTGTCTGGGTCGGGCTCCAATGATTGCTGGATTTTTAGGCTCGAATATTGAAGGAGTCTTTCATCCTGAAAGGCGGGATGTAATAAATGGTAATTGGGATGAGCTGCCGGCAACAGTTAAAGCAGCTGGCGAGACACCAGAAAGTATCTTTTCAGGCTGGTATGATGTGGAGGAAATTGTTGGTGAGGAAGATATGAAGAATATTCCATATGGAGCTGTGGCTCTTTATACGTTAACTGATAAGTTGAGCACAGGTCTGAAGCAGTTTATGGCCGGTGTCAGGAAGTTTTCACTGGATGAATTAAGTAGAGAAGATTTAATGTCTGCAAATAGAGAAGTTGAAAGATTAACTGGGATACCATATATGACAGAGGCTTATGAAGAAGAGGCAGTTGAGATATTAAAAAGTTAAAAATTATTTGAGAGAGGAAGTGATATTTATGGGTAATAAGATGACTGGTGCTGAGATATTTGTTAAAGCCCTTGAAGAAGAGGGGGTTGATACACTCTTTGGCTATCCAGGTGGGGCCTTAATTCCGATTTATGATGAGATCTTCGATGCTGACTTTAAACATATTCTTCCCCATCATGAGCAGGGAGGTATCCATGCAGCTGATGGTTATGCCCGTTCTACTGGCAAGGTTGGTGTTACGATTGCAACTTCTGGTCCTGGAGCTACCAATCTAGTTACTGGACTGGCAACAGCTTATATGGATTCAGTTCCATTAGTGGCTTTTACCGGACAGGTACCCAGCCATATGCTTGGGACTGATGCTTTTCAAGAGGCAGATATAACTGGAATTTCGATGCCAATTACTAAATATAATTATCTTGTAAAGGATGTAAATGATCTTGGCAGTATTATCAAAGAAGCATTTCATATTGCCAGAACTGGGAGACCAGGACCAGTATTGATTGATATACCAAAGGATGTGATGGTCTCAAAGTCTGATTTTGATTATTCAAAACCTGTTGATTTAAGAGGTTATAAACCTAATTATGATGGACATCCACTACAGATTAAAGGAGCGGCTGATAGGATTAATCAGGCAGAAAAACCTGTAATCTATGCCGGGGGTGGTGTAATCATATCAGGAGCTGCTCAATATCTGAGAGAACTTGCTGAGAAGGCTAAAATACCTGTAACAACAACTCTTACAGGTTTAGGAGCTTTTGATGAGAAGAGTGATTTAAGCCTGGGAATGCCGGGTATGCACGGAAGTACTGAAGCAAACCTTGCTCTGTCCCATGCTGATTTAATAATAGCTATCGGCTGCCGGTTTGATGACAGGGTGACTGGTAAGTTGGAGAAATTTGCCCAGGAGGCAGATATTATACATATTGATATAGACCCTGCCGAAGTTGGTAAAAGGGTCGCCATCGATATACCAATAGTTGGAGATGTTAAAAGGATTTTAAAGAAGCTTAATCTTAGAGTTGAAAAGAAAGAGGCAAATGGTTGGGGAAATCAGATTAAAGAATGGAAAAATGTTGATAATAATAATGTCAAAGCTGTTGGAGTTAATGGTGCTCTTTCGCCGAGACCGGTAATTGAGGCTTTATCTGAATTAACTGATGGTCAGGCTATTCTGGCCACTGAAGTTGGTCAGCATCAGATGTGGGCTGCCCAGTTTTATCAGTTTAGTAGACCAGGCCAGTTCTTAAGTTCAGGCGGCTTAGGGACTATGGGTTATGGCCTGCCAGCTGCAATTGGTGCCCAGGTAGGTAATCCTGATGAACCTGTTTTCTTATTATCAGGAGATGGCAGTATTCAGATGAATATTCAAGAACTTGCAACAATCAAGAAAAATAAGCTTCCTGTTAAAATGATTATCTTGAATAATAAGTATTTAGGAATGGTTCGACAATGGCAGGATCTCTTTAAAGATAAGAGATATGCGGCTACCTGTATGAGCCGCCAGGTAGATTGCCCTCCTAAATGCAAGGGGCCAAACGAGAAATGCCCGGAGATGGTGCCTGATTTTATTAAACTTGCTGAAAGTTATGGTATTAAGGGAGAAGTGTTAACTGAAGAATCTGAGATTATACCGGCTTTAAAGAGGGCTATTGCTGAAGATGGGCCTTATCTTATCGACTGTATAATTGAACGGGAAGAAAATGTATTTCCAATGGTTCCACCAGGTGGAAGCCTTTATGAAATGATCTTAGAGGAGGAATCAGAATGATGAAGCATACAGTATCAGTCCTGGTTGCCAATCAGTCAGGTGTTCTGGCCAGAATCGCAAGTCTTTTTAGTCGTCGAGGGTTTAATATTGAGAGTCTTTCAGTCGGTCAAACTGAAAAAAAAGATGTTTCCAGGATAACACTGGTGGTTGATGGAGATGAGAAGCATTTAGAGCAGTTGACTAAACAGCTTAATAAACAGGTAATTGTTTATAAAGTTAGCAATATCAGTAATGATCCGACAGTGAGCAGGAGTATGGCTTTTATTAAAGTTAAGGCTGATTATGAGACTAGATCAGAAATTATTCAGATTGTTGATGTTTTTAGAGGTGAGATCGTAGACGTGGCTAATGATTCGGTAATGGTTGAAGTTACCGGTGATGAAGGCAAGATAAATGCAATGGAAGAACTTTTAGAACCATATGGAATAGTTGAGCTGGTAAGGACAGGCAAGATAGCAATGACCAGAGGCAAAAAATAAAGGGAGCGTGTATATAAAATGGTAGATGTATATTATGATAAAGATGCTGATTTAGGCAGGTTAGAGGGAAAGAAGATTGCAGTAATAGGTTATGGAAGCCAGGGCCATGCCCAGGCTCAGAATTTAAGAGATTCAGGTCTGGATGTTGTTGTTGGCCAGAGAAAAGGTGGAGCTAGCTATGAACAGGCTGTTGCTGATGGTTTTGAGCCAGTTACAGCTGCTGAGGCTGCAGCCCAGGCTGATGTTGTTCAGGTTTTGCTTCCAGATGTCATTCAGCGCAAAGTTTATGAGAAAGATATTGAGCCGAATCTGGAGGCCGGTAATGCCCTGGTTTTCTCACATGGTTTTAATATCCATTATGATCAGATAGTGCCGCCGGCAGATGTAGATGTCTTTATGGTTGCTCCTAAAGGGCCAGGACATATTGTTAGAAGAATCTATAAAGATGGCGAAGGTGTCCCATGTCTTCTTGCTTTATATCAGGATGCTTCTGGTCAGGCTAAAGATATTGGCTTAGCCTATGCTAAAGGGATTGGTGGAACTAGAGGTGGAGTTATTGAGACGACATTTAAAGAAGAAACAGAAACTGACTTATTTGGCGAGCAGGCTGTTCTCTGCGGTGGTGTGACTGAGCTGGTTAAAGCCGGTTTTGAGACCCTGGTTGATGCAGGCTATCAACCTGAGATTGCCTACTTTGAATGTATGAATGAGCTTAAATTAATTGTTGACCTGATGTATGAGGGCGGGCTGACTAAAATGAGGAATTCGATCTCTGATACTGCTGAATATGGTGATTTAATTGCCGGGGAGAAGATTATTAATGAAAGTTCAAGGGCTGCCATGGATGAGCTGCTTAAAAATGTTAAAAATGGAGAGTTTGCGAAACGCTGGTTGCTGGAAAATCAGGTTGGCAGACCGTCCTATAATAAACGTCGTGAGCAAGATGAGAACCATCAGATAGAAAAAGTAGGAGCAAAATTGCGAAGTATGATGAACTGGATTGACTAAAGGGAGCTGATAAAAATGGGAGTGAAGATATTTGATACAACCCTCAGGGATGGCGAACAGTCTCCTGGGGTGAGCTTAAATGTTGATGAGAAGTTGAGGATTGCCAGGCAGCTTGCCAGATTGAAAGTTGATGTGATTGAGGCAGGTTTTCCAATAGCATCTGAAGGTGATTTTCAGGCAGTTAAAAAAATTGCAGAAGAGGTTGAAGGGCCTGTGATTGCCGGGTTGTGTAGGGCTAATTCAAAGGATGTTGAGCGGGCCTGGGAGGCTGTTAAAGCAGCTAAAAAGCCTAGAATACATACCTTTATTGCAACATCTCCGATTCATATGGAATATAAATTGCGGAAGAGTCCAGAAGAAGTGCTGGAAAATGCAGTTGCTGCAGTTAAACAGGCTAAAAGTTATACTGATGATGTTGAGTTTTCTGCTGAAGATGCTTCCAGGAGTGATAAAGATTTTCTCTGTGAGATCTTTGAGGCTACCATTGAAGCTGGAGCAACAACGATTAATATACCGGATACTGTAGGCTATTCTACCCCGGCTGAATTTGGCGAATTGGTCAAATATGTCAGGGAGAATGTACCTAATATTGATCAGGCAGAGATTAGTGTTCACTGCCATAATGATTTAGGTCTGGCTGTTGCCAATTCAATTGCAGCTATTGAGAATGGTGCTGTACAGGTTGAGACAGCTGTTAATGGCATCGGTGAGCGGGCTGGTAATGCAGCTTTGGAAGAAGTTGCTCTGGCTCTAAATACGAGACAGGATTTTTATGGATTAACGACAGATCTAGATTTGAAGGAAATTTATCGGACCAGTAAACTTGTCAGTCAGTTGACTGGAATGGATATTCAGTTTAATAAGGCGATTGTTGGTAAGAATGCCTTTGCTCATGAATCTGGTATTCATCAGGATGGAGTTATTAAAGAACGAACAACTTACGAAATTATGGATGCGACAACGATTGGTCTAAAGGAGAATAAGATTGTCCTTGGCAAACATTCCGGGCGTCATGCTTTTAGAGATCGTCTGGAAGAGATGGGCTATGAGCTTTCTGATGATGCAATAAATAAGGCTTTCAAGCGATTTAAAGATCTGGCTGATAAGAAAAATGATATTACCAGTCTTGATCTAGAAGCGATTGTTGAAGATCAGTTTGGTCAGGGGCTTGAAGTTCTAGAATTGAAGAGAGTTCAGGTAACAACTGGAGATGGAATTTCGACTGCAACTCTACATGTTGAGCTAGAGGGAGAGAAAATCCTGGAGTCGGCATGTTCTGAAGGCGGTCCAATAGAAGCTGTTTATGATGGGATTAATCGGGCTGCTGGAGTTGACTGTGAGCTGTTGATCTTTAAGATTGATGCTATTACAGGCGGCAAAGATGCTCTTGGTAATGTTACAGTTAAGCTTGAAAATGATGGTGAGGTCTATATTGGTCGTGGAGTTAATACAGATATTATTAAGGCAAGTGCTATAGCATATAAGAATGCAGTAAATAAAATACTTGCAGGATAGTTTAGGAGGAATCAATAAATTATGGGAATGACGATGGTAGAAAAGATATTAGCGGCCCATGCTGGCCGTGAAAGTCTGGAGCCAGGGGAGATAGTTAATGCAAAGTTAGACCTGGTTTTAGGAAATGATATAACTACACCTGTTGCGATAGAAGAGTTTGAAAAGATAGGGGTTGAGAAAGTATTTGATAAAGATAAAATAGCTTTAGTTCCAGATCATTTTACTCCAAATAAAGATATTAATTCTGCAGGACAGACTAAGTCTATCAGGGAATTTGCGGCAGAGATGGAGATAACAAATTATTTTGAGATCGGCGAGATGGGAATTGAACACTGTCTTCTGCCAGAACAGGGGCTGGTTAAACCAGGTCAGATTATAATTGGGGCTGACTCCCATACCTGTACTTATGGGGCCTTTGGAGCATTAGGGACCGGGGTCGGCAGCACTGATATGGCAGCTGGAATGGCTACCGGAGAAGCCTGGTTTAAAGTGCCTGAGACGATGAAATTTGTCTTTAGTGGGGAGCTGCAGCCCTGGGTTAGCGGTAAAGACTTAATTCTCCATACGATTGGAGATATTGGGGTAGACGGAGCTCTGTATCGGGCAATGGAATTTAGCGGTGAAGTTATTGATAAGCTATCAATGGCAGATCGGATGACTATCTCCAATATGGCTATTGAAGCCGGTGGCAAATGTGGCCTGATTGCCCCAGATGAGAAAACATTTAAGTATTTAGAAGGCAGGGTTGACGATGATTATCAGGTCTATAAAAGCGATGAAGATGCCAATTGTTACGATGTTATTGAATATGATGTAAGCAAGCTTGAACCTCAGGTGGCATTCCCTCACTCACCGGAGAATACAAGACCGATCAGTCAAGTTGGTCAGGTTCCAATAGATCAGGTTGTTATCGGATCCTGTACCAATGGTAGATTAAAGGATATCAGGGAGGCAGCTGAAGTTTTAAAGGGTAAGAAGAAAGCGCCTCATGTAAGATTGCTGATCTTCCCAGGAACTCAGGAGATATATAAACAGGCTATGCATGAAGGGCTGGTTGAGATTTTAATTGATGCCGGTGCAGCAGTTAGCACACCTACCTGTGGGCCATGCCTTGGCGGTCATATGGGCGTTCTGGCAGCAGGCGAAAAAGCTATATCAACAACCAATCGGAATTTTGTTGGTAGGATGGGCCATCCTGATAGTGAAGTCTATCTATCAAATCCTGCTGTGGCAGCAGCTTCAGCTATTACCGGGAAAATTGTTAGTCCTGAGGAGGTCGTATAGTTATGAAATTAGAAGGTGGAGTCTGGAAATATGGTGATGATGTTGATACTGATGTAATAATACCTGCCCGTTATCTAAATACTTCTGATCCGGCCGAGCTGGCCAAACACTGTCTTGAAGATTTAGATAGTGAATTTACTGAGAAGATGAGCCCAGGAGATATTATTGTGGCTGGAGATAATTTTGGCTGTGGCAGTTCCAGAGAACATGCACCGCTGGCCATTAAGGCTGCAGGGGTAAGCTGTATAATTGCCAACTCCTTTGCCAGGATCTTTTATCGGAATTCGATTAATATTGGTTTACCTATCCTGGAATCTGAAGATGCAGTTAGCTCAATCTCTGAAGGTGATAAAATTTCAGTTGATTTAGATCAGGGATTGATCAAGAACTTAAGCAAAGATGAGGAGTATCAGGCCAGGCCATTTCCTGAATTCATGCAGGAGCTTATTGCCAGTGGCGGTCTGATTAAATATCTCCAAGAGAAGGTGAATAAGAATGGCTAGATATGAGTTAGCAGTCTTACCAGGTGATGGGATTGGTCCTGAAGTTTCGGATGAGGCGATTAAAGTGCTTGAAAAACTGGCTTCAGAAAGTGAACTGGATTTTAATTTTCAGGAGTTTCCTCAGGGAGCCGACCATTATCTTGATACCGGTGAATTGTTGACAGATGAGATTAAGGCAGATTTAGAAAATTATGATGCCATCTTCCTAGGGGCTGTAGGTGATCCCAGGGTTAAGCCAGGAGTATTGGAACATGGTATTCTCCTTGATTTGAGATTTTCTTTTGATCAGTATATTAACTTGAGGCCGATAAAACTGCTGGACAGCAGTTTTACCCCCCTTAAAGATAAAAGGCCTGAAGATATAGATTTCATGGTAGTCAGGGAGAATACCGAAGGTTTATATGCCGGGGCCGGTGGCTTTCTTAAAAAGGGAACTGAGCAGGAGGTGGCAATCCAGGAAATGATCAATACCTATCATGGTGTTGAAAGAGTAATTGATTATGCCTATCGTTATGCTTCTGACTCTGGGGTTAAATTAACTCTCTGTGATAAGAGCAATGTCCTTGAGTATTCCCATGATCTCTGGCAGCGAGTCTTTAAAGAGAAAGGCAGTGAATACCCTGAAGTTGAGCAGGATCATATTTTAGTCGATGCGATGACAATGAAGATGGTCAGGAATCCAGAAGATTTTGATGTAGTTGTGACCTGTAATATGTTCGGTGATATTATTACAGATCTTGGAGCAGAACTCCAGGGTGGCATGGGGCTTGCAGTTTCAGGAAATATAAATCCGGATGGCCTTTCTATGTTTGAGCCAGTCCATGGTTCTGCCCCTGACATTGCCGGCGAGGGGAAAGCTAACCCGGCAGCAGCAATTCTGGCAGCAGCAATGCTAGTTGATGTCTTAGGTTATTCAGAAGAATCAAGCAGGATAGAAGATGCAGTTGGCCAGGCTCTTCAGCTAGGAATGAAGACAGCTGATATGGGTGGCAAATTGAGTACAGTTGAGTTTGGCGATTATATCTGCAGTTTAATATAATATTGGGAGGCAATAGAGATGATAGAGTTATACGATACTACATTAAGGGATGGGACTCAGAGAGAAGGCGTCTCATTTTCCACAGAAGATAAACTTAATATTACCAGGAAGCTAGCAGCAGCCGGGATAGATTATGTTGAAGGAGGCTGGCCAGGTTCTAATCCAAAGGATATCGAATATTTTAAGAAGGCCAGAAATTTAAATCTTGAAGGAACAAAAATAGCTGCTTTTGGCAGTACCAGGAGGCCAGGTATTGAAGCGGAAAACGATATGAATCTTAGAGCGATTATCGACTCTGGTGCTGATGTAGCAACTATTTTTGGCAAAAGCTGGCCACTCCATGTAAAAGAGGCATTAAAGACTTCTTTGGACGAAAACATTAGAATGGTTGCAAGTTCTATTGAATACTTGAAATCCAGTGGCATGGAGGTCTTCTTTGATGCTGAACATTTTTTTGATGGTTATAAAGCTGATAAAGATTATGCGATTCAGGTTCTGCAGGCAGCAGAAGAAGCCGGTGCAGACTGTCTGGTTCTCTGTGATACCAATGGTGGTTCAACCCCTGATGAGATTAGTTTAATTGTAAAAGATGTTAAAGAAAAGGTATCGGCAGATATCGGAATCCATACCCATAATGATTCTGAACTGGCAGTTGCCAATTCTTTAGTTGCAGTCAGGGAAGGAGCAGTTCAGGTTCAGGGTACCATTAACGGTTATGGAGAGCGCTGTGGAAATGCCAATCTATCATCTCTGATCCCAACTCTCCAACTGAAATATGGATATCAGGTTGTTACTGCTGAAGAACTAAAGAGGCTGACAGTAACTTCAAGATATGTCAGTGAGACAGCCAATCTTTTACCTCCATCCCATATGGCCTATGTTGGCGAGAGTGCATTTGCCCATAAAGGTGGCATTCATGTAAGTGCAGTCTTAAAGAATGCCAGCACCTATGAACATGAAGATCCAGGAGCTGTTGGCAACCAGAGAAGAGTTTTAGTATCAGAGCTTTCTGGAAAGAGTAATTTAATCTATAAGGCAGAAGAGTTAGGTATTAAATTAGATGATGAAAATGAGAACCTTCAGGAAGTTTTAGAGAAAATCAAGGAACTTGAGCATCAGGGTTATTATTTTGAAGGCGCTGAAGCTTCATTAAAGCTTTTATTAGATAGAGCCCGGGGTGAATATGAAAAACTCTTTTCTCTAGAGTCGGTAAGGATTTTAACTGATAAAAAAGAGACTGATGATCCCAACTCTGAAGCAACGATTAAAGTGCTGGTAAATAGTCAGAGGGTACATACAGCAGCTGAAGGCGATGGGCCTGTAAATGCTTTAGATAAAGCTCTCAGGAAAGCCCTGGTTAAGTTCTATCCTGAGATTGAGAATATTGCTCTGGTCGATTATAAAGTAAGAGTATTAAATGGCCAGGATGGAACTGCTGCCAAAGTCAGAGTTTTAATTGAGACTGGTAATGGCGATGAAACCTGGGGAACTGTTGGGGTTTCGACAAATATAATAGAAGCCAGCTGGCAGGCTCTTGTAGATAGTATTCAGTATGGTATTAAATTTAAAGTTTCGAAGGAGGCAATTTAGATGAGCAGACCGAGCAAAAAAGTAACGACTAAAGTTGTAAATGCTCCTCAGCGTTCGCTATTTAAGGCACTGGGGTTAACAGATGATGAACTTGAAGGCCCATTGATTGGTGTTTGTAATTCTTACAGTGAATTGATTCCAGGCCATCAGGATTTAGATAAGGTTGCCGTTGCAGTAAAGAGTGGAATTACCAGGGCAGGTGGTACGCCCCTTGAATTTGGAACTATTGGTGTCTGTGATGGGATAGCAATGGGACATCAGGGGATGCATTATTCTCTGGCCAGCCGTGAATTAATTGCTGATTCAGTGGAAGCAGTGGCCAGAGCTCATGCACTCGATGCTTTAGTTTTAATACCGAACTGTGATAAGATTGTGCCAGGCATGATGATGGCAGCTTTAAGGCTTAACCTGCCGGCAATTGTAATTAGTGGTGGCCCGATGATGGCTGGCCGTCATCAAGGAGAAAATATTGATTTAAAAACAGTTTTTGAAAAGTCTGCTGGAGTTAGTTCTGGTAAGGTTTCTGAAGAAGAACTGGCAGAGATAGAAGATTCAGCCTGTCCTGGCTGTGGTTCCTGTTCAGGTATGTTTACAGCCAATTCGATGAATTGTCTATCCGAGGTGTTAGGGCTGGCCTTGCCAGGTAATGGAACAATTCCGGCAGTCTCAGCAGCCAGAAGAAGGCTGGCCAAAGAGACTGGCAAGCAGGTTGTTAAGCTTTTTGAAGAAGATATAAAGCCCAGGGATATAGTGACTGAGGAATCCTTTTCCAACGCCCTGCGGGTTGATATGGCCCTGGGTTGTTCGACTAATACAGCTCTCCATCTACCAGCGATAGCAAATGAGGCTAGAATAAAACTGGAGATTGATCTAATAAACGAGATAAAAGAAGAAGTCCCCCATCTTTGCAGCCTGAGTCCAGGAGGTAAATATCATATTCAGGACCTGGATGAAGCAGGGGGAGTTCCAGCTGTAATGAAAAGGCTGATGGATAATGGTCGGTTTAATGGTGAGGTAATGACAGTTACAGGTCAGAGTCATAAAGAGAATCTAGCCGGAATTCAGGTAAGGAATGCTGAAGTTATCAGAGATATTGAGAAGGCCTATCATGAAAAAGGTGGATTAGCTGTTCTAAAGGGTAATCTGGCTCCAGATGGCTCTGTTGTCAAACAGGCTGCTGTGGCTGATGCGATGCTGGTCCATGAGGGTCCGGCCAGGACCTTTGACTCTGAAGAGGCTGCTGTTGAGGCAATCAGAACTGGAAAAATAAAATCTGGCGATGTTATTGTTATAAGATATGAAGGTCCTCAGGGCGGGCCTGGAATGAGGGAAATGCTGACTCCAACCTCTTCTCTGGCTGGAGTTGGCCTTGATAAAGAAGTGGCCTTGATTACTGATGGCCGGTTTTCTGGGGCTACCAGGGGAGCAGCTATTGGCCATGTATCACCGGAAGCTATGGAAGGTGGGCCGATTGGAGCTGTTCAGGATGGCGATCTGATTAAGATAGATATCCCAGGAGAGACTATTGAGATTGAATTGACAGATGGTGAGCTTGAAAAGAGGCTGGCCAGCCTGGAGAAACCAGAACCAAAGGTAAAGGGTGGCTATCTGGCAAGGTATGCTAAGTTGGTTGGCTCAGCAAGTAAAGGGGCCATATTTGAAGTTTAAAATTAAAAGGGAGATAATTTAAACGGGAGTGATAATAATGAAGGAAGAAATTAAAGTTGAGAAAGTTGATAAAAGGCAAGAACGACCGACTGATAATGAGCTCAGTTTTGGTCGGACTTTTACAGACCATATGTTTACGATGGATTATAATGAAGAGGATGGTTGGCATGATCCCAGGGTGATTCCCTACCAGCCATTAGAAATTGATCCGGCGGCAGCGTTTTGCCATTATAGCCAGATGACATTTGAGGGTTTAAAAGCTTATAAATCTGAAGAAGGTGCGCTATTATTCAGGCCTGAGAAAAACGCTCAGCGATTTAATAATACCAATAGGCGGATGTGTATTCCTGAAATGGATCCAGAACTTTTTGTTCAGGCGATTAAAGAGACGGTAAAGGTTGATCAGGATTGGATTCCATCCAAAGAAGGGACCTCATTATACATAAGACCATTCATCTTAGCCAATGAGATCTATCTTGGATTGAAGCCGTCCTCCCAGTATAAATTCGTAATAATAATGTCGCCGGTGGCAGCTTATTATCCCCAGGGGATAAAACCGACCAGGATCTTTGTAGAGACAGAATATGTCCGGGCCGTTAGAGGTGGAACTGGCTCGGCCAAAACAGGAGGAAATTATGCAGGCAGTCTTAAGGCCCAGGCATCTGCAGCTGAAAAGGGATATGATGAAGTGCTCTGGCTGGATGGTGTCGATCGGGAATATGTTGAAGAGGTAGGGGCCATGAATGTATTCTTTAAGATTGATGGTAAGATTGTAACCCCGGCCCTTGGTGGCTCAGTTCTACCTGGGATTACCAGAGATTCGGTAATAACAATGCTTAAAGACTGGGGTTATGAGGTTGAAGCCAGAAAGATTTCAATTGAGGAGATAGTTGAATCCTATAAAGAAGGCAGGCTTGAAGAGGCTTTTGGTACTGGAACTGCAGCTATTATTTCTCCGATTGGTGAGTTGAATTATGATGGCCTTGAGATGGAGGTTAATGATTTTGAGACCGGTGAAGTTGCCTCAAAATTATATAAGACACTGACTGGAATTCAGACTGGTAAATTGGCCGATCCTTATGACTGGACAGAAGAAATTCCCTTAGATTAAAAAAAATATCGAAAAAAGGGTTGACAAATTGTTTTATCTCTGCTAAACTTATTTTTAACAATTTAGAATAATAAAGTATTAACAACGTTGACGGAGCCCAAGTAAGCGTTATAGCTGAATTTCCCTCCTGAGTTGCCGACTGAAGTTTGAGTAAGTTTGGCCGTCTACCGGCGTTAATCGGTGCGGAAGTTATCTGCTTCCAGTGAGATAATCTCTTAGAAGTTTCTATATCTGGAGATTAAGTCAGGTGGTATCGCGATTATACAGTCGCCCTGTAATGGGGCGGCTTTTTGTGTTTTTATAAGGAAAAATTTCTAAAACAATTATTTGGAGGATTGATAATTTATGAAATTAGCGAGTAGAACAGAAACTAGAAAAGAGACAGTGATTGATCTTGATGGAGTTAAGGTTGGTGGCGATAAACCGGCAATAATGGCTGGACCCTGTGCAGTAGAGAGTAGAGAGCAGTTAATGGAGACAGCCAGAGCAGTCAGGGCAGCCGGGGCAACTATTTTAAGAGGGGGAGCTTATAAACCGAGAACATCACCATATTCCTTCCAGGGACTTGGTGAAGAAGGCTTAAAGCTTATGGCTGAGGCCAGAGAAGAGACAGGTTTGAAGATTGTTACTGAGATGATGGGCTTAGAGCAGATGGAGCCGGTGATGAAATATACTGATATTATTCAGATTGGAGCAAGGAATATGCAGAACTATCCGTTGTTATCTGCTATTGGAGAACTTGATAAACCGGTAATGTTAAAACGAGGAATGTCGGCGACTATTAGAGAATGGCTGCTAGCTGCTGAATACATCATGAATGCTGGTAATCATCAGGTGATTCTTTGTGAGCGAGGAATCAGGACATTTAGCGAGAAGACTAGAAATACTCTGGATTTAAGTTCTATTCCCCTGGTAAAAGAGTTAAGTCATCTGCCAGTAATTGCTGATCCCAGTCATGGAACCGGGATGAAGAAGCTGGTTGCTCCAATGTCTAAGGCCGCAATAGCCTGTGGAGCTGATGGACTGATAGTTGAAGTTCATCCGAATCCAGAAGAGGCATTGTCAGATGGTTCCCAATCATTGCGCCCTGAAGAGTTTCAAGAGTTAATGCAGGAGTTAAGTTTGATTGATAGTTCATTAGGTGGTTCTGGTGAAAAGATTCTTCCATCTGCCATTTAAGGAGATTATAATTGAAGGAATGGATGTGATAATATGCAAAAGATTGGGTATTTAGGGCCGCCAGGAACATTCACAGAAATGGCAGCAGTAAATTATCTTGAAGATAAGAGAGTTAAAGGTGCCAGTCTTGAGGCCTACATGGATATTGAAAGGTTGATTATGGCAATTGGTGAAAATGAGATTCCAGCCGGGATTGTGCCGATAGAAAATTCATTGGAAGGCTCTGTAAATATCACCCTTGATTATCTGGCCCATAAAGTTAATTTAGAGATTCAGGCAGAGATTACCCTGCCGATAATCCATAATCTAATTGTTAAACCTGGAGTGGAGTTAGCTGATATAGAGAAGGTTATCTCTCACCCCCAGGCATTGGCGCAGTGCCGGGATAATATCAGGAAATATCTAGGTGATATCGAGACTGTAAAAGTTAGCAGTACAGCTGAGGCTGTAAATCAGATAAGTTCTAAAAAGGCAGGGGCAATTGGTTCCAGGCTGGCAGCCAGCAGAAACAAGTTGGAGATAATTAAAGAAGGTTTTCAGGATGAGTCAAGAAACTGGACAAGATTTGTATTATTAAGCAGGCCTGGGGTTGCATCTGGAGTCAGGCAGCTTTCAGCAGATAAGAAGACCTCAATAATTCTGGCACCGATCAAAAATAGGCCAGGGATACTTCATGAACTGCTTGAGGAATTTGCCAGAAAGAATATTAATCTGACTAAAATTGAATCCAGGCCGACCAGAAAAACTCTTGGAGATTATTTATTTTTTATAGATTTTGATGGCGATAGAGAAGATAGACAGATCAACGAAATATTAAAGAATTTGCGCTTGAAATCATCATATTTTAAGACCCTGGGTTCATATGATATATTGGAATTTAGCAGCGAGGAACTAGCAGTTGAGTATAATTAGATTTAGGAGGAAGATAAAATGAGTTTAGTAAAAAGATTAGAGTCAAATATGTCTCAGGTCAAAGGCTATGAGGCTGGTCGTGATAAAGCAGAGATAAAGAAAAAATATAATATTGAAGAGCCAATTAAACTGGCTTCAAATGAGAACCCCTATGGCCCATCACCGAAAGTTAAAGAGGTGATTGCTGAGGAGTCGGCCAGGGTAGCTGAATACCCTGCCAGTAAGGCGACAGAACTCAGAAAGTCTCTAGCTGATTTTTATGATTTATCCCAGGAAATGGTCTTTACTGGCAATGGCACTGATGAGATTATCGGCTTATTAGTCGAGTTATTTAATGGTGCAGATGATGAGATTATTTATCCTGATCCCTCTTTTGCTAAGTATAAACTTTATATTCAGTCTAAAAATGCAAATGGAGTTGCTGTGCCCCTGGATGATGATTTGAAGCTTGACCTTGATAAGATGGCAGCGGCTATAAATAATAGGACTGGAATGATTTTTATCTGTGACCCAAATAATCCGACAGGGACGATGCAGCAGGGAAGCAAGATAAAAAAGTTTATTGAAAAGGTTCCTGATGATGTCCTGGTAGTGCTTGATCAGGCCTACCATGAATATATGACTTCTGGCGATTATTATCAGGGCCTAAATGAACTGTCAGAGAAAGCGAACCTTTTAATATTGAGGACATTCTCTAAAGCCTATGGTCTGGCTGGATTAAGAGTCGGTTATGGTCTGGGGTCAGCGGAAATTGTTCACTATCTGGATCAGATAAGAGATACCTTTAATTGCAATCGGATAGCTCAGAGGGCTGCGATAGCAGCATTAGGAGATCAGCAGCATATCCAGATGAGCCGGGCTAAAAATCAGCAGGAACGAGAGTATCTCTATCAGAAGCTTGATCAGGCTGGAATAGATTACGTTAAAAGTGAGGCCAATTTTCTCCTGATTTCGGTGCCAGGTGACAGCAGAGAGGCAGCAGCTGAACTTGAAAGTAAAGGAGTTATTGTTAAACCTGGGGCACCACTAGGAGTTCCTGGAATGCTTAGAGTTACAATAGGAAGCCGGAAAGAAAATGAAATTCTTCTTGAGAAATTGATAGAACTCTATAATTAAAGATAGCAAAAAATTTTAAATCCCCCATTATTTTATGAGCCAGCTCAGGTAACTTCCCTGGGATGGCTCATTTAATTGATTATAACTTTTTCAACATCATTTGACTGGCTGAGATGGACCAGAGGGCCGTAATAAAGCTGGAATCTAAGTCTATCACCAAGCTCTATCGGAGTTTTTGATTCTTGAATATCCAATATTAGGTGATCGCTGCTGGCACCCAGAACCTCGATGTCCTGCTGACAGGGGATAAGCTGATCAGGATAGACAAAGTCGGCTCTGCCGATGGCCAGAATTGCACGCTTTCTCATGCCTCTATCTTCAAAACTTGGTCTCTGGCCGAAGGCATCGACAGAGATTTCGCCATATGGTTTTGAAGGTTTTTTTGCAACTTCAATAACTTCAGCTTCCAGAAGGAAGCTATCGGTATTTAGTTCTGGGAGTTCATACCCCCAGATATCCTGAATATCACGGCCTAATAGCAGGGCTTCCCCAAGCCGGAGCTGATTGATTCTAGCAGGTAGTTTATTTTCAAGGAGAAGCGGCAGGCTGGTTGTTGCCCCACCGGAGATGATTTCCAGCTTTCTAGCCAGTCGGGATTCTATCTTTTCAGCAGTCTGAATCAGACTATTTAGTTTATTGGTGTCCGGTTTTATACCGCCGTAACAACTAAAATTGGCGGCAATTCCTATAAGTTTTAAGCCTTCCATATTTTCGACTTCTGCAGCTATCTTAATTGAGTTTTCTGGGGGATAGATTCCTTCTCTAAGGTCGCCAGATTCCAGCATTAAGATTATCTGGTGGGGTTGGTTGAGATTTATTGCTGCCTGATTTAGCTTTCTGATTACCCTGAGCTGACTGTTAAAACTAATATCAGAATATTTAACAACTGCCTCTAATTCGCTGGGGGACGGAATTCTTAGCAGAGAAAGCTCGAAATCCACTCCTGCTTTTTTAAGCTCTCTCAGGCGGTTTAACCGGGAATCGCCATAAATTGAAGTTGTATTGCCGATAAGTCTTGCAACTTTAGGACTTGCAGGACAGCCTTTGCCCACACCTATAAGTTTGATATTATGCTGCTGGCAGAGGTTCTGCCAGAAAGATATATTATTTTTTATTTTATTTAAATTTATCAGTAATTTTGCTGACATAAAGATTCTCCTTTCATTAAAATTATTCAAGAAAGTTAATTCTATTTGATTATAACATACTTAAAACGGTTTCTTGCATATCTTAGCTTAAAAAAGTATAATCATCATAAGGAAAAAATATTGCAAACTATATATAGTAAGTTAATATCGAGAAAGGTGATGATATAGATGAAATTGATTGACTGGCATACCCATCCCTACGGTCATGGAGAAGATGAGCTCAAGCCCTGTCAGAATATGGAGCGGCTGCAGGATTTTATTACAGCTGCTGAAATAAAGGGTCTTGATGGAATAGGTTTTACTGATCATGAGATTTATTTAGAACAGTTTAATTTTGATAATCTGGAAAAAATAAAGCGAGAGGCCAGGATTGAAGTCTTTATCGGGATTGAATTTGATTATGCCCCTGGCCGGGATACTGAGATAAAAAGGATACTGGATAAATACCCCTTTGATTTTTCAATCGGTTCTGTCCATGATATTGATGATTGGAGCTTTGATTATGACAAATATAAAGATAGATGGGAAGAATATGATTATGAAGGTTTAATTGAGGTTAATCAGGAGTATTATAGATTGCTGGATCAGGCAGTAAATACGGGTCTCTTTGAAATCATTGGCCATCTTGACCTGATTAAGGTCTTTGATTATGTAATTAAAGATAGGGTGCTGGTACTGGAGATGGTGGAGCCGGTGCTGAATTCTATCAAGGAGCAGGGAGCTAAACTTGAGATAAATACTAATGGCTTAAATAAGCCGGTTAATGAGCTATATCCAGCCCTGGATATTTTAAAAATGGCCAGGTATAAAGAACTTGAGATTGTCTTTAGTTCAGATGCCCACAGGCCTGAGAGGGTTGGCGAGAATTTTGATCTGCTCCAGAAATTAATGGAGATTATGTAATATAGGTGGCAGTGGAGGTGGTATCTGTTAAATATGAAAGAAATATATTTCCGGTTTTATGGTAGGTTAAAACGCTTTCTTCCAGATGACAGGCAAATAAGGCCTTATAGCCATTACTTTAAAGGCAGGCAGTCTGTAAAAGATAGAATCGAAACTGTTGGAGTTCCCCATACTGAAGTTGAGTTAATTCTGGCTAATAATCGCCCTGTTGATTTCTCTTATCTGGTTAAAACCGGTGATAGAATTGCTGTTTATCCTCATTTTTACCAGCTGGAACTGCAAGACAATTATAGGTTGAGGCCACCATATCCTGGTAAACCCAGGTTTATTGCTGATGTCCATTTAGGCAAGCTGGCTAAATATTTAAGACGCTTCAATTTTGATACAATCTATCAGAATGACCTTAAAGATCAAGAGATTATTGATATTGGCGTGGAAGAAGATAGGATTATATTAACCAGGGACCATGGTGTTCTGATGCGAAAGCAGGTTACCTATGGCCAGTTTATTCATAATGATGACTCCAGGATTCAGTTATACGAGGTTGCAGAAAGATATAATTTAACTGAATATTATAAGGGATCTGAAAGCAGATGTGTTGATTGTAATAGCAGGCTTATTGAGATTGATAAAGAAGAGATAATTGATAGGCTCGAGCCGAAGACTAAAATGTATTTTGA